>ENA-OWNK01000066-OWNK01000066.1-metagenome-genome-assembly--contig:-NODE-66-length-44088-cov-9.212931_pt1 | contig 44088 bp, 63 predicted proteins | sample MGYA00245343_ERZ651121 | MGnify/ENA primary metagenome ERZ651121 (study PRJEB26857, sample SAMEA4031775) | metagenome | biome: human; feature: oral; material: saliva | place: Philippines | collected 2014 | study... | reverse complement strand
ATCGTCATTCGTTCCTTCCTCCAGGTCGATAAACTTCTTCAAGTACCAAACGGCTTTCTTAATGTCCTCAAGTTCGTTCTTGTTTTTGTGCCGATAGAGGTACTTGAAAGCGTTGCACACACAGAAGGACTTGACTGCTTCCTTACCCTGTGTCTCCAGCATCACCTCTATACACTCAAACTTACCGGTCTCGTAATGAGACGGGTGATTCACGTTGTCGCTCATAGGTTGTCGCCTCCTAGAAAGCAGGGGAAGGAGTAACACCTTCCCCGCCGTAAAATGGGTTATCCGAGCAGCGAATCAATGTCCAAGCCGCCTGCGGGCTGTGCAGGAGCGCTCTTCTTAGGAGCAGGGGTGCTTTCCTCGCTTCCGAGAGAACGCGCTCGATCACTCACTGTCTTGGACGGATCAAAACCATCAGCCGGGTATAAATTTTTGAGATGAGCAAATGTGACGTTCTTACTCGGGTCTTTCTTACTCGGAAGAACAGTGTGCTCAACCGTTGCTCCAACGTAATGATCAACAAGTTCTGCGGGATCAACGTCCTCAAGATCGAAATCATTCAACACGTTCTTTGCGAAGTATGAGAAAGCGTTCAGAGCGCCCTCGTTGTAGTCACCATCGTTGTTGAGGATGCTGAAACGCTCAATGTGCGTAGCACCCGCTGCGTTCACAAGCTTGACGGCGATACGTCCGAAATCCTCATCATAGGTCGCCTCCCAAACTCTGAAAATGTCCTCACCCTCCGGGATGATGGAAAATCCGTCTCTCATCGGAATTCTTCCCATGTCCTTGTCCTCCTTAGTTCTTGTTGAGGCTGAGTTTAATCAGCTCCCATGTCTGTTCCTCGCTGAAACCCGCCTCCAGAAAACCGCTGTAAAGCATGTGAAGAATGTTGCAGGTTCTTCCGATTTCGTCTTTGAGCACCCCCGGGTTGGTGGATGACTTAACCACCCCCACACCCAACTCCTCTGCCATTGCCTCCAGATACTTAACGGGATCAAACTCGTTGTTATCATCGTTCTTCTTGCCCATGTTCTCCTCCTTATTTAACTGTCAGACGGTATGTTTCCGATGCCTTGAGGTACTTCTCAAGTAAACCGTCTGCTTTCAGTGCATCCTTGTCTACGCTTGTCGTCTCCGACCGAGAAACCGTCCAGGTGTAGGTAGAACCCTTGACTTCCACCTTCTTATCACCGTCTCTGAACTGCCCCATTGCGTACTTCTTAAGCAATTCATTGAGTTCCTTGTAGCGCTTCTCCTTCTCATTGGTAGAAGCGGCAATCTCATCCAACTCTGTCTTGAGCATTTCTGCTTCTGCAATCAACCCCTTGATATCCGTGTCACCCGCAAGAGAGTTTGTGCGGAGCGCTTTGAGAATTTCTGCGTCTTTCTTCTCATCGTATTCGGGAGAAATTCCCGTGGTGACGTAATCACTCCACCACTTCTCAACCGTGGCAACCTTTTCTGCGAAATCCGGGTATCGTTCCGAGACCTTGAAACTCACCGTGATTGTGTTACTCACGTTCGGCTTAAACGCTTCCGGGTTGTCGTAGTCGGTCGGTGAAAGGAAAGAAGCAACCATGATTACGTCATCGACTCCGTAGAGGTAGGCGTAGAGCGCCGCCTGCAATGCGTAGTATTCGGGAACATCGTTCTCCCAATCCTCGGCACGCTTAGTGGTTTTCATCTCCAGAACCGCCTCAACCTTGCCGTCCTCGCCTTTCATGAGGTAGTCCCACATGCCGCCGAGATGCTTGTTCTCCTTGAAGAAATCACCCCATGTCTGAGTGAAATAATCTTCTCCCCACAAGTCAGACGGTCCGATAATCTCCATGCCGTAGCACTGCTCCATGTAGGCAGCCTGCTTCGGCTCAATGGTCTTACCGGCAACGGTGTAGATAGTGTCCTCAAACGGCTTCTCATAGGTCTTGGTGATTGCGCACCACATTTCAAAATCGGTACTCCAGGGATTCAGACCGAGGATTGTTGCGAATCTCGTACCTGTGACCTTCTTGGTCTTTTTCGGAGGGGTAATCTTGATTCGATTACCCTCCAACCACTCAATGTTCTTCATCAACTCTCCCCTCTCATCACCACCGGTAAAACAAAGCACTTTTTTGAATCACCCTGTGTGATAAAAAGCGGCTCTTTCGCGTTCGTCACAAGTAATTCAACAGGCTTTTTCTTGTCGAACGCTTTCAGCGCGTTCAGAAGCAGCGCGGGATTGAGTCCGATTTTTCGTACACATTCTCGTTCGTTCCAATACTTGTCAATGTTCGGGAAAACACCGCTTTCAAGCTGTACAGTCTCGCTCAACCCGCCTGCCGTGAATTCACAGGTGTCGGAACTCGTGTCCACCGTGAAGGAAACGGTCGGGCAAACCTTCGCGTCCACCTTCTTAGGGACTCTGATATCAAACTCAGTTCCGTCCTCAATCTTTTCGATGATGGGTACAGTGACTCTCGCCGCTGTGTGAGGATTCAACAAACTCACCTCAAGGTTACCCCCATGAACCACACAGTGTGCGTTCCGCAGGTGAACCATCTGCGCTTTCGTATCGATGAACGCTTTTGCGAACTCCACCAATACATTCAACGCCTCAGTCCGCATTGAGAATTTGATTTCAGCCATTGTTGCCCTCCAACATGGTCGTGATTCTCTGAATCAATGCTTCACAGTCGGACTTGGAAATCACCGTAAAGCCATTTGTCTGAACCGCAATATTCGCGATCATTTCCTCTTTGCTCGGATCAGCGTCTTTCAAACGCTTGAGCGTTGCCTTGAGTCCTTTGATCTGTAAATCGCTCGCATTGTCGCTCGGAGCGGTGAGGTTTTCTTTCACTTCCTGTCTCTGCTCCTGCGTAGCCGGTGCTTTCTTCTCGGCGGGCTTCGGCGCAGCAGGCTTTGCCCCAATCCCCGCGTCCACGGAATCGCTCTCGCAGATATCGAGCGCAATCATGTAGAGGTATCGGCGCATGTAGGTGATAGACGAACCGAGCGCCTGCATTTCGTTCGTAACCACGTTCCCGGAATTGCTCACAATCGGTGAAAGCTGATTGAACGGTGCAAAGAATGCCGCTGTCTCTTCGGGGTTCTCTGTGTTCACAATCGTCATCGTTGCGACATTGAAATCAAAGGTCACAACCGGGAGAATCCCAACCTCGTTGAAAATCCGGGTTGCGGTCGGAACAATGTCCTCAAGTTCAAAGTACTTGAACTGCATGTGCATGTTCTTTCCGCTCTTCTCAACGTTAGACTCCAGAAACTTGGTTCTCGCGGCGAGAAGTTTCTGATACACGTTAACTCCCTTGGTGCTTGTTGCCATTCTCTTTGTCCTCCTGTTCTTTTCGGGTTTGATACCCTTGAAATCGTCAACGCGCTTTTTTGCCATTTCGATGTAGAAGGTTCTGTCCACGTCCTCAATGGAAAGTTCGTTGTCGTTGTCAATAATGCAGTGTTCCGGTAGAGAATCGATCTTTGCTTCTGAATCGTCCTCAGCCTTAACCTTGTAAATCTTCCCGTACCGCTCATCCTTTGCGGCATACACCCTGTTCACTTTCTGTACAGGATGTTTTTCGCCGTTGATTAAGTGATACGCTTCGCGGTACTTTGCTCCCGCCTTTGCGATAATCTGAAACTGAAAAATATCGTCACAGGCGTTGATTGTGTCCTCTACGGGTGTGCCGTGCAGGAAGTATTCCTTGAGCGCCGTTGCTACAATTACACACGAGTTGTTCACGTTGAACGCCCCGGCTGCTGCAATCCCTTTAACAAGATACCCGCCCTTGGCTTTGTGTAAACCATTGGCTTGCACCTCGATGTAGTTATTCACGTCTTTCTGCGCGATTTTCACCACGGTGTCCTCTTCCAACTCAAACCCCGTGCGCTCCTGCCACTCTTTGCATATCTCGGACAACTCTTCGTAATCGTTCTTATTGCACTCAACCATGATTCCGTCCGTGTTAAGCTGAACAATCCGTAAATCGCCGATCCGATAGCAATGCTCGGCAAGTTCCAGTAGGTAAAGCTGCCCGGAAATACATACCGAGCGCCCCATGAGCGGATCATATAGATCGTTGTATTTATTCAACAGACAACCGTAGGTTGTATTACAGACCAACTTGAGCGCGTTCGCGGTGTGCTTATCCCCGGTTGCCTTTGCTTTCATACGGCGGTCGAGAACGTCCGCGTAGGTCTGCGGAGAAGGAATGTTACGGCTTGTGTAACCGTTAATGGTACAGAGGTGCGGGTAATAGCTTCCAACGTCCTCGTTCCAGATTCCGCGCCACTTGCTCTCTTCCCAAAAGAAGTTAGAAATAGCACCGTGAATACCACCGAACCCCAACGTGATCGGACACTCACCAATCATGATTTTCAGCTTGGACTTGAAAACCTCTTCGTCCGAAATCGACTTGTCGTATAATCGGTCGAAGAACTCAAAAACCTCTTGGGGGATATACTCTCTTCGCAGATTGCTCGGGTAGACATACTCTCGTTCGTCATTGTGTTCTTTCTTGGTTGCCTTGAGCATTGCTGCCGTTAGCTTGGCGTTCGTCATACCGAGCGCTTTCACCTCATCGATTCCCGCCATTCGTCCGAGATTTGCTTTGTTCTGCAAGTAATCTTTGCGAATCTCAATCAGCTTTTCGGCGGTATCAACATCATGTTTACAGTAGAACTCGGTCTCCGCTCTTTCGGCAGCGGTGAGCGGTCGATCAATATCAAAGGGAACGCTCGACTCTTTGATTGACATTCCGAGGTGACCTTCAATCGCTTTGAGCGATAACCCCTGTTGGGTATCGTCCCTTATATCAACGTTCGGGAACTGAAAATAAATCCCTTCCAGTTGCGGGCATTGCCAACCCTGCCCGCCGCCGATAATGAAATCGTTAACCCGTTTGATTTCCTCCGGGGTGAAGTCCGCGCAGATAGCCTTGATAATGAACTGATCGTAGTGCTTGCTGTTGAATCCAACGTAGATACAGGAATCATCCAGAGCCATGCGCAGCGCTTCATTGTCGTTCCAGATACAGGTGTACTGCCCCGTCTCCTTGTCCTTGAGTGTCACAAGCCAATCGTGGGCAAACACCTCGCAGTCATAAGAAACAATTCTCATTGCTTGTCCTCCACGAAATAGCACTCGTTCTTGCGATACACCGTGCAGCGCTTCTTATACAACTTTTCAAGGTACACAATCCTGTCTACGAAATCGTAGGCAATCGGCTCTGCCTTACCCTCGTGCGTTCTTGCGATTCTTCCCACACTCTGTGTAATTACCGTGAAATCCTTCTGCGGTGTCGTGAGGTACAGGCGTTCAAGTCGTGGTACATCCAGTCCTTCTTTGGCAAGAGAGTAGGTTGCAAAGAGGTATTTCTTCTTACCGCTTCTCATGTCCTCCAGGGCTTGTTCTCGCTCTTGCTTTCCCTTCTTGCTTGTCATTTTCCCGCTAATCATTACAGCGTCTTTCCGCATATCGGCGGGAAGCATGTTCATGAGCGTTTCAAGGTGAGCCAGTCTGTCTGAAAGAATCAGAGAGGATTTCTGCTCGATGCAGTCCACGATTGTTTGATTGCGTTCTCTGTTCTCGGTGAGATAGGTGATCAGTTTCGCGTAGTTGAGCGTACCGTCCGTGTTAAGGGCTTCTCTGCTCATTTGTGTACCGGTTCCCACCGGGTAGATACCGACCTTCATGATTTTGTCTGACACCGCTGAGAGCGGAACAACGTATGCAATGTCTCCGATAAGGGAGAATGTAGCCTTAATCATTCCGTCTGCTCTGTGCAGTGTTGCCGACAAACCGTACTTGCTCCGAGCCGAAAGGCTGTTGAGCACCTTCTGATATCGTGTAACCGCCGTGGGGCTTCCGCTGACCCTATGCACCTCGTCCACAATTACGCAGTCCCAATAATCCCTGTATTGTGTCAAATCGAGGTTGCTCATGGTCTGAACCGTTGCGAAAGTGATTCCGGTACCAAGGTTGACCTTACCCTCTGTGATTGTCCCCATGAGTTCTTCACTCATGTACAGCTTCGCTCGCTCTCTGCTCTGTTTCACCAAGTCCAGAGTGTGGCAGAGCCACAGTGTGCGCCGTCCTACTATCGTGGCAAGCGCCAGTCCCATTTGCGTTTTACCGCTTCCTGCTGCGCTTTGAAGAATCCCCGACTGTGACAGGTACATCGCTTTGACCGCCTGTTTTTGGTAGTCATAAAGCGGTACGTTCGCGTTAAAATCCACTGTAACCGGGTCTCTTTTGAAATCGAAAACGACCTCGGACTCAAGTAAGAAATCAACCGGAATTCTACGAAAAACCCCATATGGGAGAATCCAGTCCTTGCCTCTCACCTCGTACAAAGAGAGCGTTTTCGGTGTGTTACCGACCCAGAATCCCATCCTGGCGCGTTGCGAATACTCCGGGTTGTCAATTTCCAGATATCCCTTGCACCACTCTTTCAGTTCCTTCGTGGGGTTCTCAACGGTGATAACATTGGCAACGTGTATTACCATTTTTCCAACCACCCCTCTAACGATTCACCCCATTCCCGGATTTCATCCATGTTGAGTGTGTGGTTCTCTGAAAACTCTACCGTGAGTAGGTTGCTATCGATCATGTATATCCCGTGTGTTGTTTTGAGAGCGAACCATCCCCATTGTTTCCCCCTGTCTCTCCACATCTGCATTGCAAAGCGCTGATTCTCCTCAATTCTGGAAAGAGGAAATTTGTCGTGGCTACAAACCTTACAGTCGATCAGATATGCCTGTCCGTTTCTCACCGCGATTACGTCTGCGGGTTGCCCCGCTGCGTTCTGTGCCAGGTTGTGACACCAAAAACCGTGATTATAGAGGATTTCGCAGAACTCCTTCTCGAACTGATTTCCGAGTTTTTTAGAGGTAACCATACTTTGAAAGCACCTCCTCTATCTCTTCCCACACCTTGACGGTGTCACAGAGCATCGATCTCGCCATGTCGCAAACGTAATCGGTATATATGTCCTTGATTGTCATTGACAACTCTTCCATTTGCCCGTTGTAGTAATCGGCACATTCTGCGCCCAGGTACTTGTCGATGAGATTCTCGAAATCTCTAGGACAAGAGACCGTCTCAACCATTCCGTTTTTCAGTCGCATACGCTTTCACCTCCGCTTCGTATTTCTCCATGCTCTTCAACACCGCACGGGTGTATTCCGTAGAGGTGATACCGCTCTCGTTGGCTTTTCTAGCCCCGTAATCTCCGAGGTCGTAGGCCAGTAGCGCGTCTCCGTAGTCCTCATACGAACCCAGAAGGGAACTTATGATCTTGACTCCGCAGAAAACGTTCTGATAGGGATTCAGCATATCTGCGTTCCCGAACTGTGCCGACAACCGGGTGTGATTCACACTACCAATCTGCATGAGTCCGTAATCCCCGGAGAGGCTTACTTTTTCGGCATCGAACCCGCTGCCCTGCTCAATCATTGCCAGTACTAACGCTACAGGTACACCTTCGTCCGCGCAGATTTCGTAAATGTATCTCTGCAATCCCTCAGAGAGGGGGACGTTGAAATAGTGTACTTTCGCCGTTGTAGGCATCATATTGGTTGAGTAGGTAGGTACTTCCACCGTCTCATGTATCACCTCGGTCTTTGTCGGAGCAGTGATTCGCCCGAACACAAATCCACCGATCACCAAGCTTGCGAGAACTGCGTAGGCTTCAACCTTCACGATTTTGTTACGGTTGATTCGCTTTCTCTTTCCTCTACATTCCGTAGCCATTTTTGATAACCCTCCTCGTTCTCGGGATTTTTGTAGAACTCGGTTACAAGGCTTGCTAACGACCACGCAAGGTCGTTCGTCTGCTCATCCGACAACTTCATGCCTTCTCCCGCTCGTTGAGGATCTCTTCGCACGCTTCGAGAATCTTCTTCGCCTTCGGATAGGTGTAAACACCCGTCAAAATGCTAGACATCATCGGCGGTTGTATTTCATAACCACGCTTGCGCAACTCCCGTATCATCTCCACCTGTGTCATTCCGAGACGGTTCATCTTGTCCAAAACAGTCATTTTTCCCTCCTTTCTTTTCCAAATAGCGGATTTCTGTTGCGCCAAAACAGATTCAGCGTTATTATTCTTATTACCAATCTAAGCACAATACCCTTAATTTTTCTGAATTGTTTCCGCAATTCGGAGCGGCTTCCTTTGGCTCAAACCTCTTTACCAGAGCCGACAACCACATTCTAATTCTTATTTTTAGATTCGTCAAGTGTTTTTAGATCTGTTTTTCAGAAATTTTTAGAAAGGAGACATTGTGACATTTGCAGACAACTTAAAACGAATTTGTAAGAACCGAAACACCACGCCCACTGCCTTGTGTAAGGAGTTGGGACTAAGCACATCAAAGGTTAGTGCTTGGTATAACGGGTCTCTACCAAAACAGGACGTAATGTTATTACTTGCTCGTAAACTAAATTGCTCAGTAATGGATTTCTTTGCAGACGATGATACGGACGAAGTTAGACCATCCAATGATGACGAACGTGATATACTAGGGATTTACAGAAATTTGCCCAGACGTGATAAACATGAATTTATGTCAACGATATATAATTTTGATAAACGAAAGGTGCACGCATAAAAGCCGTAATCTATGCTCGGTATTCGAGCCACAATCAGCGAGAGGAATCAATAGAGGGACAATTAAGAGAATGTTATGATTTCGCTGCTAAGAACGATTTCTCCGTTGTGCATGAGTACATCGACCGCGCCATATCGGGTAAGACCGACAATCGCCCGAGTTTTCAACAACTCATCAAAGACAGTGAGCGGGGACATTTTGACGCGGTAATCATGTACACACTTGATAGATTTGCAAGGAATCGGTATGACAGCGCGATCTACAAAGCCAGGCTTAAACGCAATGGTGTGAAAATCTACTACGCGAAACAGCCTATGCCGGACACCCCGGAAGGAATCATTCTCGAATCAGTGTTAGAAGGGTATGCGGAGTACTACAGCGAGAACCTAGCAAGAAACATTCGCCGTGGACTCAAAGAGAACGCAATGCACGGATTGGTGGTAGGTGGTATGTCATTGGGTTATCGTGTAAATGAACAGAAACGATATGAGATAGACCCCGTTGGCGCAAAGGCCGTGCGGGCTATTTTCACCATGTATGCGGAGGGTAAGACAAAAGCAGAGATTGTTAAATGGTTGAATGATAATGGATTTAAAACGGTCAGAGGAAGTGAGTTCAACAAAAACAGTTTGCCCAGAATTTTGAGAAATGAAAAATACATAGGTGTTTACAGAGTTGATGATGTTGTTCTAACGGATGTAATACCGCCCATTATCGACAAAGACCTGTTCGACAAAGTACAAGCGCTAATAAAACACACGTTCTTGTCGAGAGGTAAATTTAAAGCGACCGAGGATTACCTGCTTACGACTAAGGTGTTCTGCGGTCACTGTGGTGAACCGCTGATTGGTGAAAGCGGTCGATCAAAAACAGGAGCGATACACCATTACTACAAATGTGCAGGGCGTAAGCGTAAAAAGAACTGCAACAAAAAGACAGAGCGAAAGGAGTGGTTAGAGCAAACCGTTGTCCGGTTTACTGTGCAGCACGTTCTAACGGATGAGAACATCAATCTGATTTCTACCAGGGCAATGGCACTTATCGAGAAGGAACTTCTGGACACCTCTCTTCTCACAGGCTTGCGAGAGCGCCTTAAAGACACAAATAAGCGTTTGAACAACCTAATGGGTGCAATAGAGCAGGGAATCATTACACCCACCACCAAAGAGCGCCTAGAGGCTCTGGAGGCAGAACGCAGGGACTTGGAGGGACAGATAGGACAAGAGGAAATGAAAAAGCCCTTTCTCACGAAAGAGCGAATACAGTATTGGCTCGAATCGTTCAGAAAGGGTGATATCAAAAACGTTGAGTATCAGCGGCGAATCATTGACACATTGGTGAACTCGGTCTACGTCTACGATAATTCCCCGGACGGAACCAAAATCGTAATCACGTTTAACCTTTCCGGGGCAAATACCATAACGCTTAAAAGTTCGGATATAGAACACTTGACTCCACTCAACCATTCACATCCGAACTCGATGTTTTTCGTGAAGCACTGTTTCGGATTCATACTCACAATAAAGAGCGCGGATTGACCGCGCTCTTCTGTGTTTCCAAAGGTTAGCTATCTCTAAGTAGGGTAAGGTGTAAAAACTAGTAGTTTTACCATAACTTCTCTTATATACGCGCGTATTAGAGAAAGATATAGCAAAAACCTAGTTTTAACTCCTTTTCACTACTTCAAGACTACTTCCGGTCTTGTTTTTCATGGGACAATTCTCACGTCAGTAGTCAAAGGTGTAAAAAATCAAGATTTTACCCTAACTTTCTTATATACGCGCGTATATAAGAAAGTTAGGGCAAAACACCTATTTTAACTACCTTCTACTACTTTAAGACTACTCCGCGATATCTTTCTGAGTAAAATCCGGGGTCTCTGTGTCCTTGGAAACGTCCCACTGTCCTTCCGAGTTGACATAATAGTAGATGTACCCTCTTCCCGGTGCGATCTCTTTTTCGGAACGAACATAGGCGTTTCTCGCAAGCACCCCGGTCTTAGTGAGATAATACTGCTCGCCTTTGTACGACACCCACTGCCCCGAGATCATACCGCCGTCCTCTCCGATATAATACACACCGGAAGCATCCTTGAACCAGGTGTTACGAATCAGCGCCCCTGCATTGTCAAAGACGTACCAACGACCATTGATGTACAACCACTTCCCTGCTGCTCGGTGACCATTCTCTTCAATATAAAACCATGCGTTACCCTCTTTCACCCAACCTGTGATTGCATTGGCTCTGTGTGCTGCACATGCGGTGTAGGCACACCAACTCACTAACATCTGACACCACGGCTCACCATTGAGGCCGTACCACCGTCCGTACTTGGTTCTGTTTCGGTTTCCGGGGTTGGCGGTTTTAATGTCTAAACCGTTGTCGGATGCCTTTTCTACATAACCGACCTCTCCGAGTACCGTGTCGATCATTTCCTTTACAGTGCAGGTGTCCTCACCATAAAACGGGCGACCGAAACCATTGATGAGATTCTTACCGCCTACCTCATTCGGGTGGAAGGTGTACTCTTTGAGAGCCACGCACCCGCCGTCACGGGAATATTTACCGGGAGCAGTGTTACCCTCGCCAACCTTCATGGTGTACGTTCCCGTGAAGTTCTTTCTCACGGTTACCACCACCCCCACATGTGCCACCCTGCCCATGGAAGCGTGATAGAAATACACAATGTCACCGTCTATCGGGATGGTGAACCAACGCCCTGCTCTTACGAACAGGCTCTTTCCTGTGGGCGTATAAGCCGTATAATCGCCACAGAGCAACTTCTGCCCCGCCTGGTGTGCATTCATACCTTTTCTCCTTTTCTTACAGGAAGAGGGGCTTGTAGCCCCTCCTGTCACTCATTGGTGATCGGGTCGAGAGTATTCTCGCTCTCCTTCTCCACCCGTGCGCTGTCAATGAGGCTCTCACCAAATACGTAGGTGACAACCGAACCCGCAGCCATGATGATGGCCGCAACCTGTGCCGTCTCATTCTGAGTAGACCCTCTGAATATCATCACGCTCGTTACAAGACCCGCGACCGCAAGCCAGAACTTTCTACTCGTAAGCTTTCTTCTCAAATTCTCAAGATTCATTCTTCTTTCCCTCCTTTGGATTGGCGAACCCGTGATTTCTTAAGTTCGCATTGTATTGTTCCCGTATATATTCAGCCATTGACTCGGCAACCCCGTTCTGGAAATCGGGATTGTTCTTGCAATATCGTGTATAAGTATCCACGTCTATCATCGCTTGGTCAAAGCTGTCTTTCGAATGTGGCTGATTGTTCAGAAGTTCATCGCCGAATCGTAAGATTCTGACACGCGCCGCAATCATACGGGTTTCTTCGTTTAGTTTCGCAACCGATGTAACCTTGTCCGAGAGTGTAGAAATGCGTTTGTCGATTTCTGATATTTTGTCAAAGACATCGCGGTTCAACTCTTGTCCGAGTACCCTCGCAAGAATCGATAACGGGGCTTTGTCTTTCGGCATGATGTGCTGCAAAGCAAGGCTTGATATGAGAACCACCCATGCCAACGATGCCAGTATTGTATTGGCATCTATCAGTCGAGCAAGGTCATCAAATTTCAATCCTCCTCCGAACGATGAGCGTTGCTGTCCGTTGCTAAATCCTCACGTCCCATCGTCTTGAGTGCCGCCGCCACGCCTGCTTTCAGCCGCTTCGCAAGTTCGCCGAAAGTCATCTTCCCTGCGATAATCAGTTCTGCAAACATCTTGTGAATCGTCTTAATCTTGCTCATCATTCTCCCTCCTGCAACGCTTCGTTGATTGCACGCATGATATCAGCCTTAAGTTCCGCTCTCATCTCGTCACTTCGCTTAATTGCGTTCTGTAACTGCACCTGCAACGTGGCAGGCGTTTCCGACATGACGGGTTCCGGGTTCTCTCCGCTCACGTTCACGGCCTCAACTCTCATCCCGTCCGGGACTTCCAGAATCAACGCCTCAACGTGTTCAACGTCACACTCACCCGTCACCGCAATCACGTCACCCGTGTGTCCATCAAAAATCACTGTCTGCTTCATATTCCTCCTTTCTGCTTACGCAATGAGTTCGATCTTTTCGACCTTTGCCAAGAGTTTTCCGCGGGCTCCATCCTTTTTGAATAAATTACCCACATGAATTTTCACAACGATAAACGCCTGTCTCGATATATCGGAAACGGGAACCGTGATAGTAGAAATACCCTTTGTTTGGTTTGAAACCTCACGAATCGGAGAAGCAGAACGGTTACCCGGAGACCCGTTGATTCTAGTCAGATAAACTTGATTATCCACATGCCAAAGGTTAGTAGAGTTCGTGGTTTCTGTTCTCAACGTAACCCTCACTTCTCTAAAGGGTGTTAGGTCAACAGAGGGTGTAAAAGCCCACCACCAGTCGCTATTGCCATCAGAACTTCCGTTTTCTCTCGGAAGGTCGTCCTTGTAGCCATCTCCGACTTGCAAACGATTTCCGCTCACCTTTCCAGTAGCCCACCCCGACAAATGAGTACCGTCAAAGTGGGCATTTTCAAAAGGGACACAAGTGGCTGTGTAATCGTGCATCGTGCCCTGTACACCGAGAATTGAAACCCCTGCTCGGATGTTCTGCGGTAACAGGGTCGGCGCAGGCGCTTGCGCCCACATTATGTCGGGGTTGATATACGAACCGCCGGGCATACGCATGAATACAACTCTTCCTCTTGCCCCGTAATCTCCTGCGAAAACCGTGTTCTCAAGAGCGTCCATCACACCCTGTCCACCGATATCTCCAGAGCGTACCCAACGTTGAATTGAGCCTTCGAAATTCATTCCCCACCTGCTCGTGGCTCTTGTGCCCTGTAGTACCTGCTCTCTTACGGCATCTCCAAGTGCGCTTGAGGGCATCGTTACATGCGGATATCCATCGGCTCTTGTGTAGTACGCAGAGCGCTGCGGCAAGTGAATCCACAACGTCTGATTATTTGTATTAATACCGAACTCGCCGAGATTGTAGGAATACGCGCCCTTGCCGTCACCGTTTCCCATCGTGTTGACAACGGCAATCTGCCCGGCTTTTCCGAGCACGTTGTGCCCCTGGAGCATCTTGGACGGGTCGACCCCTGCTGCCTGTGCTGCCGTGTCCAGAGGAATCTTGACTTCGGGTGTGCCGTAGCGACCGTTTTTCCGGTACGCTCCAGGCAGCATCCTCACATGCACCAGACCATCCGAGACGGTCACTCCTGTGGTCGGCTGCTCGGCATCTCGTTCAACCATCGAGCCTTCTACAAGTTCATCGTCAACGTATGCACTCGCTCCTACCACCATGTCGGCGGCAGTAGCCGTTGCGTCATCGGTCGGTGTTCCTCCACCGGATTGCATCAAGATTTTTCCCATTTCACACCTTCCTTACGTTCAGCACAATGTCTCGTGCGGGCTTTCGATACACCCGAAACGTCAACTCTCCCGCTCCAGTGACACCCGTACCCGATGTGATGAGCGAAAACGCTTTGTTATAGGACTTCTGCTCATCGGGTAATGCTCCGTCAACAAGAGCGCTGTTGATTGTCACATTATCGTTCGCCGTGATACCGGCAAGCTGTACTGTCTGAGAGTACGGCGCAGAAGCACCTGTCCATTTGTCGACCTTGAGTGTCACCTGTGACACCGTTTTCAGTTCGGTAATCTGCGCCTGTAAGTTTCCCGCTGCGTTTCCGCTCAGCGTATCTCGTACCGTTGCAAACCACGCATCAAAAGCTGCCTTCTGGATTTCGGTATATCTGTCCATCGAAACCTTACCCTGCTGTTTCAGTCCTTCAAAGTACTCTGTAAGCGCTTGATAGGTTTCATCACCCTTTCCCCGGAACGCCTGTTTCTGCGAATCGAAATACGCCTTGAATTCCTCATACAGGTTTGTACCACCATTGAGCCGACCCATGATGTGATTCAACGCTTCGTTCATGCGGTTCGCGTCCCTTGCACCAAAGAAGGATTTCTCCTTACCCGAATACACCGTCACGTCTTGAAATGACACCGTACCATCACTGTTATCGACTTGACTGTATTTCTTAAGCCCCTGCCAAACCGCGTCAGTGTAATCGGTAGGTAAATTCGACCATGCCATTTATAACCCTCCCTTCATTCCGAAATTCCATGTAAACATTCGTCTCCCCTCGCTCTCGTTCGTTAATCTCTCATACAGATCGAGTATCGCGCTCTCAAGACGGTTGAGTTCCTTGAAATCCATCGTTCCGCCGTTTTCCACATAAGTGGGTACAGCACCGTAGTCACGATTAAGCGTTCGAGCGTTTATCGTTACAAGATTGCTTTCGAGACTATTTATCTCGTCTGCATAGAAATAATCTTTCGGTGTCCTGTCCGTCCCGAGTGAAACAATGGTGAAATCTTCGTACATCTTGGTAGCCAGTTCTCGGAGATATTCAATATTATTTTTTATCCGATTGAAGTCAACCGCGTTAAATCTGTCTCCGGTATAAATCCCTGCGACCGCACCGCCTTTCCAATCGGTTTTAGGTGTAGACCACGCCATTTATCCCCCAATCCTTCTAGCTGTGATTCTGCCAGAAAACGCCTGTTTAAAGTTCAACACTTGGTGAGTGATACCCACCTTCATGTCATTTCTGAACTCGTTTTCTTGATAGATAATATCCGTAGTGTCCAGTTCCGGGTTTCCACGGGTGTCGTACTCGTACTCAACCCCCGCCGTATAATACTCTGCGAGCCATTTGGCGAGGTCGTTGGCCATTTCAAGGTCGTTAATCAGCGGGTTCTTCCAAATAACAGATTTACCGGTTGTGTTGAGCGTCACCGTTGCGTGCTTCTCAATCACTCTGTACTGTCTACCTGTTATCTCCAGTTTGTGCGCTCCGCTTACGTTAAATCTCACGGTTATGAAGAAATCACCGCTCTCGACCACCTCTACACCGTGTTCTACACCGTCTAACTTCACCCTGTACCCATAAGAAGGTTCTTGGATGTAGTACGTTTCGGTCTTACCTGCAACCGTCTCCGTCTCCTCGTAAATGAGGTTGTCATCCTTGGTGTTCTCTTGATACAGATAGCACGGAACAACAATGTCCTTCACAAGTTCGAGTTTCGTTGCTCTCGGGAACGACAACATGTCTCTACGATTCATGGTGAAATCGGCAACATCGGTAAGGCTTAAACTGTTCAACACGATACGGTTATTTGGTTCATCCGTCTTAGTAAATTCGATTTTCATCACATCAAAATCGTCAAATTCTCTGAGAACAGTTGTGGTTTTATCTATTTCATCCTGCCCCACTTGATATTCGTTTACGAATTCTTCTCCGCGATATATGCGAATGATAAATTCAGACGGTAATGTAGAACCGAACTCCAGTTTCAAACCGTAGTAGGCTCTGATTGCTTCCATCCTTACGGTGATAACCGGGTTTTCTGTGAACGTTCCGTCTGCCCCGGAAACGGCTCTGGACACGTAACCCGTGTTGATTCCCGGCGCTCCGTCCCTCTGTAAGAAGTGCATCGAAGCGTCTACCTCTGTATAGTTACCCGCAAGCGTTGCATATTCCTCTTTCGTGCTATCGTTCAGCACGTTCTCCGCTCTTGAATAACTCTCTTCCCCGTTAGTGCTAATTGTGCTTTTCGGCATGAAGTTGGACTTAATCTGTATCTTCCCATCACGCGAAACGGTTAAAATGCACCTACAGGCGTTTGCGATAATCTGCAAGGCCTCTTTGTATCGCACCCTCGGTATCGGGTTGTTCGTGTACAACGTCTTAAGGCGCGGGTCAAGATAATACTCTTTTACCTTCACCTCTTTCAGAATGTCCTCCACGAGGTCATAATAGCTTCTTGCGGCCGCCCTATACCGTCCCCGTATGTACTCACCGCCCATGTTTCGGAACACGTCTTGACAGCGGATAACGGCTGTGTGATCGTCACTCTCCCACTCCGAGCAGAGCAACCTCGCGCCCTGCACCCACTCCACATTGGGTGAACCGGGTGTTTGATATCCGTACATGATGTTCATTTCCTGCCCGGTCTCTAGGAAATTCACCGCCGAGTTCGGGTTGTCCACATTGAAATAGTGGTCATCGTTTTTAAGCGTTACCGAGAAATCAAACTGCGGTATCTCCGCTCCTATCGGGGAAACGTAACTCTCAAGCGTTGAGTCGATCACAGCATCGTTGTGATATACAAGACCGTAACCAAAAACGATTGAGTAAATCCGCAATCGACTCTGCGGGTTCTTCATTCTACGGAAGACCATCTGCACACTCGTTGTGTTTGATAGAACTTCCTCGGTGCTCCATCGTTCCTTGTTGTTATTTCTGAACTCAAGTCGTTGTCCCGTGCTTCCAACAATGTCAAAATCCACGGGGTAATTCTCACCAAAATCAACGGTGAAACCCTTGATGTTAATCGGCAACGAACTGAGGGAAATTGTCATTTCGAAAGGCTGTTCCGATACCAACTTGTTCGACACAACCCCCGTATCATAAAATCCTGCCCCCGCGTTGCGGGGGAGGAAAAACATTGACCCATCCACCCTTGTGAAGTTCTCTTCGAGGGTGGCGTAAGCGAGCGCGCCTTTTCGCTCACGAAAAACCGTTCCGTTATTCGAGAACACTGCGTAATCACCGTCAAGGATTCTAGCGTTTGCCTGCGCCTCTTGGTTCATTAGGCCGAAAGAAATCATTATGTATGCTCTCTCCCGGAGGGAGGATTTCATGCTTTTCTTATATGCTTTTGATACGCGCTGCATATCCCCTCCCTTACTCTCCCGTGTCTATGAGATTTACCTTGCAGTTGCGATAGTGTGTCGGTGTGCCGTCCTCGGTCACCCAATACGGCTCACCAGATCGGTCGCCGCAATACATGCGGAGCGTTTTTCGGGTGTTGGTTACAGGGTCATTGAATGTGACATTCACAAAGAAGTCACTAAGAAGTGACAATATCCCTTCCCATTGTTCGGCAGTAAGCCAAGGCCATTCGAGACCATCAATCTTGTACTGATCTCGCCCAACCCTTTGTCCTACTACCGCTCCATTCGCGTCTCTTCCGCTGTCAACCACCGTGGTTACAATCACGCTCACCCCCCGCTTGCAAGGGGGCAGTTCGTGACCGTTAATTGTCAAATAAGCCATAACCACCCTCCTTTCAATCGGTGAAGCGATAGCCGTCAGCGTCCTTCTGCGTGGTAACAGCATCCGTTACGGTACGGTTGCCAATTTTCACCACGGTCTGCTCGTGCTTATCTGCCTGTCTCTTGGTATCACTTGCGATATCCTTGAGCGTGGGTTCAAGACACTCGTGGTAGAACGCACGCATGTTGCGATACCACACATCATCCGAACGGCTGTTATCTCTTGACACTTCCGAACTTGCGTACACGGTGTTTGCGAGCGAATTGTACGGGTCGAGGCTTGTTGCCGTTGCAAGCACCATGTTCTCACTTACAGAAGCAGCGTTCATGTTCAAAGCGTTCACAATCGCGTTTGTACCGCTAATCACGTCTCTTGACAGTGCTCTCCAGTACCCACCGAACTGCGCCATTCCACTCGTGATTGAATCACGCATGATTCCTGCCAACTGGAAGCGATTGATGACTTCCGTTCTGCCGTTTATATGACCCACAAGTTCTGCGCCGCTCTCACCCGCCACAAACATAGAACCGTGTGCCCGGTTCGTACCGCCTGCGTACTTCGGCATGTGCTTCCACGCGTGTGCCGTGATGATTCCACCCGTTGCGTGCGCTCCTGCATTTTTGAGTTTCTTGGTTTTACCTGCTCTGATCGGCTCGCCCTCCGATGTGCTCAATTTACGATTGAGGTTTTCGCCAAGGTTGCTGAGACCGCTTGTAACTCCTTCCCACATACCTTTGACAAGATTAACCCGTATATCAATCGCAGATGTGCCAATCCAGTCTCTTACGCTCGACCAACCTTTCTTCTCAAGCGAGATATATTGCCCAATAACGGGCAGTTGCCCAATCCACCCCTGTACAGATTCCCAACCACTCTTAATGAGACTGATTGCCTGTGACAAGGTGGGAATATGACCGACCCAGTTGTTCACCGTGTCCCACCCCTGTTTGGTGAGGTTGATTCTCTGCGGGAGTGTGGGAATATCACCCACCCACTCTTTGACACTCGACCACCCAGATTTAGCCAATTCGATGGTTTGATCGATGGTCGGGATTTTTCCAATCCAGTTACTAACTGTGTCCCAACCTTCTTTTTTAAGACCGATTGCCTGTTTGCGCGGAGGGATTTTACCAACCCAACCGCTTACTGTAGACCACCCGTCTTTAGTGAGTTTAACAAGGGTTTCAACTTTTAAACCATCCTTGGTCTCATTTGCCCACCACGTCTTTGCATTTTCCCACATTTCGGGAATGTTGTTTTTAATCGCGACCGCAACCGGATTATTGGTAAATGCATTTTTTATCGGTGTTATGATTGTGTTTTTAACCCACCCGCCGATGTTTTTAACACTGTCTTTCAACCCGTTAAGCAAACCGTCTATACAGAATTTTCCGATTTCAGCAAATACTTTGGACGGGGAATGAATCCCGAGTCCTTCTTTGACACCGTCTACAAACCCCTTAACGAAATCCCCTATCGCCTTGGGAATGGTCTTAAGCCCCTCCACGATGCCATCAACGATCGCTTTACCAACGTCCACGAACCACTTCGTTGCATCCGATAATGTTTTCGGCAACGTCTTTGTAAAAAACTCTACAAAATCCTTTGAGATTTTATCAAAGAGCCGCGGTAAGTCCTTTGAAACGAACTCCGGTGCTGTTTTGGTGAAGAACGTTGTTAAGGTGTTCGCCATTGCTTTGGTGGTTGAAGAAAACCAATTTGGGATTTTAACCGTAACAAAATCAATAGCGCTCTTGATTGCCCTACCGAACTTGAGACCCAGGTCTTTTCCAAGACCGTACCAATCGTAATTCTTGATGGGTTCCCATAATTTAGTAAAAAATTGAGCAACCTCACTCGGAAGTTTTTCCACTCTCCGTTTGAAATTCTCCCATATATTAGGAATTGTTTCCGTGAAGAATTTTTTCACGAAAACTGTAATCTCATCCCAGTGGTGAATGATGGCAATGATTCCATCGGTTACCAATCCTATAGCAAAACCGATGAGCGCACCGATACCTGCTCCGATTGGGCCACCGAGAGAACCTATAATAGCACCGATACCTGCGCCCGCCATGGTTGATCCGAGCGGAATTAACGTACCGTTTAGCCAGTTCAACCCGTTCTTCATTGCATCATATATACCAACGAAAAACATGGGAACACCCGCAATAATTCCTCCGATAGCTGCTCCGATAGCTGCTCCCGCCGCTGTTGCAGAACCCAGTCCTAAATTTGCAGCGGCTGTGCTCAAAGCACTTGCAACAGCCCCATTTGCAAACGATGTGGTTATCCAACCCGCGATTCCCTTACCGAGAAGAGCACCTCCCCCGGCAGTTAATAGCGCTCCCGATACGATCTGTGCAAAGTTCATCCCATTTAACTGCGAAGTGATTGCATCGATGATACCAGACCACTCTAGGGCAATACCTGTAATGGTTACTCCCGCGCCTATGGATATCAGTGCTTTGTTACCCAATCCCCCCGTTAACAACTTCGATATCAAACCAACGTTTGATAACAAGGCATCGGATATTTTCCATGCTGCAAAACCCAATCCGATTGCCCTGACCGTTGTGAGGATTCTACCCAATCTTGTGTGTAACAAATCCGAAACCGATTTTACATCCTCCGTGAGACCAAGCCAGTTTTTGAATTTCTGAATAATATCATCGACTCTGGACGAAATCGCATTACCAAGAAAGTCATAGGTGGGAAGCGGAATATCAAAACCGCCGCCCCCTGCGCCACCGCCGCCCCCTGCGCCACCGCCGCCCCCTGCGGAATCGTCATCGCGAGAGAGGATATTTAATTCATCGATACCGAGCAAGGCATTTTTTAATTTCTTTGCAGCCCTACCCGCTTTACCAAGTCCACCCGCGGCATCGTCTGCGTTGTCAGCAAGCGCCCCTGCTGCATTCGCTCCCGCTGAAATACCTCCAAAATCAACATCGGGTATCTTATACCCGAACAGACTTGCAATACCTTGAGCCACCAGTCTTACAATTTTCGCTAATGCAATTAAATAGGGTAACACCGCATTGATAATCGGTATAAAAGCATTACCCAGTGCTCTGGAAGCTTGCAACACCTGTGCTTTCAAGATTCTAAGCTGATTAGCCGGAGCATTCAGTGTTCTACCCATATCACCTTGTGCGATAGTGACCTGTGTCATGATCGCATGGTAACGTAGCTGTGACTTCTCAGCTTGTGTCATAGCGGACACTCGCTTGTTAATACCAAGCGCCAATGCCTCTTCCTGTAATCTTGCAACCGAGAGGTCGTAACCGAGTCTGCGAAGCGGCTCAAGTTCTCCGGAAATACCGGAGGAAAGCTTCTGCATTGACTCTTCAAATGGAATGTTTGCAAAAGAGGACAGGTCATAACCGAGTTGCGTGAGATTCTGAGACATTACATACGCTTTGTCGCTCGCAACACCGAAACCCGTAATGATGGTGTTGAAAATACCTTGATTACGCATGAACTCACCAGGGTCGATACCCATCACCTCACCGACTTGCTCGGCGTACTCTTTAGCCCGTCCCGCGTACTCGCCCATGGAAATGGTGAATAGGTTTACGTCCTCAATATACTTATTAGACAGGGTAACCATTGAACCAATTTGGTTAGTGCTCGTTTTGAAAACGTCTGTAACAGTCTTACCGATGGCTGATATATTCAAAAACGATTTTCTTATCCCATCGCTCGATTTGTAAACGTTCTTTGTTTGAAAAGACATTTTCACTAATTGATTGGAAAATTGTCCTGTGCTCAACCCCGCCTTATCAAGTCCTTGAGAAAACGTCTCGAGAGTGTTTGTTAATTTAGCGAGATCATCATTGAAACCGTCCCAATCAACACGGTTGAGTCCGGCTGCTGCAATCGGGACATTTTGCAAAGATTTCACGATCGATTGCAACCCACTCATCTTGGATATGTTGTTAAGCGGGGTGAGATTATGAGTTAATTTATCAACCTGCTCACCAAACGAATCAAGATTGACACCCTGTAGGGCGGCTACAGAATCGGGCAGTTTCTTGAGTTCCCGATTAACGGAAGCCAAACCCGCCGCTTTATCCATGCTTGCAAGCGGTGAAAGGCTTGCTTCCAATTCTCTAAGCGGAGCAAAACTTACACCCACAAGAGAATAAGTAGCTTCACCAAGGCTTTTAAGCTGATTGCTCAACGAAGAGGACAGTTTTATACCGTTCAGACTCTTTAGCTTCCCAAGACTCGCAACCATTTTGTCAACTTTGCCGGTCTGAGAAACGTCCATGTTATTCACGGCGTTATCGAGATCATTCACCTGTTTTGCAACCGTGTTTAATCCCGAACCACCTCTGAGAGCATTCTTTAGCTTTGACAAAGAGGTGGTAAGCGCGTCAATACCGGAAGCCGCCGATGTTGACTTAGATTGTATTTCAAGTTCAAGCTGTTCAACGGTTACCGACAAGCTCATCACTTCCTTTCTTCAAAAAATTGCTCACTCTGCACCATGTGCTTTTGCATGTAATGAATAGCTTTGTTAAACTTCGCCTTTTCCCTCTGTTGTTCAGCCTCTTCAATCGATCGTTTGTTAATCGGGTAAGGCTCTTCCACATAGGGTTGAGGTTTTGCTCCCTTTTTGGCGAACGCAGGGAACAGCGGAGCCAGGCGGGAAATGGCATCATAAATGTACATTCCCTGTAACCACCGCTCTTGGTTCATGCGCTCTTTTCGGATTTCGTCTGCTTCTCTGTAGTACTTAGTTAGAGTGCAATCCTTGTCCCAATACTGCTCTTCCGTCATGCCTATCGATAAATAATAGGGGAACTTAGCATTAAAGATTTCCGTATAAGAACGGAGGGCAGAGCGCCCATCTCGCTCGCCCTCCTTCTTAACGGACTCTTTTACAGACGACGAACTATTTACCAGTTCGCCGTCCAGTTCACGTTTCCCTCTTTCTCGACCGGCTCCTCAAGAAGAGCCTCAATCGGCTCACTGTACATCTCAGCCAGTTTACCGAGAAGTGCTTCCTTGTCGGTCATGTGAGAGTAGATTTCCTCAATGAGATCTTTCTTCTCAAATCTGTGGTGAGCAAGAAACGCGCCTTCAAAAAGCATCGGGAGAAACGTCACCAGCTTTCGCTCAACCTGCGAAATGTCAAAATCGTTCTTCTCCATCTCCTTTACCGTTCTGCGGGTGTACTCCAGAACGTAATCCTTACCCTTGTAGGTAAACTCCAGTGTCTTAGCCATGTTCGCTTCTCCTTTTCAATTATGCGTTGTCCAATTTGATAACCGTAGACGGTGCGATTGTGATGGTCATATCCACAACCTCGTTTACACCGCCGCCGTTCGTGTAAACAGACAACTGACCCTTGAACTTGAACTTACCGTTGCTGCCGGTCGGAGTAAGGACACCGCCCGTCTCAGTACCACCGAGCCAAACTGCGTACTCCTTCTCCTCGCCCTCAAGGGCTTTGAGAGCCTTGTAATCATCCAGATCGTAGTTCGCTTTGAACTCCAGAGAGTCAAGTGACTGAATACCCGCGATATGCGTCTCCATGTTGTCAGAGAGAGTGGTGGTCTCCAACATCTCCGGTGCACCACCAAGGTCGGGGAACTCCTTAATGTCAATCAGCTTCTTCCAAGCAGCGGTGTCCTTCTGCATGAGGAAACTCTTGTAGGTGCTAATAGCCATGTGTATTTACCTCCTGTAAATTGTGTTGTCCTTGGAAACAATGGCTCTGTACCGAGCCACCATTCGATATATCGTTGCGTTACCCTCGTTCGGAACGGGGTTAAGCATGGTTCTTGTGAACCCCATTTTTTCCATTTCGGAATCAATGAGCGCCATGATTACCTTGCACTCGCTCTTCTTACCTGTTGTCTTGTTTGAATAGACATTAACTTCATAGAGAACTTGTACATGGTTTTCAATCGCCCCGGAATCCCGCGTGTTTCTGTACACTTGGTTATCCGTCTCAATGAGAGACACACAGGGGAATGACGGAGGGGATTTTACATATTCCCCTGTCATATAAACCTTCGGGTACTTGTCTCTCACCACCGTGGCAACGTGGGTGAACACCTCTGATTCAATATCAATCATCCGAACACCTCCTTCGCTATCGCCACAATCTCATTACACACGACCATTACAGCCCGTGCCATCGGCATCTTGGCGGGCGTACCATGGGTAAGTTTGAGTTCTCCGTTTTCAAAGAATCCCCAAACCTCTTTCTTACCACGTCCCTTACCAAAACCACCTATCGTCAATCCCAGTTCTACCCCACGGGGGTGCGGGGAAGTTCCGGGTGAACCGTTGTGATAGACACCTGCGCCAAACTCAACCCACACAGCATCGTCTCCGCTTGCTATCACAGCCGTAATCGAACCCCTTGGTTCTACGGTTACGTTAACGTCCGCAATTCTTGAATTGCCTGTAACCAGATCATCCACAATCGCGCCGTTGAAACCACTTTGTGCTTCCTCTTTCAGCCGTTCGGCAACCCTGTCACGTAATAGGTTTGTTTTCTCAACAACCTCTTTCTTGTACGCTTCCAGTTCCTTGATTGCCCTCTCAACCTCGCTCTCAGACAATGTAAATGAAATCGTTCTCTTACCCACTTACATTCACCTTACTGATAGCTACAGATACACCGTTGAGGCTCTTAGCCACTTTTCTCACAACATAATCGAACGGTGTTTTCACCTGTCCGTTATCGTCAGTGGCTAGAGCACCCTCGGTGTCTATCTCCGGGATTCTGTCCACCCACAACACCGTGTATTCGTCAATCGGCGGTGCGTCCCAACCCATGACAATAACCTTGTCGTAGTTCTCGGTCTCTCCAAACTGCCGTGTGTAGGTTTCCCCTTTTGCAGCGGAAATGTTAGCCGAGTATTCAATCGGGTTTGTTCTTTGAACGTCATACTCGCCTGTGTCATTGCCGTACTCGTCAGTTTTAGGCGTTTTGTCTCGGTATAGAGCGTAGAAAAACTTAACCTTGTTGCGTTCCAGTGTTCTCATGCTCCTACCTCACTTCGGTATTCCGCAGCGTGGCACAACCTGTTTGAGCATAGACACGGGAACATCAGCGTTTTCATAGGTTCTCGAAATACCGTTCTCGGTGTGCACCGTCTGCCCTTCTGCACCACGCTTGTTGAGCATATAGGCGGCGATTTCACACTGTAACGTCTCATACTCTGCGGGAACGTCCATGACACTGGAATCATACGGAAACGCTCTGTTGATGATTTTCCGTCCCGCCAAAGTGAGATAGGTGGACAGCACCGTGTCTGTGTCGTTTTCACCAACCAGTGCTTTCAACATTGTCAGCTTTTCCTCATTGCTCATGCTGCCCACCTCCGATCACTTATGCCTTCTCGAAAAGACCCTCGGTCTTGGGGTTCGTGGTGGTCGGGGTGACCTCCATGTAGCCCGAATCCAGTTCCTTGTAGTACTGCTTACCGCTCGTTACCGTGGTGTCGTTCGTCTTGACCGCCTTACCCTTGATAACCTTAACGGTCTTGGTTGCGTCCGTAAGAGCCGGGATGTAGTACTTACGAGACCAGATCAAGTTCTTTCTCGTGTCCGGGTTACGGTCAGTCTCAACTTCGACACCCTTCTTGATAAACATCGTCACTGCCTTCTTGGTAGCAACAACGATTGTGCCTTTCGTGGCATCCTTCTTGGTGTAGAGATTTACACCGCCGACCGTGCCGACATAACCGGTTCTTGCAAAAGCCTCCACAAACTTAAGACTCTCTTTGAGTTCCTTGCGGAGCGCTGCCATATCCGCCGGGTGAACGAACGCAAACGTAATCGGTGCAACCTTGCTCGGGTCGTTGTCGCCCTCTTCAATGTTGATTGCCGCAATCGCATCCACGAACGAATCAAAATCAATGCTCTCGGAGAACACAACCAGGTTGCCCTTCATGTACTCACCGTACACGTCCTTGTTCACGGTGTTGAACATGTCCGTGCCCATGTGCTTGGTACCGGTCGGAACAAGCATCGGGTCGGTCATTTCCTGCTCGTCATAGTACTCGAACTTGTTCTGCGCAAGCTGAATCTCGTACTCTCGCTCCGTAAAACTCACCTCAATGGACTTGGTGTTACCACTGCCCATCGTAAGCTTCTCCGTAGCATTCGTAGCGCGATAGACGTTAATCTTGCGCTTCATGCCCGCCGTGCCGACAAGAGTGTCATCCACGGTGCAGAACTGCTGCAAATTGAGGTGAGAATCGAACTGATCGGAAATCTCATTGGACAGATAAAAATTACTGTAAATAGTGTGAGCCATTACTCATTACCTCCGCTGTTAGTGTTGTAGAGCGCCGCGTACTCTTCGGGGTTGCTCACAGAGAAAGCGTATCTCTCCTGCGAGGACAAACCACGGAATCGCTCCAGTGTCATCGTTTTCGACTCCCCGTCCGGGACGGGTCTCGGTGTGTCCTTGAGGGCTTCTGCGCGAACCCTCTTCTCGACACTTTCAAGATGTTTCCTCTGAGCCGCAAACACTGCGTCGGTATCACCGTTCACCATCGCTTCTGCCGTGGTCGCCGCAAGGTTCTCTTCGTAGCCCATTCCGAGTAGCTTTGCTTTGCACTCGGAAATCTCGGTCTTTTTGAGCAACGCCTCGTACTTGGACTGCAACTCTTCCTGCTTCTGCTGCTCCTCGAGCTTCTGCTGCTCTTCTGCGCTCATCTTCTCTCTGAGTTCTCGCTTCTTAGCGGCGAGTTCGGAAGCAACCTCATCGAACCTGGACTTCTTGATATAACCCGTGTAGTCCGGATCAGCGGTCTCATAGGCTTCAAGCGCCGCAATCTTCTCCTCGGCGGTCATATTTGCGTAGCCTTCAATCTTGGAAACATCAATTTTTGCCATTTCTTACTCCTTGTGTTTGCACTTCTCTGTGTTCGTTGTTCGTGTGATTAAGGTTTTCTCTAACCATGTTCTCCGTTGCTTCCTGCTCGCGCTGTTCCTCGTAATGCTTCATGCTCATTGCGTAAGCCGATTCTGCATCGCTGAACATGCCGCTGTGCTGGAAGGCCAACTGCGGGTGAATCTTCGGTTCTTGTAACATCGAAATGAGCACCTGCGACTTGCTCTGAATCGCCTCGTAATTTCTACGGGTGAACTTCATATCGATCTCTCTCAACTTGAGGTTGAGACTGTCCTTTTCGTGGCAGATATGTAGCACCAGTTTGAGCATCTTCTTCTCAGAGCGCTTAAACACGTTCTCACTATCCTTTGCCCTGGCTTCCGCATCCGACCAACCGTCTCTTAGAAGCACTGCCGCTCCCGTGTCGCTTGTAGAAGAACCACCGTTGCGGTTCGGCAGGCCACATATTGCCAAAATCGCGTTGTAGTAATCGTCCTTGAGTGTCTGCGACTGCGACTGATTCAAGTCCGTACTCACCACCGCCACGTCTGCGTTGAGTCCATCGCTCGACTTCACCTTGATTGCACCAAGGCTCAGAAATTCCTCGAATTCCTCTTTGTCAATGTCACAGTTAATGAACTTGATAAACGCCTGTACTATTTGCTCCATGCCGTCCAGGCGATTGCTCTCAACGTTGTTGATAGCGTCCAGTAGGGGAAGAACAATCTCAAATGCTCCGAGCCGAGCATTGTTTGCGGGGTATTCGATAATCGGGATGCTGTTCATGGCGTGCGCTTTTACACCCACCTCCACACCGAGGTCACTCAGAGAGTAATACCTGTTCTCTGTATAGACCGAGTAATGCCGATACCCGTTCTCATCGGTGTTGTACTTAACCGCCATGAGCGGTTTGTTACCGAGTTCCGTGGAATACACCACAAAGGTATCCCGTGGATCTAACGTGTATAACTCAAACGGTGCTTCGTCCTCTTCCGCAACATCATCCGGAAACACCCCTCGGTATGCCGTACCACACACCGTTTGCCACTCAACCAACTCTTGATCTTGCGAGGCTTTGTCTTCTGCAAACATGAACTCGTTCAGCATGTTAATCTGCCTAACGACTTCCTCCCCGCCGTTTCTGCTAACGTACTGAATCGGCTCACCGCAAAGGTAACCGACCTTGAACGACACAATCTCGTTTGCCCGATTCTCCACAATCTTGTTGCAAATCTCGGGTCTGATGTTCTTAACCCTGTAAAGAATCGGCTGATCTCCCTTGTAGTACTTCCAGAGGTAATCAATCTCGCTACGGTTCTGCTCATGAGTGAAGAGCGCCTGTCTAAGAACGTCCCCCACGTTCTCCTCGGTGATTTCACTCACACTGCTCTTAATGACGCGCCGACCGCTCATCACCCGCGTTCGACTGCCTATCTGAGACTTGCTCGTATCAATCGTGTGTCCCACGCTCCCCTCCTCTCCGCAAATAAAAAATGGGTGCACAATCACAAGGGTCTATGTGACCCGTGCAATCATGCACCCGCAAAATTCATCTTAACTCATTCTAACTCTATATTTTGTATATGTCAACACTTTATGCACATTATATTGTGTTTTTCTGTGGATTTTTACACATTTTGATTTACCACGGTCTTTTGAATACCTCAACTTTCGTCCCGGCAAGACTCTGAGCGTATTCTGCAAGCATGGCAAGTCCGTCCGGCACGTCATCGTGCTTATTCTTACCCGCTACCGTGTAGGAACAGAGCATATCCATCATTCGTCCGTAATCGCTGTTGCGCTTATAGAGGCTCGTGTCCTTGAACAAACAATGCTCTTTCACCCACGCGCTGTTTACGATAATCTTGGTCTCTTTGTTGCTCGTTGTGAACTTGGCGGTAATGTGCGTTATACCGCCTTTCCTCTTCAAATCGTCATGCACCTTCTCGGCAACCCTGCCGCCTGCGGAATTACTTTCAAACCGGCAGGAGTTAACCTTATAACGCACCAAAATCTCCACAAGCCTAGCATCAACAATGTTGGGCAGACTGTTATCGCACACGCAGTCCTCAATGTAGTAATCGTTCCCGTACACGCGCACCACCGGCAGGAACGCGTAATCAGAACCTCTGTCCTTGGTGTCACAGATACCGATAACAGCATCGGGGTCTTCTGCGGGCATATCGAAATACCTGCGCAACTCATCTTCGTCATAGAGCAATCCTTCACGCTCAATCGGGCTGTTCATAAAGAGCGCCCTGTAGGAAGCATCGTCCAGGTTCGCCGCCATGTCCTCAAAATACTTTTTGCTGAACCCCACACCGTAATCATAATCAAAATTGCTTTCACCGTTCTCATCCAGAGCAGGTAGGACAATAAATCGCGCTCTATCACTAGCACCGTACATGTTCTCCAACCGACCGATCACATCGTGCACCGACCAACGCGTAGCAATGTGTATCTCTTTCGCGCCCTCTTTCTTTCTTGACTTCAAATCGTTCGTGTAGGTTGTCCACAGCTTGTCCAATCGCTCTTTACTCATTGCCTCTTCGATACCGGAGCACAAGTCATCGGCGTACAGAATCTTGTCACAGCGCGTAGCACCCGTGAGAGAAGCGTTGATTGCCCGGCAGGTGAGCGTTGAGAACCTGTGTCGCTTATTCAGATCGATGGTCTCTTCTTTCGAGTTCGTTGCTGCCATGGCTACACCGGGGAACACATCTTTCCAGAGGTATTCGCAATCGGTGATAATCTGATACACACCATCGTAAAACGACCGTGTGAGCATACCGGAGTGTGCGGACGCAAGCGACTGTGAATCCGGGTACTTTCCCATCACCCATGACAGGAAGAAAATACCAAGCGTTGATTTACCTGTGCCCGGCGGCATTGAAATGGTTAATAGGTCGAGTTCATCATCAATCAACCCCTGCATCGCCTCCACAACAGGGTGCATCACCTTTCTTCTCGGCGCATAGAACTTCTTGTCCGGTTCTCTTTCCCACTCAACGTACAAGAGATAGCTTTCAAAATCGTACGGCGCTGCCGCAAGCAGAACGCGCTTGTGCAGAAGAAACAGGTCTCTCAGTTCAGCTCCCGCAACGGGGATTCTGCTCTCTATCAACCCGGATAGGATTTTCAAATACTCTACGGCAAGCCTCTCATCGTCTTTCATCGTCTCAAGACACATGTAGTACAGGTCTGTGTACCCCTCGGCGTCACTCGGGGTCTTTTTTATTTTCCCGAGAATTTTTTCAAGTAGGTCTCTCATCTTCTCTCCTTCACTTTCCGACAAACAAAAAGAGCGCGTCATCGTTTTGCGATAACGCACCCTCTCTCAATCTCTCAACGGCAGGGTTCTCCGATTCACCCACCCTGCTGCACATGGTGATACAATCATACCATTTTCTGTCCTGTTTTTCACGGAGTTTTTCCTCGGAGTAGTCTAAGGAGTTAAAAATCGATTTTTTTCCCTAACTTTTCTTAATACGCGCGTACTAGAGAAAGTTATAGCAAAAACCGTATTTTCACTACTTTTTACTACTTCCCCTGCGATTGCTCTCTCGGAACGTAGGTCAGAACAATGTCATAACCCAGTGCTTCCATCACACCGACAAAACTCTTGTTCACAACCGAGTCCTTGTTTACGACTCTGTTAATCTGCTGTCTTGTTGTTCCTAACGTATCGGCTAAATCAGCCTGTGTGATATTTTCTTCAAGCAGCTTCACTTTTACGTCAAACTCAATGTTATTCTTTACCACGGTGTCACCTTTCTTGTTGCTTTGTGAATGTGTTATGGTGATTATACATTGTAATTGAGTTTTTGTAAATAGATTTGAGTGAATTAGAATCAAAAATAGATTCTTTTTGTTTTTGGAGGGTGTGCGGAGCACTCCCTCCCGCGCCCTGCCCGCTCCCCTATCCCCCCCGGGGTGGGCCCGGGAACGCCCCTGTGATGCACTACGCGCCCCGTAGACGCGTCCTAACGCCTTAACCGCACAAATACCCGTCTAAAACTCAAACACGCCTTAAAACGCCTTGTAGCGCGTCATAGCACCTAACGGGTAAACGCACAACGTAAAAAAGGGTAGGACGGACGCCCCACCCTGGATATAAAAAGAACCCGGCTTATGCCGGGTTACTTTTGCATTTTCATCAACACCGCCGCTAATCTGAACGGGAAAGCCAAAATGTTAAAAAGAATAATCAATACAACCATGAAACCACCCCCTTCTCAAATGTGATCCAACTTGTTAATACATACGTGCGGAAAATCTAAACGCGTTCTGTGATACTGATCCCCTTCAATCGGGTATATAGCAGTGTGCGGGCGAATGCTTGTATCAATAGCGTTTCCTATAGCGATTAACTCTACTAAGATACGCTCTCCGCGTACAAGCGTCCCGTCCTGTCTACACCCTACATAGCGGGTGGTAACCAACTCTACGCCGTTATCATACACCCGCCCGGGATCTCCGTCTAGCCACTCTAACGCTGCTATGAAATCCTCCTTGCTAACGCCCGTGTGTTTGTGCCAATTCTCAAAAATACGACTCTGTCCCGTCTCTACTAGCCATATGCGCGTCTCTAGTGCTGTATGCCGTGCCATGATATTCCCCCTTTATCTATCCTCTCCGAAAAGGTGTCTTAAATCTTCCTCAGTTGCCCATGGTGTGTTTTCCAGTTCAGCGGCTTCTCTTTCAGCGGCTTCTCTTTCCTGTTTCAGACTTTCCAGGATTTCCGCGTCCCACGCGTTTAGCGCCGTGCCGATAGCTAACAGCGTTTCAACGTCCCAAAAAATACCGTACTTGTCCAGGTGTGGGTAACGTGTCCACCCGCCCCGGTGATTTATGATCTTCTCAAACGCTTTATATACGGTGTCGCAAAGCGCGGCGGAGATCTCTTTGTTGTCCGCAACGTGTTGCGCATAACCGCCTATGCACTCTAGTAGAATCGCGCGCCCCGTGGGGGTTTCCTGATCCTCTTTTATGTAGCGAACCCCGTACCCGCTAAAACCCGTGTTCATAAGTGAAAACATATCGCACAGCACGCGGGCGTGTTTGTTCGACACCGGGCACAGCGCCATAAGCGCCCCCGCAAGCCATACGGCCGTTTCGCCCCGGTTGTCGTCAAGTGCATATGCTGTTAAAAACGCCGGTGTGCCCGCAATCTTTTCCACCCGTGCCGCTGTTTCCTGTAAACTTTTCTGCATTTCTTTCCCCTCTCCGCGCTTATTTCACTGTAAAGCGCATGTACTCCGTCTCCGTGGTGTACGCGTCATAAAGCGCCGCGTGCTCTTCTTTAAAACCCTTCGTGTCAAAACGGCGCGTCTTGTACGGCTTGTATGTAACCTTGGCTGCCCCCGCCGTGACGCTATCCGCGCCCGCCATGAGTAACAGGATCTCAGCCTTTAAACCTTCGTTGATCGCGTCTAACTCTTCTTTCAGCCGCGCGTTTTCGCGGTACTCTGTGCAAAGCTTCTCTAACGGTGTCATACCTCTACCCCCTCTTTGTGATCGTATTCCAGGATTGCCCGCGCGCTGTCCGGGTTACACTGTTCACCGTTGAACCTGTCCACATAGCGGACGGGGATATAAAACGCGGTGTAGCGTCCCGTTTCGGTGTTGATCAAGTTGTAGAACTCAAATTCGTTCAAAACCAATTCAAAATTTAATTCTTTCGAACGCTCTTTGCTTACAGCGCATTCCGGGTACCACGGCGCGCCCGGTCTAAGGTTCACCGGGCATAGCACCACCTCATGCCCCGCGTTGTACGCGGCGCGTGCCTTTGCTTTGCTAATGCGGGTGTAGGTTCTACCCCCGTACGTATATGTGTACTGTCTCATGCCGTTTTCCCCTCTTCTTTCAGTCCGTCAAGTGTCCACTCTTTGAAACCCGCCATGTACCGCGTATCGGTGAAACTTTCCCGTATATCCCACATGCCTGGATATTTTAGATAATGCACAGGTACATGAAAAAACGCATAGCGATTTGTGTCATTCCGGCACATACAACGCTCAAAACTCTTTACAAGGTTGTTAAAACGCTTGGCGCGTACGTCATACTTTTCGGCGGGGGCAAAGGTTTCTACCGTGCTACGGGTACCCTGTAATCTCATGTGCGTTTCATTGGTTACAACCCTGTGAAACAAATCGTTTCCGATTAATACCGTGTAGCCGTGCGCGTACAACCGGCGCGCCTCTCTTTTATCTACCCGCCACATATATACCCCCGCGTCTGTCTTAAAACGTTGCCATTTCATACCGTTACCCCCTTCTCTTTTCGATCTCAAAAAAGCTTCTTTCCGGGCTATAGTACTGTTTCACCTCATACCCGCATTTTTCAAGGATTGCTATAAGGGTGTTTACACCTATGCCCCGTTCGTAGTATGGAAGTGCCCCGTGCCCCGCGCCGTATCCTATGGCCTTTTCGTTGCTGATATTTTCATCACCCGCAAGCGCCGCTTCTTTCACGTCATACAGGATTTTAAGCGTTCCCGGGCAAGCGTTTAACGCATCCGCTATAGCGGCGCTTTCTTTATCGTACCCGCAACCCGTAGCCGTGCCCGTGTAAACTTGTTTTTCAGCAATCATGCTTACATGCGGATTTTTCCCCCACACCCTGGATTTTTTCCACTCTGTTAATATGGTTATGTGATTTGGGGTTGTCACTGTTTCGACCTGTGCTATTTTTTCAAGTACCGCGCTTCGGATCTTTTCAAGCGTTGCTCTCATGCGCTTTTCAGCGCGTATTACATAGGTGTCAACCCCGATTTCTCCGTTGTTGTACTGTGTTATCGTGTGTTTTGTTGCCCAAACAGCGGCCGATCTCAGAGCCTCCGTTGTTGCACCGTTCCGACTGTCCACCGCTAAAATCCGATCACTGTTTTCGCTAATGCGCTTTTCGTACTCCGCATGCACAGCTTTCCTAAGATTTTCGTATCTCATATGTTCACCTCTTTCCGCCCCCACCCGGGGGCTGTTTTGTTTCGGTTCAGTTGTCAAGGTGCTTTGCGTTCCTCTTTCGTTGTGTCTTTATGATACCGTAAAGCAATTTACTTGTCAACGTTTTTTGATTACATTTTAGATTTTATTTTTGATTTGTCGCCCGTTTGTGTTTCTTCCTTATATAGGCGCATACGCCCCGCCGTCTACCCCGTGCGTATAGCAGCACTACGTATAGCAGCGGATCCAGTAGCAGCACATGCCGCCTTGGATAGGGTGCTGATCCGGAGCGGGACGTTGTAACAATTTTATTTTCACCAATTTCGTGCAATAAAAATCCCCGGTTCACCTGCGCGGTGTTCCAGGGATTTAAAGTCGAAAGTCGAAAGTCGAAAGTCGAAAGTCGTTATTCTGTTTCTCCGTCCGAAAGTCGCTTCTGTTCTGCGTTACCGATATAGCGCTCTCGGATTTCCTCTGCGGAGTATTCAGAGTCGGAATTGAGGTTAGGCGTGACAACGTGTTCGGTCTGATCTCGGTAGTTGTAATTGTTCTTACCAAGGAAGATACCTGCGACCGGGTTAATTTTACCAGTATTCATGTAGGTTTCCCACAAATTTTCTAGTAAAAAGTACGTTTTTTTAATACAGTCTGACACTTCGGGCGCTACCGCGAACTTGCGTCCACCCCCTCCGCCAGGTGCATCGTGCACTATTGCCCATAACTGTTGCCTGTTCATCCCATTAAGCGAAATAGCCATCCCCGCCACCGTAGGCTTCATATCTGCCTCAAGATAAAGCTGGATGTACTCTGAAAGTCGCTGCTGTACCTGCACAGGGTCTTTCATGTCAATAGCAGGCATATTGAGAAGCGCAAGGTTGACACCAAGGAACTTAGCGTTGTCTCCTGCGTTGAGGTTGTACCCGTTCATCCCGATCATCGGAGAGTTACCACCACGGGGTTTGCACTTCTTCTTTGCGGGGGCTTTCTTGGTTGTCTTTCTCTTACGCGCCTGCTGCATATCGTAGCACGTAAGAACAGTCTCCTTACTCTGGACAGTCTCCTTGTCGGAAGCAGTCTCCTTACTCAAAGTCGTACGTCTCTTCCGCGCAGTCTCCTTCTTGTTCTCTTCCACGTAAAACTCCTTTCTTATTCTTCTTGTTACCCCGAAAGTAGTGTAAGGTGTAAAAACTAGTAGTTTTACCATAACTTTCTCTAGTACGCGCGTATTTAAGAAAAGATATAGCAAAAACCTAGTTTTAACTCCTTTTCACTACTTCCAAGTAGTAAATCGATAAATCCTCTGGGTCGATTTTGCAATCCTCTGGGTCGATTTTGCAATCCTCTGGGTCGATTTACCAAAAGAGAGTTGCTTCTGCTTCCATCAAATTTTCCTTTGCCCGGAGAAGCGCCCCTGCTATTGATAACCGATCGCACGCTCTTTCCGCTCGGTTGATGAACCGAACGCTGAGATCGATTTTTGTAACCGCTGTCCCAATGAGTTCCCCTGTCTCGTACAACCCCGCGTTATTATGAATCCGCTCAATATCATTCAGAGCGTACTCAACGGTCTTGAGTGTGTCCGAAAACACACGGGTACGGTTCTCACCGCTGCGCTTTGTGAGCGCCTGTAAGTCGCTCTGCGCGTCATAGAGGTACGATTCAGCCGTCTTAACCAATGTTTTATACGTCATAGTCTCTCAGTTCCTCCAGTACGGCCTTGAGGCACAGGATAGCGTCCTTCAAGCACCTGTCCAGTTTAATGTTCTGCTCCTTGCTCATTTGTTTTGCACCGATCTCACCCATGTGCCACCGAGCACACCCCGCCTTGCAAAGCGCGCTGCGAACGTAGGTAAGTTCGTCATACGCGCCGTACAGGGGGTTCTTGGAAAGCGCAAACCCGATATCGCAAATGCTGTCACTCGCCATATCAAGCATCACGGGCTTCCACCGCTCACCCACGGTGTACACCGGGGTGGGGTCTGCGTAGTCGCTCCAGACCAGGTCGCTCGGAAGCTTGGTTGCGTACAGTATCGCACAGGCTTCCCGCAGGCTGTCAATTGCTTCTCCGAGATCGGTCGCAGCTGTGAAAGACTCATCGATTCTCACGCGATACCCTCCCATACACATACGTCTTCCCGTCTTTGTTCGTTAATCGAATTTCACGCGGTGTATAGTCCATAAGGCACGAAAAGTCGCTACCCGTGATCTTAACATCAGAGTTCACCCATCCCTCATGTTCAACCTCACACCTGTGCGCGGCCCCCTCGGTGTGGTACATGGCTCCACAATACTCACACGTGTAAACAATCTTCATGCTTTCTCCCTTCTTGTGCAACCGCCCGATTAATCGTCATCGTCATCGTAATCGCTCACCCTAATGTACGTGTAGCTGATTCCCCTATCATTCCTTAGTCGAATTTTCCTCGGAGAACCACAGCTGTCCTGTGATAAATTGTCCTTATCAAATTCAACCGTGGCGTTTCTCCAACTCTCGTGCCGAGACTCGCAACTAACCGCGCCTTCCTCACTGTTGTAAACGTACCCGCAGCACCCGCATTTATACAGAATCTCCATCAATCTCTCCTCGCTTGCCACAAATGGTGACTTGCCTTTTCCAATACCTCAAGGTACTTCCTCGTGTAATACGAACGAACCGGATCTTCAATGTAATTCTTACCAAGAGATTTACCAAAGTGTTCCCACGATATATCAAGCCTAATTTTATTGATTTTTACACTCGCGGAGTCGATGTCCCCACTTTTCAAACTTGTAAAAACATCGTCCATTATGAGAGGATATATCGAGCGCCACCTTCACATTTTCAACGCGCGATAATACACACTCGCGTATGCAAGGTAGTTACGCGCCTGCACAAGTTCCCGTTTGTTCAAATTGCACACCACCTTTCTTAAAAGCACTCATGTTATTTTTCACAACCGCGCACATACATACTAGACTCTGTTTTGTGTATTTCATACAATTTCTATTCTGCGTTGTGAAGTTGCACAAAACCGTCAAACTGTGCTCCAGAAATGCTGAACCATCATCCCTCTTATTTTTATGAGCCGTTCCTGTATATCTAAAACAACCTTTCTCGGTTTTCCCTCGCTGTGGACAAGCAGATAATACAGTAACGGGAACGTGTCTTTAATTTCCTCGTTACATATGTCCAAACAATAGTCAAAGTCAAGAGAGTCGTAGCACGCATCCGCATTGGTTAAATCCTCAAGAGCCTGTCGCAGGTGACTCTTGATTGGCTCCACCCGCGTGAACCCCGGAGAGTCGGACGGAAGAGTACCGCATAACTTCATGCACTTCTCAAGCGATTTAACGGCTCTTGCTATATCAGACCTCTTCAACCTGCTCATCGTCCCTCCATTTGTCCCACACAGACTCAATGTCCCAAAGGCGACTTTCAACTCTTCTCCGGCAGAGTAAGCACTCAATCGCTCGTACACCGTTTACATATTCAACGGTATATTCCACCCAACGATCTGTTCCACAGTTGGGACAGGGTTTTATTTTCCGCGCCATGCTATTCGTCAACACCTCCTATAAACTCTCTGCTCCCCATCATCCGCTCGAATGGTGACGCTAACAGGGAAACGACCACACATTGAAACCGGGTGAAATTTGCAGTCGGCAATTATCAAGCTCTGTGCATGACTCTTCTCACACTCTTTAGCAGACTCCCTGTCAGCATAATCGGTGTGACACACCTCGCAGGTGTAAAGCACTCTCTTTTCATCAAACCCTCCTATAAACAATGTCCGAACAACCGGGGGCTTCCAGAACAATGGTGTACGGTAAACCGTCCATCGTTAGTCTGGAAGAAGCGTAGGTGACTCTTTTGATTCTGTAATCACTTCGGTGTCCCTTCTCACACCGAATGGCATCTTCCTTAACCTCGTGAGTCGTTCCGCACACACTACAGCGGTAAAACACAACCTCTTCCATCATCGATCCCTCTTGTACACAACCTGTTCTCCGTCTTCACCGCTTAACACAACCTTCTCGGGATAACCATCGGGGATATCGTTTATAGAGTAATAAATGGAGTCGGTAACACTAAGTTTGAGTATGTTTTTGCTCACACAATCGCCTCTTCCTCAGTCTCGTATTCGCACCCGCAATGATCACACTGATAAGTGACAACCTTTCTCATTTACTCACCCCCTAACAAATCGTCTAACCAATTCGATCGCTCTTCTTCGAGCAGATTGCCAAGAATGGCCTCCAACACATTCACAACAATGCTGTTACCGGCTTGCTTGTAGAGTTGCGTGTCCGAGTTCACGGCTCGCGCTTTCTCAAAGTCCTCATCGTCAAAACCCATGAGTCGCCAACACTCTTTGGGGGTAAGCCTCCGTATCCTCGGCGCTCCTGCGTTGCCCGTCACAACCGCCTGCTGCTGAGAGCAAGTTAGTGTCTGCGCCACGCCCTTGCCCACGCGCCCTCTGCGGGTCTTGCTTTCCGGGTAAGAGAGGTTAATGCTGTCACCAATGGTGGCTTCCGCAAACCCTTTCTTGGTGGCTTCCGCAACCCGTACCACCGGTCTGTTGTCCAAAATCTGTGTCACTTGTCCTCCCCCTCCGAACGTTCTCAGTGTCGGTGATAATCCGAGAATGTTATAAACTCTAGCACTTTGGTCGAAGTTGATATTCGACAATCTCCCCGCCAGTTCACACCGCATCACACCCTCTTTCCACAATGAAATTGCTGTAGGTACGCTGTCCTTCTTTTGTTGTTACGGTTTTCACAAACTCCGTACTCTCTCTTTCGATGGGTTCAAACCTATAACCAACACCGTTTTCTTTGCATCGATCGGAATGACTAACAAAGCACTCCATGTATCCATTGGAGAGGAAATAGCGTTCGTCTATCTCTTCTAGGGGTTCCAACACATCAACCAAGCGCTTTTCCAGTTCAACGGGTTCAGGAAACGAAAACCCCTGTCCTAAATCAGCTCGAACGCTTACACAAAAGACTCTCTCTCTCTTCTGCGGTACACCATAGTCCGCCGCCGAAAGCACTTGCCACCTGTTCTCATACCCCAACTCTTCTAACGTCCTGCACCAAGCAAGAAAATCGTTTTTGAACTTCTTCCCAACAAGGTTCTTGACGTTCTCCATAATGAGGTACTTCGGTAACTCACCGTCCTCTTTCGCTCTGCGCAGTAGTCTCTCCACCTCGTAGAGAAGACCGCTCCGAGTCACGCCCTGTACAACCCCCGCCTGCTTCCCGGCAAGCGATATATCTTGGCACGGAAACCCGTAAGTCCAGAGGTCTGCGTAGTCCAGTTTTTCAACCTTGGAAATGTCGCCGTAATTCCGTACCTCTCCGTAAATCGCTTCGTAGGACTTGATTGCAAAGCGGTCGATCTCGCTGATACCTACGACCTTGTGCGGTAACCCCATCCGTATGAGAGCCTTGCGGAAAGCGCCGATTCCGGCAAACAACTCATTTACTGTCAGCATTACAGAACCCCTTTCAGTCTGAGTCCCCAATAGATGACGAACCCGCTCGAGGTGGATTTTCGATCAAAACACTCGGGGTGCCTTGCCAATTCAGAATTGAACTTGCGTGCTGAGATAACGTACTCACCTTCTGATTTCGCCCACATCTTGAAAGCAACATAGAGGTCTCTCGCCCGAATGTTCCCGCCCCCTTCCTCTTCCGGGGTTCTCTCACAGCGATTCTCAAGAAATTGCAGCACGATATCATTGTCTTTCTCATAATTGGAAACAACCTGTTTGAGATTGTCGCTCATGGTTAGTCCACGTTCTTTGTAGTGTTTGTAACCGCGTATCAGCCACATGAAGATTCCGCTCATACTCGACTGCTCGCACAATTCCTCTTTGAGGTGGGTGTCCTGCTCACTCGGAGCAAAATGACGATTGAACTCAACGACCTTGATTCTCTCGGAGGCGAACATGGATTTATCGGTGACCATCGGTAAGTCATTACAGGAGAGCCAAAGAGTGAACTGAGGTTTGAATGTTATCGCCGATTGATACAGCGCCCGTGCTGAAATCTCTTCACCACCGGTAAGCTGTTTTATCTTCTCTTCATCCAGTTTCCCGTACTCATCACTCTCGGACATGGTTACGAACCGCTTACCCTTGAGTCCCGCAAGAGTGGGGGACGCTGCTTCTGCCTCTTTTCTTCTGTCTCCCCGGCAGATCATTCCAACCGGTGCAACGCTTGCGTACCCACCAAGCATTATTTCAATGGTGTTCAGCAGCGTGCTCTTTCCGTTTCTCGTTGTCTTGCCGTGCAGAATGAACATGCACTCTTCGTTGCTCATTCCGAGCATTGAGTAACCGAGCGCTCTTTGAAGGAAATCGGCTTTTTCTGTATCGTTCTGCGTGACTTCTGCAATGAAAGTCTCCCATCTGTCGCATGTCACCTCTTTTGACACCGTGTGATTGAAAGCCGTCTGCATTGTAATGAAATCGTCCCACCTGTGTTCCCGGAAAGAGAAATCACGCAGGTTGTATGTACCGTTAAGGCAGTTGATGAGATACGGGTCTGAATCGAACTCGACTGCTGAAATTCTCAACTCACCCGTTGCGTCCTTGAGAATTCTGTCTCTCATCCGTCTGTCGCCCATCCTGTTAACGAAACCCAAATACGCCTTGCGGAGTTCCTCATCATCAATCTCACCGCAGTAGAGAATCATGAGTCGAACGAAATCCTTCATCTTCTCGGAGACAAGTATTGCTCCCTCGTCTTTGCGCCATGCACCCTCGTGATAGGTGTACCAACTGCGGTGTTCGGGACAATAACGCGCTTCCTCGGTGTAAATGATTCCGAACAGGGTAGCCATACCCATTTCAGACCACTCAAACCCGGAACTGAAATCATCCCGACTCTCGGGACGTTGTTGCTTAATGAGGTACATTTTCTCGGACAGCTTTTCGTCCATGATGACGCGGCCGCTCCGCGTCTCGAATAACTCCGGCATCACTTGTCCTCCCGTACATCCTTTATCAAGTCGATCAAGTCTGAAAGATAGTCCAGGGTCTCTGGAATCTCGTCTATATGCGCGTTGTTGCACGCGAAATCCCAGATAATCCTTGCTTTTTCACGAGAAAGACCGTGTCCGACCTCTTCTTGAATCAACTCGTAAGTGTCATTGAGAACTTTCCCGTGTTCGATATTTCTTTTCTCTATTAGACGGTTGATTTCTTCACGATACTTTTCGTTGTTGACCTCCACCTGTTCTCTGTTCCAGTTCACACTTTTGTTGTCATCGAAAATATACCAACTCGGAACTTTTCGTATGTTTTGGGGTCTACAACTCATTTCGTAAACTTTGTAGAACCCGTCCTTGATTTCTTCCCAACTTCTACTCACGCAGTTCACCTCCTGTACCTTGTTATGCTGTCACAGATTGTCCGTATCTCCCCTGCGTACAACGGCGGTACGCACGCGGTGCTGTTCACATACAACAACTCTCTGTAAATCTGCCCCTTCGTGTACCCTGTGTTGTGAAGGTATCCTGCAAGAGACGCCAGAGAAAGATTTCTTCCACCACTGTATATTTTCGGATAATCCGGTCTTATCGGAATTCTATTGTTCACGATATCCTTAGACCATTTCGGTCTATATATCCTAGAATATTTTATCGTTTCAGAGGTTTTATCCTTCTCTTTTTGTTCTGGAAAATATCGCTCAATCACATAATTTATAGCATCTTGATTATCGATAATTTCCCCGTTGAGAAGAACATCTCCTGTCATTATGAAGTAACGCGAGGTCTTGTAAATTTCCACGCCCGCGAGATTATTCTTACCCTTGAACGGAAGGTCGCCCCGGAGCAGGATGTGAAACCCTCTCCCGCTCCTTGAGCGTTCCGTATAGCTTTGACATTTCGACATAATGTCGGCCGCGAGAGGTGTCATGAAACCGTCCTCGTCAACCCCCGCGTCAATGTCGATACCAACGTAACCATCACCTGCGAAAACGAAACCGCAGTAGTCGTAAAACCCTTTGTTGCAGGACTCCAGAGCCGTTTCAAAGTCAGACCAGGTATCGGGGTTCGTGGAAGAAGCAGCTTCTTTTTCCCACGCTTTCATGGGTACTTTGCTATCTTCCCACACGCACACCCACCGTTTCAGACTTCTCAACTCTTCTGGAATCCGTTCATAAGAGACCACGGTACTTGGCGACCCGCTTCTCACACTCCCGTACCAAACCCCATATCACGTCTTGGTGAACCCCGCTCTTCTTGGAGACTTGGTAGACGTTGTCCGGAATGGTGTCGCCCTCTTTGTAGATTGTCAGAAGTTTCTTGCGCTCTGCCTTGGTGAAACTCTTGAGCGCCATGTGACAAGCAATCCAGTTGTGCTTCTCTGCCTCAGAGTTATAGATTCTGTCCTCGTACCGGGCGTAGAACCGCAAACAATGAGAAACGAACTCAGAATAAAACGCTCGACTCATTTACCCCTCCTGCTGTTTACTCGGTGTACTCCTCGGTGTCGAAACTCCACAAATCTCCCGCCTCGGTATAACCGTCCGAACGTTCAACGTTCTCCTCTTCCTCAAGCACCCGCTCTGCGAACTCAACGGGAACGCTTGTAATGACCCAATCCCCACCCGCGCGGTGAAGTGCGTTTACCATGCCAATATCATTAACCCTCAACCGTCTCTTGGTCTTTTTCATTCAACTCTCCTTTGTTCTCTCGAACTTCACACCACAGCACTCGTACACCATTTCCCGGTACTCCTGCAATGTGGCCTCTCCCTCGGAGAACGCTTGGTATTCATCTATCAGCGCCTCCGCAAGTTTCGGCAACCGTGTTTTTGTTCCCCAATCGAACTTATCCCGCATGACTTTAATCGGGATGGACAGCAGAAGAAGCATTGCTGAATCCGTTGCTTCTTCCACCGCCTCTCTCTTGATGCGCTCAATGTCGCTGCGCTTCATCGTGATAACAGGGTCGCTCTCTGCGTTCTTCTCGGCTCTACGTCTTTCAGCCCGGTTCATGAGATAACCCCTCGTGAAGCAAGTACGCACACGGAAGTGTATCAATCCATTCACAGAAGCGTTTCCACTCCGCCAACTTGTGTCCACGGCGGTACTCCAGTATGTTGAGAAGGTTCTCGTAGGTCATCGTCACCGTGCGCTTCTGATTGTAGGAAGAAAGCAAAAGCTGAACCATTGCTCTCCAGTAAATCGGGTCTTTCGTGTCGAGATACAGCTTTCTCAAGCCGTTCAAGTTCAGAATGGTTTCCTTCAGAACATCAAGCGTGTTGACTTCCAACTCTCCATCTTCTGTGAGAATCGACTCGAACAGGTAATCGTGGGAGAAGTCTCCCAACTCGAACTCCTTCTTGTGTAGCGTGTGCATGGTAGAGCAGGAATTGGCGGTCGTTCCGACCTTGTATGTGTCGAACTCCTTCCACCAATACAGCGGAGCCGTGATATCCACCGAGACGAAAATCTGTCTCAAGAACTTCCGATGCGGAGCGCCCGCCTTGATGAGTTTAATCATCAACTCTCGGTCATTCTTTCCGACCATGTGAAACATGCTGTCCGAGCGCTCCCAACTGTTGAGCGGGTTTCTCATGCCACGAATGGCGTGTTCCCAACCCCATGTGTTTGTCATTTCGAACTTAATCATGTCATACCCTCTCGATGTGCGCGGCCATCATGTCAGCCGTGTGCGTCCAAAGCACATTCGGATAAGCATGTACCGCTCTTGTGTAGTCACTCCACTCTACGCTGTCAGTAAAAGCACCCATGTGATATCGGATGCACAAGATTTCTTCCTCGGTGAGACTCGTGTACTGCGAAAGAAGCTGTACCGACTTGTCGCCGTGTCCCTTGAGCAGAGTGTCGCCTCTGTACCGATACTTGCCCGTTTCCGGGTCTATCTCGTATTGGTCAATCTTGCAAAGGTCGTGGAACAGACCAATCAGCCTCGGAGACCGAGTGTTTTTCCACCGCAACTTCATGCCGCCGGTGAGCGTCAGCAGTGATTGCGCCACCTTGAAGCTGTGGTCAAACAGACCGCCTTCATAATCACCGTGGTACTTCGTGCTTGCCGGTGCGGTCAAGAAGCCTCTGCGTATGATATCATCGACCGAACTCTTCGGAAGATGACCGTCAATCATCTCTCTCAGCAACCACTCTCTGTCTTTGTTGTCCATCAGTTCTCCTCTCTGTGAACGCTCCGTTCTGCGTCGAAACCTGTCGGATAGCGCTTCCGCAGCTTGTCCACGTTCTTCTGCAAAACGTACTCAAGACCTACACCCAGTGAATAAGCCGTCAGTGCAAGATACCACGCAACGTCTCCCAACTCTTCCACCAAGTGTTGCTTGTCAAGTTCATGTCCCTGGAAAACGTGCTTCTTCACAAGGTCTACACATTCTCCCGATTCACCGCAGAGACCCATGACACCGTTTATCAGTTCTTCCTCCGGGATAACACCCTTGTGGCTCGCCGTGCGCAGTGCTTCCTGCTGAAACTCGTTAATCGTCATTCGTTCCTTCCTCCAGGTCGATAAACTTCTTCAAGTACCAAACGGCT
>ENA-OWNK01000063-OWNK01000063.1-metagenome-genome-assembly--contig:-NODE-63-length-45084-cov-6.087144_pt1 | contig 45084 bp, 36 predicted proteins | sample MGYA00245343_ERZ651121 | MGnify/ENA primary metagenome ERZ651121 (study PRJEB26857, sample SAMEA4031775) | metagenome | biome: human; feature: oral; material: saliva | place: Philippines | collected 2014 | study... | reverse complement strand
TATGAAAAAGAGAGCATTATGCCCCCTTTCAGGAGTACATTTGACCATTAAGCCAAAAATACTGCTAAATGCTATGTAAAAGCACAATTATGCTTGAAGTTCAAAACGCGTTTTGCGAGAAAATGAGCGCCATTTTTGCCATTTACTATGCTTTTGCGTTTCTATTTTCAGAAAAAAGCGCCCAATTTGAGCATGGCAAAACAAGCATTTTACGGTTCTTTTTCTTGCATACGGCACGAAATATTATGCATCTAGCCTTGCATTTTGCTGTATTTAGCCTTGCATTTTGCAGCATTTAGCCCTGCATTTAGCAGCATTTAACCTCGCATTTAGCAGCATTTAGCTATGCGTTTAGCAGCAAAACGCAAGGTAAAAACATAGAAAACGCAGTATTAACCCCCTTTTTTCGACCAATCACACATAAAAATACAATTTGCGCCTTGTATGCAGGGCAAACACCTACTTGCCATGAATGGCGCTCGTTATAGGCGACAAAAGGGGTGTTTTAGGTCTGTTTTGTGTGTAATATGCAGAAAACCAATTGGTTATAAGTTTATAAAATACGCCAGAATTTGCAGCCAAGGCCCAGAATTTTTGCAGAGAAGGCACTCATAATGTTAAAATTTAGTAGAAAAGTTTTACAACATTGGCGTTCGCATCCTTGTGTTGTGCTGTGGGTGAGCGTTGTTGTGCGCCCCCTTAGCGTTAAGAGCCATTTAGAGTTGATGTATTGTTGAGCACATTGCCTGTGTTATTCTTGATGGCGAAGTGCACTGCACCAAAAGAATAATACAGGCAAGATGAAAACAAGCAACCGAAAGATGTGCTAGAAGCAACAAACACAATATAAAACATGTTATAGGTGTTTGTTCGACCGATTGGGCGGTTAAAACTCGGTAACAAACTCTTCTAGCACGTGTCCGTCGTAGATTTCTTGTTTGGAAAGCACAAAATGTGGTGGGATGTCGATGGCCTTCGTGCCATTGTTAACAGTGAAAGGAGCCGTTTCGCGGTGTATCTCGTCGCAACAATTGGCCTCGATAAACGCCCGATGCACCGTGGCACCGCCCTCAACAATGAGCGTTTGCACCTGGTCTTGATACAGCTTAGAGAGCAATTGGTTGATGGGCTGATGCCGATGCAACACCAGTCGGCGCGGGTTTTCGCCCCACCAATGGCGCGTGTTGAGTTCAGGATGTTCGCGTTCGTCGGTGGTTTTGCCCACCAGTATGGCGTCGCATTCGGCCCTAAGCTTATGCGAAAGCATTTGGGTGAATGGCGAAGAGATGGCCAACGCCTGTTGCTGGTGGTCGATAAAGCCGTTAGCTGTTTGTGCCCATTTCAGGATAACGTAGGGGCGATGGTGGCGTTGATACACCATAAATGGGCGATTAAGCGCCAAACACGCCTTCTCGAGCACCCCAACAACAACCTCGATGCCCGCTTGTCGTAGTTTTTCTATGCCTCGCCCCTGCACCTTGGCATAGGGGTCGACACATCCCACCACCACGCGAGGCACGCCTTTGGCGATGATGAGGTCGGCACAGGGCGGCGTTTTGCCGTGGTGTGCGCAGGGTTCAAGACTAACATAGAGTGTAGCCTGTGGCAAAAGGGCTTCGTCTTGAGACTTAACCGATGCAAAAGCGTTAACCTCTGCATGGGCTTCTCCATAGTGTGCGTGGTAGCCTTCGCCAATAATTCTACCCCGATAAACAATCACTGCCCCCACCATGGGGTTGGGTTTAGCACCAAGCAGTCCGCATTTAGCGAGCTGTAAGCATCTTTGCATGTAGCGTTTGTCGGCAGTTTGTTCAGCACAAGGTGATGTTTCGGTTATGGTTTGAGTCGTATTGGTGGTGTTTATAGCGACCTTTTCGGCTTGAGGCAACCATTTTTCCGTGTCGTTCACATTGCTATTATCCATTTTTTTTCTTATTTTTGCAGCCATGACCTACCCCGAACTATGGCACCGTTTGTTGCCTCTTTACGATGAAGGCGAGGCCAAGGCTATCGTAAGGATGGTGCTTGACGTTGGCTTCGGATTGTCGTTGGCAGATGTTTATGCAGGCAAAGTTACACAATTATCGCAAGATGTTACTAGTAAACTGCATAAAATGATGGATAAACTATTGCAAGGTGTCCCCGTGCAGTATGTGCTTGGCTGTGCGCACTTTGCTGGTCGCTCGTTTTATGTGGCGAAAGGGGTGCTCATTCCGCGCCCCGAAACCGAGGAATTATGTGCTTGGATGGTGCAAGTTTGTGGCGAAATGGCCCGCGATGGTGGTGCTAAAACCCTCTTAGATGTGGGCACAGGCAGTGGATGCATTGCCATAACGATGGCGCTCGACTTGCCTCTGTGGCAGGTTTCGGCCATAGATGTTTCGCCTGCTGCATTGACTATTGCCAAGCATAATGCCGAACAGTTGTGCGCCAAGGTGCAATTTAGTGAACAAAATGCCCTTGACCTGCCTCGACACGATGCTGTTTGGGATGTGATTGTGAGCAATCCGCCTTACATCATGCAGCGCGAGGCGCAACAGATGGAAGCCAATGTGTTGGAAAACGAACCACATTTGGCTCTCTTTGTGCCCAACGAACAGCCCCTTTTGTTTTACGAGCATATTGCTCGATATGCCATGCACGCCTTAAAACCCGGTGGACACCTGTTTTTTGAAATCAATCCCCTGTGCCACCAGAATATGCAAAAGATGCTGGAAGAAATGGGATGGCAGGCGATAGAGACGCGCAACGACTGTTTCGGAAAGCAAAGAATGATGAAGGCAACGCGTGCTTGAGGGAGTGGCGTGGCCAAAGGGCGTATTTAAAAAAGGGCTTGATGGCTGCTTTTAGGGGTTAACAAGCAAACAGCCAATAGGCAAAACGATAACCAACGAACAACCAGTAAACTAAAAATCGAATAATGGAACACCAACAAAAAATGGTAACAGAAGAACAAGCACGCGCTAAACTTGCCGCGCTTTGTGCCAGGGCTGAACATTGTACTAGCGAGATGCGCGAGAAAATGTGGCGTTGGGGGTTGCCCGAAGATGCACAACAGCGCATCATAAATTATCTTGTGACAAACAAATATATTGACGACGAGCGTTTTTGCCGTATGTTTGTGCGTGATAAGATAACCTATAACCGATGGGGACGCCGAAAGGTGGAACAGGCTTTGATGGTTAAACGCATACCCAGCGAGGTGTATAAACCCGTGCTCGACGAGGTGGATGGCGAAGACTTTACGGCTATTTTGCGACCATTGCTCAATAGTAAACGTAAAACATTAAAGGCTGCCACCACCTACGAACTAAATACGAAGCTGATGAAATTTGCCTTAAGTCGCGGCTTCGACATGGAAACCATACGCAAATGCCTAACCGATGCTGACGAATTGTTTGATGATTAGTGCTTGGAGACGTATTGTTAACTTGCTTGCTCCCAGGGCTTGCGTGGTGTGTAATACCCGATTAGAACCCCATGAAAACGTTGTTTGTGCACCATGCAACCTTCATTTGCCACGAACCAACTATGCTCTCGAACCCTATGAAAACGCTTTGGCACAACTGTTTTGGGGACGTGTGAAGGTGGAAAAGTGTGTCGCGCTGCTGCATTATCAAGCGGCAGCACCAGTCAGCGCCTTGTTTTATAAACTGAAATATGGCAACATGCCCTATTTGGGCGTAGAGCTGGGCTGGCTTATGGGCAAAGAACTGATGCCAACAGGCTTTTTTCAAGACGTGGATTTTATTGTGCCTGTGCCCTTAGCCAAGCAAAGGGTAAGACAAAGGGGATATAACCAAAGCGAGATGTTGGCGCAAGGTGTGGCCCTGGCCACAGGGTTGAAGGTGGAAAACAAACTTATTCGGCGCATTGTGAATACCGAAACACAAACACATAAAGACCGATGGGGACGAGCCGATAATGTGAATAGTGCCTTCAAATTGATGAAACAACCACCCAAAGCGGGCACACACGTGCTGTTTGTAGACGATGTGGCAACCACAGGGGCCACTCTTTGCGCCTGCATACGCTGCTTGCAAAATGCGAAAAATATCAAGGTGAGCGTGCTTTGTATGGGGGTTGCACATGCAAGATAAGGTTATGTTTTGAATATTTTATTTCATATTTAAGTATAATATAAACCTTATATTGTAGATAAAATATAAAAATGCTTTACTTATATTTGATAAGTTGGAAAACAATTGTTATTTTTGCATAATAGATTATAGGTAAATTCTAAATAATGCCAATGCTGTATTTTTTGCTTTTAGCTGGGTGGATTGGGTTTTGTTCTTGAAGAAACATGGTGAACAATACAACTGAAAGAATAAACAGAAACAGCTTGATAGAAGTGAAAAGGCTGTGCAGCGCAACACGAGGAGCAACGGTTGAACCTTCGACGGGGATTGGTAAGAACGAGCCTATATATAGAGGTGTAGTGGCTTTTTCAAAAGTAGACTGCTCGTTTGGCTCATTGAGGGTGAAAACCATCATTGTTTGCTTGCTAAAATAAAAAGGTGAGAAGCTATTCGGGAAAACTTAACAATGGCTTTAGCGCTATTGCAGAACAAGACAACAACACCAACGTGGTGTGGTGAGTGGTGGAATAAATGGAGGTGGCTAGCAATAAACGCTTGAATTGGAAATGTGTAGAACAGATTGAGAATGTTTGCGTTGTTGGTGCACTTTGATAATGCCATCTGCGTATGGTTAAACAGCGATTTTTTTATCCTTAAACCCAAACTGATAACACCGCCCCGTTATCCACAACGGCTTATTTACCAAACCTAACGCTCGATAAAATGTTGGTGTAAGGCCAACTATGAAGATGATGTGTAACCCTTAACCAACCGAGGATATGAAACGAATGATTGGAATTTTCGCCCTGACTTTGGGCATTGGCACTTTGTTTAACGCCTGCGATAACGGGCGGAAAACGTCTGCTGGCTCTGATAATAAGGAGGCCACAATGCGTGCCAATGGTGCAGAACCAGTGGATTCGTTCCCGTGGGACTTTCCCAAAGACTTCACATTAAAAGATGTGGAAGTGGGCCAAACGGTGCTTTCGCCTGCTGCTTTCTATGGCGGAGCATTGCAAAGGGGCGAGTCGCTATCCGAAACATTGTTGCCTATATACAGTAATACGGTAAAGGCTGTGGGGAAATACACCCTTACGGTGGAAGGAATGCACGGCGACATAGACGTGCCACAAGCCTTGGTGGTGCCCTTTCCTAAGGACGTGAAAGCGCAAAATGGTGATGTATTGCTTACCTGGTGGCAGTCGGGGCAGGGCTTGCAGCGCGCCATCGTGGTAGACGATACCAAACAACTAACGCCTAAGGTGTGTTATCTTGACCTTGATTATCGAACGGATGGAAGGGGATTTGCCAATAATCATGCTAACGAAGAATTGAAACCCAACTCGTTTAAGGTGCTTAAAAACGGCGAATGGACGTCGGGAGCCTCGGTGGCTGTTGAGGATAACGGACTGTGGAAGAGTGCTATTATCCTAAATATGCAGGGCGATAAACTGCTACTTACCGATGCGGGTAATCATATCACTGTGGCCGAAAAGTCGAAATGCAAGTTGCTACCCATTGAATTGAACTATAACGAGGGCGACTCGGTATTTGCTAAGATTGGTCATACGTTTCAACCCGATTGCAAGGTGGTGAAGGTAGACCGACGCGTGGGGAGAATTAGAGTTGAGAAAAACGCCCAAACGTATGTGGTTAGTATGCTGGACGTGACCAAAAAACTTGACGAATTGCCCAAGAAATAAACCTGTGCATGTGGCTTAGCGGGCATTTGTTGCTGGCGGGTTTAGGCCCTCTAGCCTTGCTAAATGCATGCAATGAACCTATTAAGAGATGAATATTATCATGAAAAAGTTATCGTTAATACCATTGGTGATGATGCTTTTAGGCGTGATGACGGCCAATGCAAGCACATTGAAGCGTAAGTGCAGTAGAGAAAACTTGTCGCTGCTTTGCCTAAAAGATACCTTTGATGAGCAAAAACAGCATAAAAATACCTTGGACGAGAGCCAAGACGACTGCTGCTGTGGCGAAGAGGAGGAAGATGAAGCAACGGTTGACGAGAGATATTGGGGCAGTGAGCTGATTGAAGGCTGGAAAGATATGGGAATAGAACTGCCTGGCGACCTGAAAAATAATAATGTTAAAACGCTTACTTTGGCCTTTTGCAAGGCTTGGCCCGGAAAGGAAGGCAATCCACAAGCGCTGTTTATCAATTTCGCTAAGAAGAAAGGGCAGTTCAAACAGTTTAATTATGGCTATTCGGATGAACCGGTTATCTTCGAAAGTTCCACCAAAGCGTTTAACGATGACAACTCTGGCGACGTGATTTTTGATAATACTAATGGTTGGACGCGCATTGAATGCCTTAACGGACAGGTGTTAGAGAGCGCGCTATGGACACGCTCTGACGGACATAAATTGCTGATTATTAGTTTGGCTTACGAAGATTCGGAGGTGAACACACATTTGTATGTGGCCTACGATTATAACCCTAAGACGCGCACTTTAACCCCCGATGTAACTATACAAAAATGCTTAACACAAATAAAGGGCTTGACTTGCCAATTGCCAAAGAATGGTAAGGATGTGGGATTGCGTAATTATGGCGAAGGAAACCTGAGATTTTATTATCTCAGATGGAATGGTTATGGCTTTTCTAAACCCGAAAAAACAACCGAATCTGCGTATTATATCCCATGATGTGGGCATCATTTTATTTGCAGAAATAGTTTTGATTACAAAAGATTGGTAACTTTGTTCTTGGGTATGCGCGTGATGCGCGCCTATAAAGGTTTAAAATTGAAACGCTAAGAGGATGGCACGCCTAGTTAATGGCCAATAAATCGTTGGCGCAATTGCCTATTTCTACAAGCGAGTAAATAAAAAGAGCGGGTTTGTAGGGGGAAACCCTGCAAACCCGCTTATTATTTAAGCCTGGTATTCGCTAAATGGCAACCTTATAAAAAGTGGAAGCCATGGCGCGATACCTGTAAAGTAAGCCTTATTTTTTAACGCTTTCTTCCATCAACTTGTTAAAATCGTCGAGAGAAATCTTCTTCTTCTTCAACTTAACCACCTTCTTCAAGACCTCAACCAGCTTGTTTTCAACAGCGCGGTCAACAAATCCATCGAGAGTTTCGCGGTTCTTCAGCATCTCGCGCACATAGTTATCAATAGTTTCATCGGGCAAGTTGGTCATGCCATATTGTGCAAACTGAATGCGAGCTTGCAGGCGAGCAGCTTCAAACACGTCTTCGTCGTTCACCTTTACATCGTAGGTTTTTACCAAACGCTCCTTGATAAGGTGCCATTTCAGTTCTTCAACGCTAGCCTCGTACTTCTCTTCAACCTCTTTTTCGTCTTTCACGTTCTTCTTCATGATGCGTTTTAGCATCTCATCGGGGAACTGAAGCTTGCCCACTTTCTTCTCACAGTAAGCGCGAAGGTCTACCAGCAGTTTGTATTCGCTGTTAGTAACGAGTTGGTTGGCAATACCTTCAGCAATCTTCGAGCGGAAGTCGGCCTCGTCTTTCACATTGCCTTCGCCATAAACAGCGTCGAACAATTCTTGGTTAACGGGAGCTTTGCAGTAACGAGTAATCTCCAATACGTGGAAAGCAAAGTCTGAATCAACGTTGGCAGCCTCTTCTTTGCTGATACCCAGCATCGACGATACTTCAATCTCGCTTTCAGGGAACGCCTTTTTGGGGTTGAACACCACCACTTCACCGCGTTTCAAGCCGTCGAACAACTTCTTTTGGTCTTCAACCTTAATGTATTCGGGCATTAGCGTAGCGCCTTCTTTCACGATACCGCCTTCTTTTTCGCTACCGTCGGCGTTCAATTCCTTCATGTCGCCCTTCAGCATGTCTTTGGGTTGGTAGTCTTCCATCTGTTCGTACTTACCAGCGCGCGAAGCAAACACGTCAACTTGTTCGTCAATCAGTTTGTCGTCAACCGTGATTTCGTAATAGTCGAGCTTATCTTTGTCAGACAGTTCGAGTTCGAATTCGGGAGCAACAGCAATGTCGAAGACGAAGGTGTAGGGGGCAGGTTTAGCCAAATCTTGAGCTTCTTGTTTGTCCGAAGGCATGGGTTCGCCCAAGAAATGAATGTTATTGTCTTTAAGATAGCCAAAAAGGTTATCGCCAACAAACTTTTGTATCTCTTCCATCTTCACCTGTTCGCCAATTTGTTTCTTAATGAGCGCTAGGGGAGCTTGACCGGGACGGAAGCCAGGTAGGTTTGCTTTTTTGCGGTAATCTTTTAGTGCTTTCTCCACTTTCTCGTTGTAGTCGGCCTCTTCAACGGTGATGGTAAGCAGGCCATTCACCTTGTCGGCGTTTTCAAATGAAATCTTCATCTTCTATATATTTATTGTTTTGTTATCTTAATGTTTATGTTTGGCAGTTACTAACATCTTTTTAGCTAAGGCGTTAAGCAACCTGCTGTATTGGTGTTATAGCCGGTTTGTTACTCGCAGAAGTTGCCTTAGTTGTATTTGCATGCCCACAATGAAGTGCAAAATTACTTATTATTGCCGTAATTACCTAATATATATGATGAAAAATGATTTTTGTAGGCTTCCCAGAGAGTGGTTGAACGAATCAAAAGTAAAGATTTTTCTGTTAAGGCAGGCTCTAAAAATACAGTAAAGGTAATTTTTAGAACCTGCCTTAACTTACTAATTCTTATGTCGCATCATCCTCCATTTCTGCTTCGAAAATCATACATCCAGCTTCTTTTGGATGGTCTTGAACTAGCAGAGAAGCGGGTTCTTTACGTAACTTCCATATCATGAGTATGTCGCCTGCTGCTGATGTAATGAAAATTATTCCCCACAACAACAACGACACACTTCTCAAAGGATAGGCAAGCAATAAGGGGAGTATGCCAAGAATAATCAAAGGCATAAGCCCACCTATCCTATAGTGTTGCATGGTTAGTGGCTCTTTGCAATGGCAATAAGGGGTTAGCATTGCCCACATCACACCAAAACGAATACTCCTAAAGCCGTGCTTTGCAAAACATGCCCATGTGATGCCGTGAATAAGCTCGTGAGCAACAATGCCAGCAACGAGTAGAACAAACACCAGCACAGCAGCCCCCAAGGGGTTTACGTCCTTTAAAAGGCTGCCTCCAAAATCTTCAAATGAGGGAGTACCCCACAGAACATACCATGTGGCAGAACTGATTAATGCCACAAAGGTAAAGAAAATCAGGGCAAAAACGTTTGCCCAAGCGAGATTGATGGTGGCTTTTCGCTGTTTCATATATCTAAATGAATAATTAATAACATAAAATATAAAAGTTGAAAGCGGTACTAGCGCAGCAACCGCCCCTATTGTGGATAAGGGTACGGCGGCATAGGCTGGAATGTTGAGCAACAACACATACCAAGTCATTGCAGGAATAATGGTGAAAGCCAAAACGCCTAGGATAAGATAGCAGCTTCACACCAAGTTGTCGTCTTTAGATATGATGTTCATAAACTTTAAAATGTTTAGTGTTGTTATGCGTGCTAGAATACTGGCGCAACATCTTCTCCTGTTTTAATTCTCGTTTTCTTCTTAAAATATAGAATGGTGTAAACGGCGGATATGGCAACGCCAATCGCTGTGGATAAAATAGAAACCTCTGTGTCGAACTCTATACCATCAGGAAACTTTACTCCATTCGAAGCCAATATAAGAATGGGAGGGCCGTTTAAGGCACTTCCTGGCACGCAGTGTTCGAAGATGTTGCTTTGAATGAAGTTCCAAGCCCAATGGATACCGATGGGAACCCATAGCGTTCGATGGTAAGCGTAGGCTATAGCACATAGCCAACCTCCTGTAATTGCTATCCTTACACAAGACAATGCAGTGGCGTTGGGGTTGAAAAGGTGCACAAAACCAAAGATAATAGAGGACACCACCAGTCCCGCAACAACATTCCACTTCTCAGTTATGAGCCTAAACATGATGCCGCGGGCTGTAATTTCTTCGATTACGGCAGCCAGTAAAAAAATCGACAACCAGCTTAACTGATGGTCTAAGTTGAAGTTAAGGTGTGCCACCGAGTAGTGCCTGGTTGCGAATAAGCAAATTAAAATAGTGAAAAGATACAGCGCAGACACCAGCCAGCCCACACCAACTTTATGTATTTGGCCAAAGGCTGATAGGCGTGCGCCATCTTCTACATACCAGCCCAGGTACTTTTTGAAGGCGTATAGGGTAGCTCCCGATGCCAATAAAGCTAGTGGAAACTTGATGAGGGAAGAGAAGTCGTTGTCTAACAGTATAAGACATATACCTGGAAGAAACCCCAATCCCAAATAGCCAATCACTAGATATGCCACCCATTCAAGCGTGTTGTCTTTTGATATGATTGCCATGTTTTGTAAAGTTTAGTTTAATTTGCTTGTTTCTGTTATGAACGCTAAAACATAAATGTTGTTTCATTTTCAGATATGGATTTGATTTTCATTGCTATTTTAATCCAAATTAGTGAATAAAAGGTGTAGTCGCTATGGTTGTAATCAATTCTCGCATCCAGTGCACGCAGTTCGTTTTGCACATTATATAGATGCTGTTAACTGGCGTGTAGTCTTTGAACTAGTTCGTCTGGTGCGCCTGTATTGCACATCTTGATAAGTCGGTGCAGGCTGTTTAGGCGGTATTTTTCGTTTCATAGTTCTATTTTTGTTAGTTTGTTACGTGGGTTTGTGAATGCCATAGTCACTGACAACATCACAATGTTGCAAGCAAACAAGCACCCAAGTTTATCGAGCAATGAAAAAGAACGGCATAGAAAAAGCCGAGATTTATCCGTAAATAGGATAAGGAAATGCCACCCGCCAATTGTCGAAAACAAGAAACAACCCCGAACAGTAACACATGAACAGTAATCATATAGTTGGTTAGATGGGCTAAAGAGAAAGCCATACACCCAAGCAACACAATGATAGGGTAGAGCAGGCTGTTGCATTTAATCTTTTCTAGCGCGTCTTCGCTAACCAGAGAATAAAACATCATGCCAGCAAACACAGACACAACCCCGCAACTTATTGCTCCTACCACATGGTTCTGTACATAATTTACCATTATAAAGCCAAGGACGTAATACAAACCGAATGCCACACTCACGGCAACATGTGTCTTTTTCATAGAAAGCCACAGCCTGTGTGTCGTTTCCTCCATCATCGGAGCAATGATTATCACCCAAACCCATGCTTTCAGCGAGAAAGATTTTACTCCGTTTATCGTTAATGATTCGGCAGTGACTCGAACAAGGTTTGTCATGCAGGATGGTAAAAGAAAATAGCACACGGCAATAAACAGTTCGGCGCATACGGAAAGACCAAGAAACAGAACGATGGTTTTTGTGATGATATACGTTTTAGAGCGATTGCTCTTGTCGTACGTGCTGAATAACCTCTTTATATCGATTAGATGTTTCATAAACTAAATGGATAGATGCATTTACAAATAGGAATGGCATGCAGAAAATACCAACTGTGCATTCGTGATATAAAACCCCAAAACACAATTGGTATCTTTTCTCATCTAGATAAAAGTAATAAATTGTTCGTAACCCAACAAAGAATCCATCTCTTTGTTTTCTAGAATAAAGACCTTATTGAATTCTTCAGCCAACTGCGGTTTGTATTTGTGTGATACACAATTTACGATTTATCGCTTGATATGCTCTACGCAAAACAGATGGGATGTCTGCGAAATAGCTACGCCGACAGCATTTCTGGCGCTGTTCCAAGCTTTTCCTTCTTCTTGATATACAGCACGGTGTAAACGATAGAGAGGACAATGCCTAACGCCACACATATAATCGAGGCCTCCGGCCCAAACGCTCCGCCAGTTAATATATCTGCCCCGCTTATCCTTGGGGTAATAAGTGGTAGGTAATCTAGCGGCGTACCCGATACGGCACAGCCGAAAACGCCCCCTTCAAGATAGTTCCATGCCCAGTGCATGCCGATGGGCACCCATATCGTTTGGTGGTAGGCGTAGGCCATGCCCATTAACCAGCCCGAATTAAGGGTTATGGCCAAGGACGACCATACCGTTGCGCCGTCGTTAAAGATGTGCAGAAATCCAAATAACAAGGAAGACACAACCAAACCTGTAGCAACGTTCCACTTATCGCTTATCAATCGAAAGATGATGCCCCGACAAACGATTTCTTCGCTAATGCCAATCACCAAAAAGATAGCCAACCAGCATAATTGACTGTCTAAGTTAAACTGAACACTTGCTACCACATAGTTTCCTGACAAGTATAAGCACGCCATAATAGTAGAGAAGTACACTATAGACACAAGCCAGCCAATGCCTAGTGTGTGCATTTGCCTATGAATGGATAGGCGCGTTCTGTCTTCTACATACAGCCCCAAGTACTTTTTAAAGGCGTATAGGGTTATGGCTGCCGTCAATAAAGATAGGGGAAGTTTGATGTAGGCAGAGAAGTTGCACAGCAGAAACTGCATAAAGGAACCGAAAAGGAGCATGAAAGCAACAAAACCTACAAACAAATAGATGCCCCACGCCAAGTTGTTGTCTTTTGATATGATAGGCATAGTTTTGTAAAATATTGATTTATGGTTTAAACATGTTGATAATTAAAGGTACAAGGAAGCGCATCTTGCATTATTTCTCGTTTAGTTTTCCTCTTAATGTATAAAATAGTATACATCATTGAGAGCCCAATTCCTATAGCTATGGTTATAATCGAAGACACTGGCCCATAACGCCCACCTGTTAGTAGGGCTGGTCCTGTTATTTTTGCAGTGATGAGTGGTATCCCCGCTTGCGTTATCCCTGAAATCTCATAGCCCAATATGCCACCTTCAAGATAGTTCCATGCCCAATGCATGCCTATTGGTACCCAAATCGTTTGATGGTATGCATAAGCTATGGCATACAACCATCCTGCATTAATAGCAATGGCTAAAGAAGACCATAATGTGGCATCTTTATTGAAGATGTGTAGAATTCCAAAAATAAGGGCAGAGGCAATTAAACCTATTTTGATGTTCCAACAGTCGCTTATTTGTCGGAAAATAATGCCCCGAAATATTATCTCTTCAATGACTGCTATCAATAAGCAGAATGACAACCACGCGAATTGACTTTCTAAGCTAAAGTTTACGCTCAGCACGTGATATTGTCTGTTTATAAATAGGCAGACAATTGTAACAGAAATTAATAGGGTGGAGATTAGGAATCCTACAAATATCTTGTGGGCTTTTCCAAAGAGTGAGAGATGTACCGCCTCTTTTGCAAACCTCTCCAAGTACTTCTTGAATACATAGAGGAGAAAAACGGTAAAAGATAATGACATAGGAAACTTTATAAAAGCAGAATAGTTGGGCTGTAATGCCCAATAAAAGGGAACAGGCAGAAAAAGGAAAATCAATAGTCCTATGAGTATTTGAATACTCCAAGTTTGCTTGTCGTTTTTTGATTTTATAGCCATGGCACTTATTTTTTATGTTTTACCTAAGTGAAAGTTCTCTCTTACCTACTACATTTTATATTTCTGCGCAAAAAGGAAGGGGTGTTTTATCTTAATAAACGAGAGATTGTACTTTGAGTATCGAACTTGTGCGTTAGTAGTATTGCTAACCACAGGCGGCACACTAACTGTTATGCCTAAATAACACTTGAGAAACAAAATGCTATTCGCTTCCCAAGTGTCATCTATTGTTTTTAAAGCCCCCGCCTTTGACAAGTAGGGCATGTGTCATTTACTTGTAAGCCAATGCACCTGGCGAGCCACCTGCCTCCATTGCAATTTCTCCATGCTTTTTAACTAGTTTTCCTGCAGCCCTTGTGGCAGACCCGACAGCATAACAGATCCAATACCAAAAGGATTCTCCTCCATTGCATGCAATGGCTTCGTCACGTGTAAGTTCTTTAACTACATTCATTTGAGTAATCTCGGATAATTTTAAGTCTGTCATATTCTTTGTGTTTAGTTAATTAATAATAATTTCCCACTTGTAACGTCCTGTTCTAGGATCGTTAGATTGAGATGTTTTCTATGTTGTAGAGGCATAGTTTCTTAAGTATCGTGATTGATTTAATTGTCTTAGTTCCCCGAATTAAATCTGGCCCATCTGTAAAGAGTGTGTAGGTCAAAAGTCCAAAAGTAGCAAATACAAGTAAATCAACTAGAACTCTCATTATTTTCTTTCTTCTAATGCCTAGGTTTCCTTCCATGAATTCCATCACTAAAGCCTTCTCTAGCATCTCCAAAATGGTTAATAAAAGAAATAAATAGCCCGGTAGCTATTCCAATGGCAATAGGTCCCCAGACACCCCCATCTACACGTTCCATTTCTTGTACACTCATTTCTTTCATGCACTCATTGTTTATTGTTTTCATTTTACATTTCTTTTAGTTATTAATAATGTCAAGTTTGTATTGGTTTCCGGATACCTTTACGTTTGCAAAGATAGGGGCGTTCCGTGCACAAACATTGCATTATATAAAAAAACTACCTGCAAAAATACATTTTTTATCATTGTCGTCCAAGTACTCTACCTGTAAGTTAAGGTGAAGTTCAAAACTGTTGGTATAATAAACCCAAATCGGTCATTAGGATTTCTCTGTGTCGTACGGCAAAGAGAAATCCTAATGACCGATTTGGGATTAAGTAAAAGCTCCATCTTAATGTTCCATTTTCATAATGATTACTCATAACATTTTAATTTAGGAAAGGGTGTGCCAAAGTTTTACCTTTTGACACACCCTCTTAACACGTAATCTCTACAATACTTGTAGACAACATAGGTGCAAAAACCAGCTATCTGATGTTAATAAACCATTTTGTTTCGGGGTATCATCTATGCAAAATTAGATATATTGCTTCCCCAACCTCTTTTCCTATCTTATAAATGAGGACAAAGGTTAAGCAGACTAGACCAACCTTAACAAACGGATACCGTTCTGCAAAGTCTAAAATTTGCTTGCAAATTTTGCTTATATCAACATTCATTTCTTAGTGTGTAAGGTAATAAATTGCCTCGCCTGTGGACTTACCTGCTTCATAAATAGCCACAGCTGCTCCCGCAACCGCTGCGATGGCAAGAAAGGAAGAAATAAATCCGCCATCAATCGTTTCTAGTTCATTGGCAGATAATTCCACACACATACTTGGGAATTGCTTATTTACTTCCATAATTTATATAATTTACTCGTTTTAATAAAATACTATTTCCCTGCAGCCTCTCGGTATCCCACATAACAGCCAATACCAAAGGTAATAGCAGCAGCATAAGCGACAGCCTTAGCTGTAATTACTACGCCTCCGATTACTAGTGGAAAAGCCCACCCTCAACTTCCTGCATTTCTTGCATTGACATTTCAGTCATATATACATTCTTTAAATTCTCCATGTCAAAATACTTAAAAGTTAATAATAAAACATTTGTATTGGTTTCCGTATACCTTTACGTTTGCAAAGATATTGGTCTTCCGTGCACAAACATTGCATTATATAAAAAACTACCTGCAGAAATACATTTTTTATCATTCTCGTCCAAGTATTCCACCTGTAAGTCAAGGTGAAGCTCAAAGCTGTTGGCATAATAAAAGGTGTAGTCGCTACGGCTGTAATCTATCTTTGCACCCAGTGCACGCAGGTTGTCTAGCACGTTATAAAGATGTCGTTTGCTGATATGCAGCTTTTGGGCAAGTTCGTCTGGCGAGCCTGTGTTGCACATTTTGATAAGTTGGTGCAGCCTGTTTAGACGGTGTATCTCGTTTCTTAGTTCCATATTTGTTAGTCAATAACGTGGGTTTGTGCGTACCAAAGGCGTTGAAAAACGCCGTTTTGGGCAATCAATTCGCTGTGTGTGCCACTCTCGACCACCTCTCCTTTATCGATAACCACAATCTTGTCGGCATCCTTAATGGTGCTTAGGCGATGGGCTATAACGATGATGGTTTTGCCTTGTGTTGCTAAGGCGTGCAGCGTTTCTTTTACGAAACGTTCGGAAATGGAGTCGAGCGACGAGGTGGCCTCGTCGAAGATAAGCACTTCTGGCTGCTTGTACAGGGCGCGCGCGATGGCAATGCGCTGCCTTTCGCCACCCGAAAACGTGGTGCCTTGTTCGCTCACGATGGTGTCTAGGCCTTTGGGCAGGGCATCGACAAAATCTTTTAAGCCCAACTGCGTAATGATGTCTAGTACACGGCGCATGTCGGGTTGCAGGTCGCCCAGGCAGATGTTAGAGAGCAGCGTGCCTGAAAACAGTTCCACTTTTTGCGGAACGATGCCGATGAAACGGCGCAGACTCTCGTTGCTTATCATCGCAATGTCGTACTGGCCAATACTAATCCGCCCCGACTGTATGGGGTAAATGTTCTGTAATAGTGATACGAGCGTGGTTTTCCCCGACCCGCTCTCGCCAACAATAGCCGTGGTTTTGCCCTTGGGGATAACAAGACTGAGCGACGAAAACACCTGCTTGCGCGAACCATACCGGAAAGAAACGGTGTCGAACACGATGTCGCCTATCATGTCGGGCTCCATCTTCACTTTCGTGGAAGCGTCTGTACTTTCCGTTTCAAGGTCCAGAATCTGAAACAAACGGTCGGCGGCAATCTGTGCGTCTTGTATGGTTTGGTTAGAGCTTATCAACGAGCCGATGGGCGAAAGCACATAGCCTATCAGCGAGTAGAATATCATCAGGCTACCAGGGGTGAGCGTTTGGTTGATAACAAGATTGCTTCCAACCCACAACACCGCCACCGTAACGACAGAAGAGACAACATCGATGCCGTTGCTGGCGAATATTGCGCCTTGCGCACTTACGTATGTGTTGCGCAGCAGGCGTACAAAACGCGATTCGGTTTTCAAGTTGGCGTGCGCCTCAATGCCGAAACGCTTAATGGTGGTGATGGCATTGAGCGATTCTACCAATTGCGACTCCAAGTCGGCTGCCGTCTCCATGATCTTTCGCTGATAGCGTTTGTTGAGTCGGTTGAACAAAAAGAACACCACGAGAAACAAGGGCGCAGAGACCAATGTCACCAAGGCCAGTTTCCACGAATAGACAAACATCACGCCAACAGCGAAAATCAGTATCAGCACATTCACCACCAAGTCTACCAATACGTTGTTGATAAACGTGCGTATCTTCACCGCATCGTTAACGCGCGAAATTATTTCGCCCACGCGCATGGTGTCGAAGAACTGCTGGGGCAGGTGTAAAATGTGCTTATAATAGCCCAGAATGAGTGTGGCATCTATCATCTGACTGGTTTTTAATGCCAAGATGCTCTTTGTTGTGGATATAAACACGCGTATAAGTATGATGGCAAGCATAGCCACGCCCATGAGATTGAGCAGGTTGGTGTTCTCGTCTACCAGCACATAGTCTACTATCTTGCCCACATACACCGACGTACTTAACCCCAGGATGCTGCAAACAATCGCCCCAAACAACACTTCGGCCATTACTCGCCGGTGTGGGCGCAACAGTTGGAAGAAACGTTGCGGTATGCTGGTCTTCATGTTGCCTTGCACAAAATCGTCCTTTGGCTCTAACAAAACCAAGACCCCAGTCCATAGTTTTAAGAACGCATCCCACGCCACGCGGTGCATTTCGCCGTCGGCGGGGTCCATGTATGTGATGTGTTTGTCGCTAACGCCGTACACCACGATAAAGTGACGCAATACCCCTTTTACGATAACATGGGCGATGGTGGGCAGCTGTATCATCTTTAACGCCTCGGGTTCGGCACGAACCCCTTTGGCCTCGAACCCCAATTTACCAGCCGCCTCAATCATACCTAGCACGTTAGTGCCTTTCTTATCGGTAAAAGCGTATTGCCGAATGCGAGCAATGGGAAATGCCAACCCGTAATGGGCGCATACCGAGGCCAACGATGCCGCTCCGCAATCGGTGATGTCTTGTTGCTTAATTTTTATGCCTTTGTTTTGCATGTGTGTTGATTGTTTAATCTATTTGTTGGTAACGGTTGCCTGATGTTGTGTGGGGTTAGCCCACTCGTCGATGTTCTTATAAAGTAGGTTGAACAAAGAGCGACGCGTAACAACGAAGTGCACAATGCCCGTCATGCCTTTCTTTACGTAGCCCTTTCGCTTGGAGTTGCGCAATTCTAGATAGTTTTTTGTCAATTTGCACTTAACTTTATAGTAGCTTTGCCCATCGTTGTTGCGTATATAGTCAGACGAGATGTTTTGTACATAGCCTTCGAGTGTGCCCCACTCATTATAGTTAAACGACTCTATCTGTACCTTCACGCGCATTTTTTCGCGTATAAAGGCAATGTCGCGAGGTGCAACGTAGGCCTCTATATATAAAGAGGTGTCGGGACTAACCACGGCAATGGTGGCGCCCACTTGCAGATTGCTGCCAGGGTATATGCCCGAAAATTGCTCTAATGTGCCATTGATGGGGCTTCTAACAACATAGGCGTTTCGGTTGCTGCGCGTTTCTATGAGGTTGGAAGTGGTTTCCTTCAATTGCATTTTCAGGTTGGTGAGCTCTGTTTTCCATGCGCTCATTTGGTTAGTCTGCTGCAAATGCAGTTCGTTCACTTTGTCTTGATACCTATAATAATGCTCATTATATTCGCTCTCGCTAATCAGTCCCTTGTCGAAAAGCACTTTATAGCGACGCCATTCTGTTTCATATTGGCGCAAGTCGGTCTTTAAACGGTATTGTTCAGACAGGTATTTGGCGTATTCTTGTTGTCGGGCAGCCGATGCAAATGCCTGTGGGCGTTGCCCCCTCGAGAGCAGTTCTAGGTCGGCAATATGCGCATTCGTCTCCTTTGAACGCTCTTGTTGGTACTTTATCTTCCCGTCTGGCGCACTTGTTCTAAACCTTAAAATCTCGTCTCCTTTCCGCAATTTGTCGCCTTCCTTGGCCGAAACGCGCTCCACCGTCTCTGTCATTGGCGCAGTGATGACGCTAATCTCTCCGTTCGGCCTTACAAAGCCACTGCTTTGAACGGTAATATCGACATAAACAAAAGGTAAGGAAATAATAGCAGCAGACACGGCAGCCAACATGACTGTGTAGATTACATGTCGCTTCGGGCGTTTCTGATAGAGATATGTGCTTACACTATCAGACACCCATTCGGTGGGTAAGAGTTCTGGTTGTTGCTCCATAATGGTAAAATTAGGTGATAGTTTTTTAAACTTGTTATCATCTGATTATACTAATGTGCGCAATAAGCATATCAATTGCGATAGTATTTCTAGATGTTATTGTTCTTTGTATTCTGGATTTCCAAATAAAATATACCATGTAATCCATGCTTTAACGTCTCATGTTGTTGTATTGAGAAGTGAAGCAATAGGTTGTTTGCGTTGTAAAGGTTTTGTATCTCTATAATTCAAACGCAAAGGTAGATAATGTTTATTAGATTGGCAAATTAAATGTAAAGAAATATTGCATTGGAGTATCCGTGAAACGCTTCATTTAATTTGTTTATATCAAAAGTTTAACCAGGAAGCGAAGAATAAAATAATTGATAAGCGTTCTTACTACCGCATTGGGGTTTAATCTGTTGAGGCGTAAGAACTGGTGAAATGGGGCAGTTGTTGCACATGCTGTAAGAAGATATCCTCTGGTTTTAGCTTGGAATCATGCATGCGAATAAGTCCAAAACCAGTGTCGTTGTGTGGATAAGCAATGAGCGACAAATCTTCGAACACAAAAAAGCAATGCCCATCTATGGCATCGTGCATCATCACCAATAACGAAAACATGGCAACAATGTCGGCACCTGGCTGTTGAAAGGTTTTGAACCCCGTGGTAAAGCAGTTGGCATGATTGTAGATGGCATTGCTCTCAAGCTTTAAATACCCAAAATCAATGAGGTATTTCTCAATATATTTAACGTAATGACCGATGTTGCTGTTGGGTAGTCGTTGTTCTTTTATTCTAAATAGGTTAGACACAATGACGGCACGGTGTAGGTGTTCGCCAAAATGAGCAATAAAAATACTAACAATTTTATTGGCACGATAAATGGAGAAAGGCCTATTTCTGTAGCAACAGCCTTTTCAACCTTTACTATTTGTGTAAGTATTTAAATCCACCCATTGGTCAATGTTGAACGTAGCTCCTTTCATTGTTGTGCTTGTATGCTGGTGTAGATGTGTGTCCCAGCTTCGAAGGCGGTAATCTTGCAGCATGTATATTGTGTGTGGGGGCGATTAGCGTAAGAACGCGACCACTCTCATGAGTGGGACGCCGAAGTTGAAGTTGTCGCTGCCATTGCTTTTGGCAAAGTTCACGGCAACCAGTCGGCCATAATCGTCGACCACAGGCGACCCACTCGACCCAGGCATTGAAGGGATACTGTAGGTGACGCGTTTGCCATCGGGCTGTTGTGTAACGGTTCCGCTGGTGAATTGTGCGCGTATTCCGTTATCCGTTTTAGCCAGTGCCATACCATAATTGTAGCCAATCATAAACACCGATTGGTTTATTTCCAATTGTTTATCGTCGGTAGCCAAGGCGTTATCAACGGTAAAGACATAGTGTCCATCGGGAGTTTGTTTGCTGTTTAATTGCAATAGAGCAAGGTCGGAATGTGCATCTTCGGATACACGGAGCAGCGAGCAAGGCCTTTTCATGAAGTCGTCCCACGAGTTAACATTGTCGCCATCGTAGGCAATACCAAATTGCGAGTGCAAGCGAATAGAGAAATTATCACTTAGGATGTTGTTCCACACACTGTTTTTTAAGTTTTCGGCCTGTTCATATTGTGCTTTAAGTGTTTCCACCTCCTGTTGCAGAGCAAAAATTTCCTCGTTACTAAGGTTGGTGCGCGTGTTGCCATAGTAGTCTTGATAGATGTTTTGCTGCGCATATTGTTGTAGGGAAGCATAGCGTTGGCTCATCGAGTCTTGCAAGGCTTGTATGTATTTCGTATAGTTTTGAATAATATTGTTGATGTTGTTTTTTACAGTAACCTTGTCAACTGCTGGGGCCACCACGTGTCGGTTGGTGAGTATGTTGCCCGAATTGTCGATAAAAAAGCCAGTACCGTTAAGCACACCAGGTTGTCTTCTGATATTGGCAAGATTGCTTGTGAGATTAACAAATTGGCCCTTTTCGTCGAGACCAGAGAAGTAGAGATGCTCGCCGCTAGCCAATGTGAGGTCGTAATAATATTGGTTACAGATAAGCACCACGCCCGATTTCTGTTCGTTGAAGATGTCCTGTGGGTTTTTCTTGCAGCCAGTAAGAACAAATATAAAGAGTGCGATTAAAGGATAAAGCTGTTTCATACAATGAGATATTTGCTATTTAAGCTGTAAAGTTACGAAGTTTTTCGAATATCGTTGGCATTTTAATAATATTTGTGGCGTTGACGGGGAGAAGCGCACGCAAGTAAGAGGTTGCGCTCTTCATGCGATAGGGTGGAAATGCAGACCGAAGGTGAGGAAAAGTTTGGGGGTGGTTGATGGTGCAAAACATCCATTTCGAGCAAAATATAGAAGGTGGCGTTGTTAGCTTTGCCATGCAATGCAAGCAGTGATGCTGCTAAGCGCCGTATAAAACTTAGATATTGATGCAAATAAGAGGCTTTAGAGTAAATATATGTCAAGTATTTATGTCTAATAATATCTTTTTTTGAGGAATAATTGCGCATTATAGAGCAAATTCTTATCTTTGCAACGCATTTCAGAGATTTAGGGTCGTAAACTTAAAAACAACTAAGTGGCGACACGGACGATTGTCAGTTGTTTGTCCGCATTCCAACCATTTACATTCGCATACCACAATTAGACAATCAATCTCTTCGAAAACACCCCGACTATCCCCCTAGGTTGACAGTTGAGCGCATGTGCTTAGCTCTGACTTTTGGGGGATAGTCATATTAATACAGCAGAGCATTGAGGCTTATGCAATTCTTAATTGCGTGCAAACGCATCTTTCTACGCGTGTTTTGGAAAGCGTTTAGAGCTTAAGTGGAGAATAAAGACCACTTAAGACCGTGCCGCACACCGTCAATCGGCTTATTTGAAGCCAAGCGTTTACGAAAATTTTAATTGGCAATATTTTATTATACAGCTTTAATATGCGTACGCACATGCGTGTGTGTACGCGCGCGAAGTAAATAAAATGTAAGGCGAATAGGGCTGAAAAACAAGGGTGGATAAGGTGCAGAACAATCGAAAAACATAGAAATGACATACCCTGCCTAAATGAAAATCAACGATTTGAAAGCAAAATGGTGTGTAAAAGCTCAAAATTAGTTCCTTTTGACGTTGGCGTTAAAAGCTAAAATCTGTCTTCCTTTTTCCTAAAAAGTGGTTAAAATCCCTAAAATCAATGCACAATAAGGGGGTGAGTGTGCAATGAAGAGTGCTTTTTTTGGTGAAACACTTGTGAGTATGAATAAAAATGATTTCCTTTGCACCCGAAATTTTGGATGAAATTTATTTACAAACACATTTAAATCTTACAATTATGTCAGAAATCGAATCGAAAGTAAAAGCTATCATCGTTGATAAACTCGGTGTAGACGAAGCAGAGGTAAAGCCCGAAGCAAGCTTCACCAACGACCTTGGTGCAGACTCACTCGACACCGTAGAACTTATCATGGAGTTTGAAAAAGAATTTGGCATCTCTATCCCCGATGATAAGGCTGAGAAGATTGGCACCGTTGGAGACGCCATCGCTTATATCGAAGAAAACGCAAAGTAAAAAGCAAAAGCTTTTGGTTATGGTCTCCTGCACAATAGGCTGGAGCCATAACCAAAAACTCTTAGTGTGCATTGACACACTAGGGCAATTATCAACAAGGCCGATTTCGACTTTCGCATCAGGCGGTGGATAAGCGAAGGTAACCTGCGTATTAGCTTGACTTACGACCTTTTCTCTTCCACCCGCGCGTTTGTTGTAAACGCCCTTTAAAGCAATATTTTTTCATTTCAATGGAGTTAAAAAGAGTAGTAGTGACGGGCCTTGGAGCCGTTACACCCGTTGGCAACACGCCCGAAGAGACGTGGGCTAACCTGTTGGCCGGTAAAAGTGGCGCAGCGCCCATCACACATTTCGACACCACCAATTTCAAAACCAAATTCGCTTGCGAGGTAAAAGACCTTAATGTGGCCGATTACATCGACCGCAAGGAGGCTAGAAAGATGGACCGATATACACAATTGGCCATCATCTCTGCTATGCAGGGTATCAAAGATAGCGGATTGGATATGGAGAAAGAAGACCGAAACCGCATTGGGGTGGTGTACGGCGTGGGTATCGGAGGTATTAAAACCTTTGAAGATGAAGTTACTTACTATGGGCAACACCTCGGTGAGGAGCCCAAGTTCAATCCTTTCTTCATCCCTAAGATGATTGCCGACATCGCTGCCGGACACATCTCTATTATGTATGGCCTACACGGACCAAACTATGCCACCACTTCGGCTTGCGCATCATCTACCAATGCTTTGGCTGATGCCTTCAATCTCATTCGTTTGGGTAAGGTCAATGTTGTGGTTAGCGGTGGCGCTGAGGCTGCAATATGTGGCTGCGGTGTTGGTGGATTTAACGCTATGCACGCCCTCTCAACACGCAACGACGACCCCGAACGTGCTTCGCGACCATTTAGCAAGAGCCGCGACGGATTTGTTATGGGCGAAGGCGCTGGCTGCTTAATCCTAGAAGAACTGGAACACGCCAAAGCTCGCGGTGCTAAAATCTACGCAGAGATGGTGGGCGAGGGCGCAAGTGCCGATGCACACCACATCACAGCTAGTCATCCCGAAGGATTGGGTGCTAAACTCGTGATGCAAAATGCAATGGAAGACGCCGGACTGAAGCCCGAAGATATCGACTATATCAATGTACACGGCACATCAACTCCCGTGGGCGACATCTCGGAAGCTAAAGCCATCAAAGAACTTTTCGGCGATGCTGCATACAAACTCAATATCAGCTCAACCAAATCGATGACGGGACACTTGCTCGGTGCTGCAGGAGCCATAGAGGCAATGGCCACTGTGCTTGCGGTGAAGAACGATATTATTCCCCCAACAATCAACCACGACGAAGACGACGTGGACGAAAATATCGATTACAACCTCAACTTCACGTTCAACAAAGCCCAAAAACGCGAGGTGCGTGCCGCATTGAGCAATACTTTTGGCTTTGGAGGACATAACGCTTGTGTTATCTTCAAGAAGTATGCTGAGTAATCTTATCGACAGAGTAAGGCTTCCTTTCCGAAAGGAAAAGGAGCTTTACTCGTCTTTATTTGAGATTCTTGGGTTTTATCCGCGAAACATTGCCTACTATAAACTGGCCCTCATGCACAAGAGTGTGATGAAAAGGGGGGCTAATGGCAAGCCCGTGAACAACGAACGACTGGAGTTTTTGGGCGACGCTATACTGGATGCCATCGTGGGCGACATCGTTTATCGACATTTTCCTGGCAAAAGAGAGGGCTTCCTTACCAACACTCGAAGCAAACTGGTGCAGCGCGACACGCTTAACCGACTGGCGCAAGAGATGGGAATTAGCAGGCTGATACTCTCGTCGGGGCATAGTTCATCGCATAATAGCTACATGGGCGGTAACGCTTTCGAAGCTCTTGTGGGCGCTATTTACCTTGATAGAGGCTATGCCAGTTGCATGAGGTTCATGGAAAAACGCATCCTTACTAAGATGATTAACATCGACAAGGTGGCTTATAAGGAAGTGAACTTTAAAAGCAAACTGATAGAATGGAGCCAAAAAAACCGCGTGAAACTGGAGTTTGCGGTGAAAGAGCAGGGCAAAGACAAAAATGGTAGCCCCTTCTTCCTTTTCTGTGTGGAGCTTGAAGGCATCGAAGGATGCTGCGGCCGCGGGTATAGCAAGAAGGAAAGTCAGCAATTGGCGTCTAAACTTACGCTCGAACGACTTAAAAAAGAACCCCAGTTTATCGATCAGGTGTTTGTCGCTAAGGCTGTTCGCGTTAAAGCAGAGGAACTTGACGAGAAGGGCGATAATGTTTCTACCCAAACACCAACGGTCGAGAAAGGCGGAAATGCTTCGCAAACGCTGGCCACCGACGTGACACTAGCGCAAAACGAACAGCAAACCACACTGAAGAGGGCACAAAATAATGACACTAACAGCAGTGATGCCAACAGCGAACTGACGACCGAACGCAAGAACGAAAGCCAACAACCAACGGAGAAGCAGCCAACAAAGCTTGCTAACGGTGCTAAAGGCAACGAAGCGGAGAAGCAACAAACCAAGAATAAAGAGAGAGAGGCCAACAATAAGGCCGAAGAAATAGAATTGGAGGTTTATAGGGACGATGTACCCAAAGACGAGCCAGCTGAAAAACAACAGAGTCTGTACGTGAAAAGGGACGAAGAAGAAGATGTGGCCACGGTGCTAGACTTCGATGACGACCCCGAATTCGACCTCAGTCATATCACAGCTCGCCAACAGTCGCGCGAGGAAATTATTGCAGCTGCTGAGGCTGCTGCCTTTAACGACGAGCATACCGACAATCAAAACCAATGACGAACGCATTGATAGGCGTGAGTATGCCTTACCAAAACTGCACCCCAACTATGTTATAGCATCGTTGGGGTGCAGTTTTGTTTATGCCTAGTGGGGCAAAGGTGGGGCAAAGGGGCCAAGTTCTTAGCCCCAATCTATCTGCTTGTTGCAAAACGGGCAGACTGATTTTGTTTTGTATCGCTGCAATGGCATGCCTGTTGCACTTCGATGGTGGGCGTTTCTTTGCGCTTCTGGGCTGGCTTTTTCCTGAGGTTGAATGCCTATCTTTGTGCTTGTTGGCACTGCTTATAGCTTAATGTTGTTGGTGTGATATGTTAATTTGGTAAATATATTTTACAAAACGTAATTTTCTGACCGACCATTCTAGACGAAAAAACCTACTAAAACCTATATAAAACACCCCTACGAGCGAAAAATGGAAGCACGTTTCAACCCATTTTTCGCCCTGATTTTTGCTGTTTACTATGTTTTTGCATTTCTATTTTACGAAAAGTTGCGCCAAATTTGTGTTCGCAACAGCCCAGAAATAGCCCTTTTTCTTATCTTTTCGTTCTGTAATATGCAGCAAAACGCCTTGCATTTAGCATCAAAACACCTTGCGTTTTGCTGCAGATAGCACTGCGTTTTGCTGCTAAATGCACTGCGTTTTGCTGCAAATTGCGCTGCCGTTTTGATTTTGTCTTTATTGTTTTAGTAACAATATGTTTGTAAAATGCGTGTGTATATGTCATAAAGACGGTTTTAATAGAGAATTTCTAACCGCATATAATAATAAAAGTTATTGCTGTATGATTGCTACCTTGGCAGGGTATTTTATCCTTGATGTAGGCCTTACAAGGGCTGTTTTTACCATAAAAATCAATAAATGGGTGTAGATCAGATTGTTACAAACTTCAAAAATACGCGCGAAAATAAGCCCGACGGCAGAGAATTTTGCGCCGAGGGCATTCATAATGTTAAAATACGGTGGAAATATTTTACATTTTGCGAGCCTAAACAGGAAACAACACACAAACAAGAATACTGGAAACATTGTGGTCTAACGGCCTATTGGGGTTTAACCCAATGCTCCCTTTCTTTGGTGGATGTGGCTTGGCAATAACCACAGTTGCTAACACCATTATTATATATGCGCGCGCACGCGCAAGATTAGGGCTATAAAGCCGTTAAGCGATTGCCAGAAGGCGAAACTTAACGGAAAATAACAAATAAATAAGTGGCGATAATGCACCAGAATAAAATAAATTAATTTATTTTCTGCATTCTTCTAAGTAATTTTTGATTGTTAATTGTATTAGTATTGTAAGGGTTTATAAACCTTGTTCGAACAACAATAGATTTACAATCGCTTTATATATATATTTGCTAAACTTATGAAAGAACCCAAATTGAAGACAGACGGATTGCTGTTGAAGGGACTCTTGGCTTTGTCTATTTCGGCAACGCCAATGTTTACGTGGGCCGGTGCGAACTCGGCCGAGGCTTCATCTGCATCGGCAATGCCGAAAGTTAACGCCGTGGCCACGGTTAATCAGCGTGCCCAAGCAACGGCAAACACCATCAAGGGTGTGGTGAAAGATGCACATGGTGAACCGCTAATTGGTGTAAGTGTGCTGGTGAAAGGCACTGGTAAAGGCGCTGTAACCAACATCGACGGTGAATACACCGTTGTTGCAGATGGCGCAAATCCCACATTGGTATTTAGCTATGTGGGCTACCAAACTGAAGAAGTGGCTGTTGGTAACAGGCGCGTAATAGACGTAACAATGAAAGACGACAGCAAGGTGCTGGGCGAAGTAGTGGTTACGGCTATGGGTATTATGCGTAAAGAAAAGTCGCTTACCTATTCTACACAGAAAGTTAAGGCCGAAGACCTGGTGAAGGTGCAAGACCCTAACGTGGCTAACACCCTCGAAGGTAAAGTGTCGGGTGTAACCATCACCCCTAGTGCTGGTGGTGCTGGTGGTTCGTCTAAGATTATCTTGCGTGGTAACAAGTCTATTTTGGGTAACAGTGCCATCCTTATTGTAGTGGATGGTGTGCCAATGTTGAATAACACTCGCGGACAGATAGGCAGCGGAAGCAACGTTACCTATTCGGGCGTAGGTGAAGGTGCCGACCCTCTGTCTATGATTAACCCCGACGATATTGAAAGCATCAACGTGCTTAAAGGTGCCAACGCATCGGCTCTTTATGGCTCGGTGGCTGCCAATGGTGTGGTGATGATTACCACGAAGAAGGGTAAAGAGGGTAAGATGTCTGTAAATGTGGCATCGAATGTTACTTTCGATACGCCATTGCTTACCCCCGAAATACAAAATACTTATGGTGCAAGCTATACACAGGGTAGCGGTTTGTCGGCCGATGGATGGGGTGGCAAGATTGCCGACATCGCAGACGCCGACCGACTACTTAAGTATAAGCCCGATTCAAAGATTTTCCCTGGTTACGAAAACGTTGCCCATCTGCGCAATTATGGCAAGGACGATGTGGCCGATTTCTTCCGCACGGGTGTAACAACCAATAACTCGGTGTCGGTATCTGGTGGTACAGAGAAGATACAAACCTACTTCTCTATTGGTAACTCGCATGCCAATGGTATGATACGTAACAACTCATACAATCGTAATACCATGGCTTTCCGCCAGAATTATAAACTCTTCGACAAGTTGAGCGTAGAGGTTTCGGCCAACTTTGTAAGCACAAAGACAACCAATAGGCCTGGTGGTGGTACGGTGTTCAATCCCATTTACCACGCTTATGTCACCCCACGCAACATTGATATGGACTACTATCGTGACAACTTTGTACACGAACGCGGTAGCTGGGTGTCGAAACAGTCTTATTATGAGGCCGACAAAAACTCGCGTGGCGTGTATAAATATGGTACACACGATGTTACGCTAGAAGGTCCGATGCAAAACTGGGCCTACATGGAGCATAGCCAAAACAACCCCTATTGGCTTGTTAACATGCACTCGGGCGTACAACGCGAGAATAGATTTACGGGTATGATGACTGCTAAGTATGAGATTATTAAAGGTTTGGACTTCCAAGCTCGTTTCAATTACATACTTACCAACTTTAATAGTGAAGGCAAACGCCACGCCACAAACTTTACTCCTCAGGGTGTTGACCCCTTCGGTACTTACTCGTTGGGCTGGGAAAAGACCCAAGAGTTTTACACCGACTACCTCCTTTCTTATAATAAGGAGTTGGCTAAGGATTGGAGCTTGTCGGCAACGGCCGGTTATGTTGGTCACACTGTTAAAGGTGAAAACCAAAGCAAATACTCAAACGCCACTTACGTTCCAGGTTTGCAAGACAAACCCATGACTGAGGTGAACTTCTTCGATTCGCGTGCTGGCGGTTCGGGTTCACTTGGTCGTTCGTTCTCGTCTAACTGGGACCGTGCAGCCCTTGTTACGGCTCAAGTGGGTTGGAAAGACATGGTTTACGTTGATGGTTCTTATCGCGTAGACTGGTATCGCGCCTTCCGCCAGTTTAGAAATCGTGGCACCGCTTCTAATTATGGCTACTTCTCGCTGGGTGCAAACGCCATCGTTAGTCAGCTGGTGAAGATGCCCGAGTGGGTGTCTTACCTCAAGTACCGCGCTTCGTATTCAGAAGTGGGTAACTCAATCCCCAACATTGTGTTCTCTACTGGTGTTCGCGACTTAGAGAAAGGCTCTACCTCGGTTAGCCCATTTGCTAAGTTCGAAAATCCTGTACCCGAGAAAACCAAATCGTTTGAAACGGGTATCGAATCGTCGTTCTTCGGTAGCAAGCTCGATTTCGACTTCACATTCTATAACACGGTTTCTGATAACCTTTACATGATTGCCTCTAATGCAGCTGGTAAGCGTGTGCCTGTCAACTCGGGTAAGGTGCGTAACCGTGGTTTCGAAACCACTTTGGCCTACAACTTTAAGTTTGGTAAGGACCTCACTTGGCGCTCTTCTGCCAACTTCTCGTTCAACGATAACACCATTCTTAACGTAGCTACCAATCCTGATGGTACCGATGCGTTGGTATATAACGATATTGCTGGCGTACGCGTGAACTATCTTAAGGGTGGACGTATCGGCGATATGTTTATAACCGACTTCCGTCGTAATGCTGATGGCTCGTTCGTTGTGGAAGATGGCGACGGACTGTTGCGCGAAACACAGGTAACCAAGCTGTATACGAAGTATGTGGGCAACATGAACAGCAAGATACAACTGGGCTGGAGCAATACGTTTAACTATAAAGATTTCCAACTGTTCTTCCTTATTAACGGGCGTATTGGTGGCAAGGTGATTTCGTTGACCGAGGCTTATCTCGACAACCTTGGATTCTCGAAACGCACCGAGGCGGCTCGTCTTAACGCCGAAGCCAACAACCTGCGCACCTCTGAAGGCAAGCTGGCTATGTATTTGCCCGATGGTAGCAACCGACTCATCGGTGTTGAAGAATACTATCGCAGCATTGGCGACAACAAGAACCCCTCGGAATACATCTACAGTGGCACCAACTTCCGCCTCCGCGAATTGTCGTTGGGCTACACCTTCCGCAATCTTCTTGGAGCAGGCCGCAACCTCAACCTGTCGTTTATCGGCCGTAACCTCTTCTTTATTTATAAAAACTCGCCCGTTGATCCCGACGTTTCATTGTCTACAGGCAACGGCATGGGTGCTTTCGAGGCCTTTAACATGCCCTCGTCGCGTTCATTTGGTTTCTCACTTAAACTTAATTTATAACGAACAATGAAGCTGACAAAATATTTAGCCATGGCTATGGCTGTGGCCGGAGTGGTTTCTTTTTCGTCGTGTCTTGACTATGACGACCCAGAAGACACCTTCCAAACCAACGAAGTGAAACTTGATGATAAAGTGTTTCACGGCAACGTAGACTCTATCGACTATAATAAAGAGTACACGCTTGACCAATTGAACGGTGCCATTGGCCGTCTGGAAAACGAACTTGGCGCCTTCATCGGTGCACAACAACTTATTCTAGGAGGTAAGGTTAACGGCAGTGGTGCTGTGGAATCGCCCACCGAACACTCGTATCAATTTCATGCTACGGTGTCTGATATCTATGCTCAGTACTCGGTAATACCTCATTCTAAGTTCGACTTCGGTGATCAAATCCGTGCTTCTTATCATGTGGCTCGTGGATGGAACGGCGGTGCTAATGGCACCTACGTGATGACGAAAAACTTCCTCACACCATTGATGAACCATCCCTCGGTAGACACTATCCCCGAAATCAAGGCATTGGCTTTGCTTTTCTATAGCTTCGCCTCTGTTCGCAACACCGACCTCTATGGTCCGATGCCTTATCAAGACTTTAAACTCAACAAGCAACACGCACCCTTTAAGTACGACTCGCAAGAGTTTATCTATAAGCGTTCGATGGAAAATATCAATACCTTCGTGGCTTGTTTCAAACGTCTTAAAGATAAACCGGATTACTATAAAGATCGTATTCAAGACCTGCTTAACGACTACGCTAGCACGCTGAACACCCAAAACACTTACAACCCAGGAACAGAAATTGATAAGTGGATACGTTTGGCCAACTCGCTTAAGTTGCGTATGGCTATGCATATCGTTAACCGCGATAAGGCTTTGGCACAACAATGGGCCGAAGAAGCTGTGAGAGATGGCGTTATCGAAAACTATAGCCAAGAGTTCTTCATGCCTAGCTCTAGTATGAACGGCCATCACCCCTTGGCTGTTATCGGTGGCGACAGCTGGAAAGACTTCGCTCCAAGTGCTAGCTTCGTTACGCTGCTTAAGAGCTTGAAGCACCCTTACGTAACACAAAACTCTGATGCCGACCTCGTGCTCTTTACCACCAATAGCGGTGATATTAAGTCGAAAGATGGCACAATTACCGATATCAATTCTACCATTGTGGGTATTCGCTCGGGTTCTAAGGTAGGTGACTTTAAGGGCTCAGACAATCCTTACATCGCTTTCAGCCGCTATAACGACAGAATGCTCAACAATGCACCAATTTATCTCTTTAAGTTGGCCGAGGTTTATTTCCTTCGTGCCGAAGGTGTGTTGCGCGGATGGAATGTTGGTGGAGGCAAAACTGCTCAGGAACTCTATGAAGAAGGTATCCGTTGCTCTTCGTTGCTATTGCCTGGAGATGGCGCTTCTGCTGACCTTAACGCCAGAATAGAAGCCTATATGGACCTCGAAGCTCCTGAAAATGTGGTATATGTTGACCCCACTGGCAAAACACCTAACGAACCAACTCTCACGAAGATAGGTGTGAAATGGGATGACAACGACTCGAAAGAAGTGAAACTCGAAAAGATTATCACCCAAAAATACATCGCACTCTTCCCCAATGGATTTGAGGCTTGGGGCGATATGCGTAGAACGGGTTATCCAAAACTCTTCCCCGTGCTTCCCAGATATAACGATGGTAGCTTGGTTTATGGCGACCTAGTTAGGCGAATGGTGTTCCCCAACGACGACCAAGCTTCGATTAACGATATTCAAACCACAGGACTCGACGCTCTTGGCGGTGGCGACTTCCAAGGCACTCGCTTGTGGTGGGACGTGAAAGTAAATGGTAACTTCTAACATAACTTTCATTTCATGACTGATGAGCTGATGAGTTAAGGTCCGCGTTAATACGCGCTCCTTAATTCACCAGCTCACAACCGCTTCAAGCCAACAACTATACAATTATAAATTATGCAGCTCAAAAACACGCGTTCTTGCTTGAGAGCAGTGTTTGCGAAAGTCTAACTAATAACAACCAAACCCATTATGAACAATTTTAACAAAAACATGCTCTTCGTTGGGCTTACTTTTTGTTCGCTTGGCGCTCACGCACAGGCCTTCAAAGAAGGTTACGTAAGCCTCAAGGACGTGGAGTCGTCTAAGTTCCATACCACTGTGATGGCATGGGATAAGAACAAGAAGGTTAGCGACGACGACAACTTTTTTATCTCGCGTGTGAAGCCAAAAGTACGCTTCCGCAACAAGGCCACGCAGGTGCGCAACACCTTGGAGGCCACGAAAGACAAGCGCCTTATTGCATGGTTGCCCTACGACGACCCACATAAGAATGCTTTGCCCGATGGTAACTTTAACTCAGAGGTTTTCTCGCTCTGGAGCTATGTAGACCATTGGGGAGACTGGTCTATGCCTCTTGGTCGCGTTCCTGCCGCACTTCTCGACGTTGCACATAAGAATGGTGTAGCCGTTTCGTCGGTTGCTGGCATTCCCTTTGGCGCTCTGTCTCCTGAATACGCTAGTATGTTTGCTGGCTTGAAAGGCCAAGATATGCCTAAGAAAGCTGCTAGCTATTTGGCTTACTATGGTATCGATGGCTTGGGCTATAACTCTGAGTTTACCAGTTCTCCTGGTGACGTGGCTAATATTCGCAATTTCCATGTTGCCCTTAACAAGGAAATGAAATCGAAGAACCCCATCTTCGAAAATGTGTGGTATGATGGTACTACAGACAATGGTAACCGCTGGTTCGACCAAGGATTGGACAACCACAACAAAAAGAACTTTGGTAAAGCTGGTGAAGAGGCTGCATCGTTGTTCTTTAACTATAACTGGAACACGGGTTCACTGCTTTCTGAATCGGCTTCTTTTGCCGAGACGCTAGGCCGTAGTCCGCTTTACCTCTATGCAGGTGTGAACATGCAAGGTGGCGAACCTCGCAACGGACGCGTATGGACGGTACTGCAAAACCATCCCATCTCTATTGGTTTGTGGGGTGCACACTCTAAAAATATGTTCTGGGAAACACGCAACGAAAAAGGTAGCGACCCCGAAACCATGCAACGCACTTACATGTTGCGTACCGAACGCTGGTTTACTGGTGGTACACGCAACCCCGCCATCTGCCCACAAGTAGGAAATAGCTTGCAATATCATGCAGATAATGTTGATTTCCAAGGTATGTCGGCCTTTATGTCTGCACGAAGCACACTCTCTTGGGACCTTACCGAAGAGCCTTTCGTAACTCACTTCAACCTGGGTAACGGTAAATTCTTTAACTGGAACGGCGAACGTCAGCACAATGAAGAATGGGCTAACGTGGGTGTTCAAGACTATTTGCCCACATGGCGCTGGTGGTTTGCATCAGAATTGATGGGTCGCGATGGTACGAAAGTGCCTCAAGATGGTTTGGATGCCGAATTTGTATGGGACGATGCCTACATGGGCGGTTCTACCATGCGCGTGTTTGGCTCTATCAGCAAAGAGTATTTGCAACTCTTTAAAACACGTTTCGAACTGAAAACGGGCGACGTTATCACCGTTAAATATAAAATGAAAGATGGTTCGGCTAAGGTTAACCTCGTGCTTACTGCCGAAGGTAGCGAAACAACCGAGAATACCTACGCTCTGCGTGCTAAGAGCGACTTGGCCGATGGCAACGAATGGGTAACAAAAACCTTCACCGTTGGCAACGATTTCAATGGTAAGAACCTGGCTTTGGTGGCTCTGAAGTTTGAAGATGCTGCTGATATGAACCTCTATATGGGTGAATTTGCCATTACACGTGGTACTTATGCAACGCCTGCACAACCCAACCAACTCAAAGGTAAGATGCTTTCGTTCAACTCTAGCGGCTTGGATGCTAAACTTATCTTCAACATGCCTAACTCTGTAGCTAAGGGCGAACCCTGCTATAACCTCGATGTTAAAACCTCGCTCTTCAAGCTTTATGCTCAAGAAGAAGGTAAACCACAAGTTTGTATGGGTGTTACCACATCGTGGGGCGCGTTGATGTATCGCATACCAGTAGACCCAAGCAATGCTAATCCTAAAGTTCGTTTGGGTGTGTCGGCTGTATCGCTCGATATGAAAACCGAATCGCCTATCGCTTGGACCAGCAACTTCTCTGTTCCTGCTTATCAATACAACGACGATATCACTCTGTCGCAAACCATGATTAAGCCCAACGAGGCTTTCGAAATGGGTTATGCCGACCCACGTCACCAAGCTGGACAATGGCGTTTGATTGATGTTCAAGGCAACGAAGTGTTCTCTGGCAATGGAAATAAGGTTAGCGTTCCTGGTATTAACAAGGTGGGTAACTACAAACTCGAACTCACAGGCAATGTAGAAGGTGTTAGCACCACACGCACATTCGACGGATTTGTGCAAGTTACCGACGAGCACATCGGTGCTGTTCCTCGCATCAACACGCTTACTGCTAATGGCCAAAACGAAAATATCACGGTAGAAGCTAATAGCGAAATCAACTTGGCTTACACCGGACGTAAGAGCGACGGTCAACTCTCAAGGGGCGTGATGATTAACGAGAAGGGTGTTGGTATGAAATCTGTACCTCTTGGTTTCGATGGCATGACCATGCAAAAGGCTTGGACCTTGTCGTTCTGGCTTAAGTTCAACACCTTGCCCGAGGGCGATGTGCAAGTACTCGACCTTCGCGACCAAACCACGACATGGCCCCAAAACAACTGGGGTTCGTTCTGGTCTACTTATAATCCCAGAACGCAAAAACTCTCGTTTGTTATCCGTCAAAACCAAAGCGGTGGCCCTGAACACAAAACACACTGGAGCGTGAACTTCGCTCCCAACACTTGGACTCACCTCACCGTTGTGATGCAACATGTACCTGGACAAGGTGTTCGCGAAATTATCTACGTAAACGGTAAGCAAGCCGACGTGGATACTTGGGAATTTAATGGAAGCACAGGCACTGGCCTAACCATGCCTTATCAAAATCCTGGATACCACTGGGGACGTGCATACAACGACAGCTGGTTCCTTATTGGTAAAGGTCGTCACGGATGTGCTGCTATCGATGGCGCTGTAGACGATGTGAAATTCTTCGACCGCGCACTCACCGATAGCGAAGTGGCTGCTAGCATGAACAATGTTGATGGTACCGACAACCCACTTGCATTCTGGACCTTCGAGGCTGCTCCCAACGCACAACACGAGTTTGCTAACACTAAGAGCACCGTTGCAACAATTGGCGCAGTGGATGTTGTGAAGGGACAAGGAGAAGGACAAGGCCGAATACAAGCTATCGAACCTCAATTTACCGCTGGAAGCCCCTTCTGTAAGGGTAATGGCTATGAAGTGAAAACCACTGCTCAATGGTCTGCTCCTAAGGGAGAAGTAACTGGCGCAACTGGTAACGGCGAAGCCGGTACAGCTAAGCTAACCTACGCACAACCTGGAAGCTACAAGGTGACACTTACCCTCGAAAACGCTTACGGCAAGGCCGAACGCACCTTCAGTCTTATTACGGTAACTACGTCTTTAGGCATCAACGGCGTTGAAAACAACAACGCTCAACCTAAGGCTTACACCGTTGGCGAAGATATTCTCGTAGACTGTCCTCATGCAGGCAACTACCAATTCGAGGTTTACACCATCGATGGCACTCGCCTCTTGGCTCAAGCCGTTAAGGTTGGCGCTGGCAACAACGTGCGTCTGCACATTGCTAACAAGGGTATCTTTATCCTCAAGATACGCAAGGATGGCAAAGCGCTGCCCAGCATCAAGCTACTTCGTAAGTAATAGCACAACCTGCCTAACCTTTAGGCATAACATCGCTTAGCGATATACACTAATCGCCGACAAGAACAAAAAAGTCTTGTCGGCGATTTTTATTTATCCCTCTATGCTATATTCTGGCTAGATAGAGCAATGAGGGGGTAAAATAATGCATATATATATCCCATATGTTTGCTATTATAAGGTACAATGGCCTTTGTACCGTAGCTACAAGTTGCTTGTAGTGACAGTACAAGTAACTTGTAAGGTCACTACAAAAGGCTTGTAGCGCTCAAATATGATTGTTTTGGCAAAATATAATCGTGTATTTATAAAAACTACTGCTAGTGTGCGTAATCTATTGAGTAGGAAAAATATTTACAAGCTTAACTGTTTTACGGAGTTTAGTTGGCTAGTTGATACTTGACTCATTTTTTTTCTATTAAGAACCTGTTATATAGCAGGTTTTCTATTCCTGTTTATTGTTTTTATAAAAAGAATATGTAATTTTGTATTTGATTATTGGGCCTATCGCCCAATTTATTTGCTGCTGATCTATGTTAAGAATAAATAATAATATGAATACCATTATCCTAGAAAGACTAAAATTATTATTGTTAGCTTTTGTCATTACCACTGCCGCTCAAGCTCAAACATATAGTATTGAGCCCAGTGGTTACACTACACCTGTATATGAAAATGTAACTTGTACCAACTCCTATGGTAACACTTATACGGTACATGGACAAGGAGTTATTGTGGCTAAAGCCATAGTGTCTGGTAGAACTGCTACTTTTATCATCAAAAAAGTTAGTGGAACTTTTTCCAAGGCTGGGCATGTGTATGTGCGCGCTGACAACCCATGTGGAAAACAGTTGGGCAGCAAAGCAAAATATTCAGTAGGGAGTAGTATGGTGTCTGTTGATTATCCATTAGATTTCTCTTCTGGGAGTAGGACTTTTGTGTTAAGAGCAGTATCTTCAGCCAATGAAGTATTTTACACACGTCCAATAACTATAAAGGTTGTTGATGCATCTCCCAGAAAATCTGATTTGTATTTGCAATCTGCTATGGGCTTCTCGGGGGCAACCTCTTTAGTGCGTGGTAATACCTACAAGTTTTCAGCTCGTATTGTTAATAAAGGAACGGCTGCATATACTGGTAATTTCTATCTCAAACATGGCGATGTAGATTTGAAATCTTGGTATGATTATACTATAAGTGCAGGAAGTTCTACAACCTTGTCGTTTGATTACACACCAACTCAAACAGGAAGTTTGTCGTTAGCTTTATATTCTCAAGAAGGAAGAACAGGTTCTGGTAGACTGGTAAAGGGGGATGGTAATTCAAATCCTATTACGATTTCTGTGAAAGACAATATATCAAGTCTTCCTTCTCCTGATTTTAGAACTTTCACTGTAACAGATATAACAGAAAATAGCTTTGTTGCTAACTGGAAAGCAATTCCTGGAGCAACACAATATAATATACTTGTGAAACGTGCTTCTGATAAGGATTATTCTAACCCTGTTGTTCGAGCTGGCTCGTCTACGTCTCAATACAAGGTCAGCGGTTTGCAACCAGGTACAGCTTATCATTTTCAAGTTCAAGCCATTAATCACTCTACAAAGAGTGAATGGAGTAAGAGTATTGCAACAGCTGTGACAACAAAAGAGGGTAAAGCGCACCTAATGTTATCGCAGGCTATGAGTTTTCAAGGTCATACAACCTTGGAACTAGGGAAGTCGTATGTATTCAGTGCAAGGGTTATAAATGATGGTAAAAGAAATTGGAGGGGAGCCTTTTATTTAAAAGAGGGAAATGAAGATGTTAAGTCGTGGGGAGGACAAACTGTGAACAGCGGACATACTATTACGCTTACTTTTAACTACACGCCTATAAAGACTGGTCAGCATGCTTTAACACTTTATTATCAGGAAGGTGGTACAGGAACAGGTTTGTTGGTTGGGAATAGTGCTTATGCAAATCCTATAACTATTGTGGTGAAAGGGCAGACAAATGATTTAGCAACTCCCGACTCTCGAACTTTTTCGGCTAGTGCAATAACGTCAAATAGTTTTTTAGCTAGTTGGGCACCTGTGGCAAAAGCCACTCAATATGAGGTGCTTGTGAAACGTGCGTCTGATAGTGATTATTCGAAACCAGTAGTGCAAGGAGGTTCTTCAACGCCACAGTATAAGGTAGTAGGTTTGCAACCTGGTACAGCTTATCATTTTCAAGTACAAGCTAAAAATGGCTCGCTAAAAAGCGGATGGAGTAAGAGTATTGCAACGCCTGTTGTGACAGTAGCAGGGGTTACATCGAAAGAAGATTTGTTTCTCTCAGAAAATCATGGGTTTGGTTCTACGGAACTCATAACAGGAAAAGTATATAGTTATAGGGCAAAGGTGAAAAACAATGGAACAAAAAATTGGTCAGGAGCGTTCTACTTGAAGTCACAAGATGGTAATATTCTCTCATGGTATGAAACGATTAATGCTGGAGAGCAGAAAGTACTGACGGGGAATTGGTCACCAACTGTATCTGGTGTTATGCCTGTATACCTCTATTACCAAACAGGAGGAAGAGGGAGCGGTGTGCTCGTTGGTAAAGGTAACTATAATAATCCATTGCATCTGACGATAACAGGGAGTTCTCCTAAGATAAAGTTGGGTAGTGCTATTAAGTTAGTTCCTGCAGAACTTAGTATCGGAGAATCTGCTGTTCTTTCTGCATCGATTGCCAATACGGGTAATGCTGCATGGACTGGTATCTTATATTTTTATGAGAATGGTAAAATCATAAAGTCGCGTCGTGGTACCATTGCGCCTGGTGAAACGAAGAACATAACTTGCTTATGGGCTCCGAATTCAACTGGCAGGAAAGAATTGAAAATGGCTTATCTGACAGATGGGGGAAATTCGCGAGAAGATGTTCTTGCAGGAAATTATAGTAATCCCCTAGTTGTAACAGTGGCTAATAAAACAGGAAAAAAGATCGACGAACAAGGGAATATTGATGAGCCTATAACATTGTCAGGTACATATGACAAGGCTTCTCATCTAGTAACGCTTTCGTGGAATATTGTTAATGGAATAAATCATTATGTCATCCTAAGAGATAATCAACGCCTTGAAAGTATTTTTGAAGGTAGATACCCATGGACGTTTAGTAAAACATTCCAACCAGAACCAGGAGTTCATAAGTATCAGGTTGTGGCTTCCAATGTGAGTCTACAAAAAAGCTCAAATGTATTAGCAGTTAATGTTCCTGAGAAAACGACCTCGCAGCGTATGTATGGTAAAATTTTAGGAGTGATAAAGGACTCATCTGGTGAGCTAGTGGATGGAGTGGAAGTTGCTATTTTAACTGCAAATGGAAAATTGGAAAAAGTGTCTTCTGTCAAAGGGCGATTTATTACAGGTCTTCTTCCATATGGGAAAGGTACTATAACATGTTCTAAGGATGGTTATACTTACAAGACGGAGAAAGCCATTTCTTATGAACTGAACCAAGACCTGCTTAATCTAGCAATTACCGTTAATAAAAGACCTGATGTTATAGCTTCAAGTTCAGATTTGATGGCAGAGGCTATAAAGGTGAAAAAAGAGTATGTGGCTGGTGAAGTACAGAATCTTAACTACCGTATCGAAAATCTTACAGACAAACCTTGGAGTGGTGATGTAATTCTGTCTATTCGCTCTAGTTATTTACCAAGCTTTAAAGGCTACGAAAGAGCTAGGTATAAAATAGAAAATTTAGGGCCAGGTCAGCAGACGATTGCTGCTTTTGTCGTAAGTAAGGGTTTTAATGCGGAGGACACTGAATGCGATATAGTGCTTCAATCGCAAAGAAAAATTCTTTTTGGTGAATCCCCATTGGATCTAATTACTCCTCAGCGTGGAACGGAATTGCCTTTGCGTATAATAGTTAAGGGTAAGAGTGACTATGATACATTTAATGACTATATGCATGATTTGGGTACGACTTTGAAATATTCTAAAATGTTTACGCGCGTGGTGGCATTCGTGTCCGAGGTAATTGTGAATAATGATGCTAAGTGGAGAACTTGTTTCGCCGGCCAGTTCTTTTCTGGATTAGAAAAAGAACTACGAGTTATCAGTAAGCCTGTGAATAGAATTAATAAGGTGACGAGCATTATTTCTACGATTAAAGAAATTGATAGAAGTATAAGCAATGGGGACCAACTCCAGCTATATCTTAAGGCTAATAATATATTCTTAGGCTGTATTAGTGGGATATTTCCCCCTGCATCTGTATATGAAGACTATTTTAAAACAATTGATAAAGTAAAAAAACATTTGGATAGAATAACGTCATATGAAATTAATGAATATTCAAAATTGAATATCCTTTGTAATGATCCGTTATCACCAACTAAGTATAGTAATGTTATAGGGGTAAGAATAAAAAAGAAATCATGGCTTCCTCTTACGTCTTTCTTTTCTCCAGCAGAGCTCAATAATGAAATTTCAGAAGCAAAGCTTATTGTGTATACTAAGGGGAATGGTATTCCTGAGGAATTTCCGATGGTGAAAATGGATAGATTTGAAAAAGGAGATGAGAAAACCATTTACTTTGAAACCAGTTCCGATTTCCGTGAGGCCTATGGCCTGGGCAGAAGTGGTGGAGGGTATGAAGCCCATAACCACAATGTTATTTTCAAACTGATTTTTTCTAATGGACGTATTATGTACTTGCCACTGGAAAAGGATATATGTAAGTTCCCTGGGGTGTTTAGTCCGACATGGATGTTTACTTTAAAGGCTGATACCAGTACATCTAAAGATATCCCTTCGAGTAAGATAGAAATCGATAAACCTTAATTTTCTCAACATTAATAAAGAAGGTATGAAGAATATACTCATAGTACTCATTTTGTTGGTATGCATAACGACACCAACTTTGGGGCAGAAAATTGTCTTCAGATCTAAAAACTTTGAAGCTGCAGTTAAACATAGTTTAGGTATAGAAGACAATGCTGAAATTACTCAGGCAAGTGCAGCTGCTGTTTCGGCCCTCGATTTGTCAGGAAACGATTTAAGGGATATTTCAGACATATCGTTCTTCTCTAATTTGGTTACACTTAACCTATCTGGTAATAGGATAGAGAATGTTGAGCCTTTGAGAAACCTTGCCAACTTACAGCAATTAGATTTGAGTAAGAATGAAATTGAGAGCATAGAACCTTTATGCTTATCAACGTCTAATAGCTTAAATGTGAATGTATCTGGTAATTATATCCGAGATTTTGCTGGTTTTTCGTCTGCTCCTTACTGCGTGTTTAATGTGATAGGAACGAAAGATCAGAAGGATAAGAAAAGTTATGAACTTAGTGTTAATCAATTCTTTTGCAGCGTTTCTGATATAGGGAAAACTTTGCTTACTTATGCTCTTTGGAGTAATCAGCCTAAGGTGTCGCTCCAGATTATAGTTGGTAGAAAACAAGTTGTTCCTGCTGTAGTAACTAACTATTCGCAAGAGTTGGATATTTCACCCGCTTTTGTTAAGTATCCACAGCAAGATACAGAAATAGAATTGCGTAGCAATGGTAAGATGTTTGGTAAAACAATATTGGTTGTTCCTAGATATTTCATAGTTAAGAAAAATGTAGGGCAACAAGAATTGCCCTTGAAATTGCCAGAAGGGTATAAAGTAGACTTCTTATGCAATACGTCAAAGATAGGCCGTATAGCTTTACAGAATGGTGGTTTGATCTACAATTTGTCGCATCCCAATGATTTAGTTGCTGATACTATTAGATATGGTTATAGCGACCCAAATGGATTTCGTGGATTTTCGTATTTTGTTGTTCTCTCTACTACCCCTTATCGGTTAGAGATAGAACAGCCCGCTAATGGTTCGTTGATTGTGAAGAACAAAGCAAATGGAAAAATAATATTACCTGGAAGCATGGTGCCAAATGGAACAAAATTAGAGGTTTCTATCATTCCTAACAGTGGCTATGCTCCTGATTGTATATTGGTTAATGAAAAACAATTGGCGCCAGGGGTGGAAGTTGTTATGGATAAAGACCTAAAAGTTAGTGCGCGCATGAGGCAAGTGGTTGGTGTGACTACTGTAGAAAACAAACCATTGCAAATGAATCTGATGTGGCGAAAGAAACTCTTTGAAATAGATCTTAAGATCAATCTGGGAGAAGAAGTGATTATAAGAGATAGCAATGGTGGAGTGTGTTATAAAATACTAGTTCTTGATACTAAGCAAAGTATAGACGTTAGTGAGCTCCCTTCTGGAATCTATCTGATTTCTACAAGAAATGTAACCAGGAAAGTATTAATACGTTGACGCTTTTAGACAAGTCGGCCATTAGTGAGTTAGCCACCCCGTGCATTATTAAAACTTGTTGGCAAATAAAGAATGTCTGGGGTTTATTATCCTGGTGTTTACATATGAAGTGCTTGCTCGTATGCTAATTTGTTTAGCTAATGATTAACAATGCTCCGGTGGCAAAATCTCTAATGGCCGATGCCATTATAATATAACTTTAATAACTTACAAAAAATACATGGTCACATGATGACTTAAATAGCTACGAAACAAAAATGGCATGAAAGAGATGACTTTTAAGGAAACGACAGGAGGCTTGTTGTCTCATCTTCGGTTATCGTTCGGACAAATCTTAGCTGTCAATCCTATAATGGAATGAAGAACGTACAGTGCAAGTCCTTGTTAATGAATTAGCATAGAGTGGAATCTGAAGAAATCCTAAGTGGTTTGTCTAACCTAAAGGTTTTTTGTCCTAGTAATGTGTGGCTTGCATTGTGTGGTTTTGAATAAGATTGTTAACAAATAAAATAATAAATTGTATTTTAAAATGATGAGATTTTTAATTATACTATGTATCTGTTTGGCAGCTGGATGTGGAGTTGAGGCACAGACTTACCCAACTAGTAGCTATAAAATTGTGGGAAATGAGTTGGTGAAATGGCTTGGCTCTGAAACTGACATTGACTTTACTAAGGATGAAAATCTGATGAATGTTGTAGAACGAATAGGTTCAAATGCTTTTGCCAATAATTCCAATGTAAAGACTGTTAGGCTCTCATATACTCAAAGCTCTTTAGAAAGCTATGCTTTTGTAGGTTGCCAGAATTTGGAAAGTGTATTTTTTGCTTCGGAGAAAGGTAATCCGTCTTGGGGGGCAGAGTCTCTACGAATAGAAAATTGCGCCTTCAGAAATTGTAAGAAGTTGAAGTCGGTTGCGTTCTCTAAGTATTTAGGACATATTGAATATGATGCATTTGAGAATTGTGTTAGCCTAACAGCTTTTACTTTTAGTGGAAAACATCCACGATATGTATCAGAGAGTGGAGTTGTTTATAGTCGGGATCGAGATACTTTGGTGCTGTGTCCTCCTGGACTTGATGGCCATTATGATGTTGGAGAAAAGGTTAAAACTATAGGAAATGGGGCATTTGCTTATAGTCATCTATCTTCCGTTTATCTTTCCAATAGTGTTCAGAGCATTGGAGAATCTGCGTTTGAAAGAGCCGAACAATTAAAAGTAATTAATTTTCCGTCAACCTTACAGGCGATTAAAAAATGGGCTTTTCATGGATGTAAATCTTTAAAAACTATGTTTCTTCCTTCTTCTCTCGGGACAATTCAAGATTTCGCCTTTCGTAATTGTATGTCACTTCCAGAAAAGGTTACGTTACCCACTTATCTCGAGGAATTTAATGGGTCAGCTTTTAGTGGTTGTCATTCAATTAAGTATTTTGAAATCTCTGCTGAAAATCCAACCTTCTGTACAGAGGATGGAGTTGTTTTTAGTAAGTACAAGGACGTATTAGTAGCTTTCCCTCCTGGTAAACATGAAGCTAGAATACCCCAAAGTGTAAGCCGGATAGGAGAAAGTGCTTTTTCTGCTTCAAAAGTTCAGCAGGTTTACTTTGACACCGCTCTTAAAGATATTGGGTATGATGCCTTCTACGGATGTAAATACTTGGGGGAGATAGATATCCCAGAAGGAGTAGAGAGCGTTGGGGATCGATCTTTCTATGATTGTGTAGCTCTTAAGAGAGTACAGCTTCCATCCACTCTGAATTCGTTACATAAGTCTGCATTCGCTAAGAATGATAATATACGCCAGACCTATGCCCCTAGGCGATTTTATTGCCACATGCTTTCTCCTATTGGGGGGTGGAGAACGGCAGACGTAGTCACCGATACACTTTATGTTCCTGAAGAAAGTATTGAACTTTATCGAATGGCTCCAGGATGGCGCTATTTTTCTAACATCAAGCCTTTGAAAAAACCTACCTATTTTACGGTTTCTTATGGGCAGCCAGATAACGGACTCCTGATTGTTACTGCCGAAGGAAATGAGATAGGAAATGGAGAAAAAGTGCTTGAAAATAGTACAATCGTGGTGCAGGCGATTCCGTATTTTGGCTATTACTTGAAGAGTTTAAAAGTAAATGGCAAAGATATTGAGAGCCAAGTTCCATTTAGTGTGGTAGATAATATTAGTATATCTGCAATCTTTGATAATGATACTTCTCTAGGAGTTAATCGAATAGATGCAGTAAAAGGCAATGTAAAGGAAGTGTATGATTTGCAAGGACGTAAATCTTTGATTTTAAAGAAAGGTATAAACATTATACGTACTGCTGAAGGGAAGTTTATTAAAGTGATAATAAAATAGTAGACGCTTCATAGACTTTGAAAGTAGGAAGTGGCATACGAACCATTTTCTTACGCCAGTTCGGGATAAGGGTTTGCTTAGAAAAGTTCCAATTGCCTAGTCTTTTCAATGCGCACGGCCAGTGCCTCGGGCTTATTCTCGAAGAAACAGTATGCAGCTAATGCCGCACAGAGATTCATGGGGAAGTTATGTACGGAGCGATGGCGTGAATGGACAAGGTTGGCCTTGTTCATGAGCAGTTCGTTGATGCATTCTATTATATATCGCTTGTGCAGCATCATCTTGTCCCACAAGGGCATAAGCTTGTTTTTCATGTTTGATTTGAG
>ENA-OWNK01000059-OWNK01000059.1-metagenome-genome-assembly--contig:-NODE-59-length-46407-cov-9.448675_pt1 | contig 46407 bp, 39 predicted proteins | sample MGYA00245343_ERZ651121 | MGnify/ENA primary metagenome ERZ651121 (study PRJEB26857, sample SAMEA4031775) | metagenome | biome: human; feature: oral; material: saliva | place: Philippines | collected 2014 | study... | reverse complement strand
GTATCTGTGGTGAGCATGGCGGTGAGCCAAGTTCTGTTAAGTTCTGCCATCGTGTAGGTCTTAATTACGTTAGCTGTTCTCCATTCCGCGTGCCTATCGCAAGACTTGCAGCGGCACAAGCAGCGGTGGAAGGATGTTAGAAAACTCCTAAATATCAGCTATTTAGGCGGAGTATCACGTATTTACGGAGGTATTCCGCCTAATACTTTTTATAAAACAGCGTGCATTTATACACACTATTTGAGAAGAATGAACGTAAATGTTTACAGCAAGTTTACTATTTTGGAATACACTGTTTACAGCGTGTTTACAACTGCAATTCTGCAAGTTATAACAAGTTTAGGTATTTTTATCACAAACAATTGGAACACGGATGAATTATGGCAACACTGAAAATATGCGTAAGGAGTAAACGTAGCGATGGTTTTTATCCTGTTTATATTAGGGTAACACATCATAGGGAACTCGCCTATATCAAAACTGACAAGATGGTAAACGATAAGGGCATCACGAAAACCAAAGAAGTTAAAGACCCCTATGTGGTTGGTCTGCTCTCTCCTGTTATCATTGATTACATGGAGCGGCTCAACAAAAAGGACATTAGGAACTGGAACGCAAAAGAAGTGTCCGACTTTCTTGTGAGTGGCGATGAAGATATAGATTTTTCGGAATATGCCAGAAAGCACATTGACCGAATGATTGACCGAGGGCAGCAGCGCAACGCTCGCAACTATGAACTTGCCTTACAGCACCTCGAACGATTTGCAGGGACAACATGTGTCAAGTTTTCGCATCTAACCTCGATGTTTGTAAGCAGATGGATAAAGAGCCTCGAAACAACAAAGCGTGCCAAGGAAATGTACCCGATTTGCATCAGACAGATATTCAAAGCTGCACAGGTGGAGTTCAATGATTACGACAACGGCATCATCAAGATAAAAACAAATCCGTGGATGAAAGTGGAAATTCCAAAGGCTGACCGTCCTGAGAAACTGGCTATCACTCCCGAAGCGTGCAGAGAGTTTTTCTTTTTCCCTCTTCCCGAGAGCAAGATGGCACATCCACTTGAAGAATTAGGACGTGACGTTGCTATGATTGTTATCTGCCTTGCAGGAATTAACACTGTAGATTTATTCCACATGAAGAAGTCTGATTATTACGATGACATTCTTCACTACCAGAGAGCAAAGACAAAGATGTTTCGCACTGATGGGGCTTATATGGAAATGTGTGTTCCAGCTATTTTGCAGCCTTTATTTGAGAAATACAAAAGCACAGACGAGGATGATGAGCATCTTTTTTGTTTTGCAAAACGGCATACAACATCTGACAGCTTCAGCGCAAATGTAAACATTGGTATTCGACACCTTTGCGAGGCTATGGGAATTGATAAAGATAACGATTATTCTGTTTACACTTTCCGTCACACTTGGGGAACTATAGCACAGAATGATTGTAATGCAAGTATTGAAGAAGTTGCATTTGCAATGAATCATAGTAGCGCTCACAAGGTAACACGTGGCTACATCAAGACAGATTACTCGCCTGCATGGGAACTCAACGAAAAGGTCATTGATTTTATTTTCTTCTCTGATAAACCGTCACGACGAGAACAAAAACCTAAAGAAGAACGTTTTAAACTATCATACCGTTACCAAGTACATGGAGAAGCATTTTTTCAAGGACGTAAGTTAGCCGAGATAACTGATGTCGGTTTTAACAACGTTGACGAAGTAATTGCAAAACTTGTCGAACAGCTTCCTGATGACATTCCCAATCGTTCAATGGTTATTTTCAAAATAGAAAATCAAGACAAGAAACAATCTGTTGTTTACGAGCGGATGAAAGGCAAAGGTTTCTAATTCACTTTTCAACCTACAGAAGGACTTTCTTTTGTAGGTTTTCTTTTTTACTTTCATTAACAAAAAGAATATGTCCCTCGCGTACGTATACGCGCGCGGTAGATGTATATTATTTATTTTACTTTACTTTGTGCACTTTTTTCCGAAGAAATGCGTTCTAAGTGGGATTTCTTCCGAAGAAATGCGTTCTAAGTGGGATTTCTTCCGAAGAAATGTGTTCTAAGTGGGATTTCTTCCGAAGAAATGTGTTCTAAGTGGGATTTCTTTCGAAGAAATAAATTAACGTTCGTTTGCAATAATACTTTTTGCTATAAAAACCATCTTCCCGACGCCAAGAAAATGATATAACTACGACATATAGGGAGCATTATAAATGATATAAAAAACACCAAAGTGCGACATATAGGGAGTGTTTTATAAGTACTTGTTGTTAAATTAGTTATAAATAAAAAGGGGACTATTCTCACGAACAATCCCCTTTTAACTAAAACAAATCAATTCAATTAATTCAACAATTTAATAAAAGCGTTTCTACAGTAGTTATTTGTAGATTTTATTTGCCTCCACCAGACAAAGCGATGAGTCTGTCCTCGATGGTCTTCTTGGTCTCTGTTGCAACGTCGAGGGTTGTTGCCTGTAATTTTGGAGCAATATAAGCTGTAAACTTCTCCATTGCCTGTATACGCTCTTTAGGTTCAAGACTTGCTAAATCTTTTTCAAATAAGTCAGAGTCATAGTAATTGCCAGTAACATTTGCAAGAATACTTCTTACTTTCCCCGAAACTTTATTCGGTGTTCCAGCAACGCGACCGCCTGTCTTCGCTATTCCTTTAGGTCGTCCTCCTTTCTTCTTTTCAGTAGTCATATTATTTGGTGTATTAAAAGTTAAACTAACCATGCAAAAGTAATGTGTTATTTTCGCAGAAAATAGATAACTTTTAATAGACAACGCAATATGGGATTAATCGGAGCAGCAATTGGTGCCGCAGGTAGTATTTTTGGAGGTATCAGCGCATCAAAAGCAATGAGGAAGATGAAAGCCAATGTAGAGGCGCAGAAAAAAGCCAACCAAGACTGGTTTGACAGACGTTATAACGAGGATGCAACACAGCGTGCAGATGCTCAGCGTATCTTAACTATGACAGAGGAAAGCATTAAGAATCGCAATAGAGCCGCACAGGGAGCAGCTGCCGTGATGGGTGGTACAGAAGAAAGTGCCGCTGCGACAAAGGCAGCAAACGGTAAAGCTCTTTCTGATGCAACCGCACAGATTGCCGTTAATGGTGAACAGAGAAAAGACGCAATCGAAAATCAGTTTCAAGAGCGTGATACTTCGCTTAACAATCAACTCAACGAGATTGAACAGAACAAGGCTAATGCTATTGGGCAAGCTGTTCAAGGTGTTACTGGGGCAGCTGGTAATATTCCATTCTAATTCAAAACGAAGAATATGAGTGCTATAAATGATATTTTAGGTAAGCCTGCCCCTATGTCACAGCCGCCACAGCCTGCAAGTCCTGCTATTGGAGTGAAAACGGAAACAGCTTTGGGTGCTGCAGGTGTAGCGCAGCAGAGAGCCGAGAATGCCCACTTTAGGGAAAATAGGGCTGTTCCGACAACTCAAGCAGGAAATATTAGCGGTAACAACACCGCTCCTTCTATTGTTGCCCCAGCTGCTTCAAGTGTAGAGCAGAGTGTAGCTGCTAAAGAGGAGGATAAAATAACTCCTGCAAAGACTGCAACGCCAACACGTATGTCTTACACTGATATGTTTACGAAACTCAATCCGTATCAACCTCCAACACAAGAAGAGTTAGCTAATGAACGGAAGAAAGAGAAACGTGAGAAAGTATTCTCTGCTATTAGCGACGGTATATCAGCACTATCTAACCTTTATTTCACAACAAAGTATGCTCCTAACATGTATAGGCATGAGAACTCACAATCTGTTAAGACGGAAAATAAGTGGGAAAAGTTGCGTGCAAACAGAGATGCGCAGCAAAATGCGTATATCAGAAATCTTATGGCAGCAAGGCAGGCAGACGACGAAAGAAAGGATAAAGATAGAAATTGGATGCGCCAGCTTGGTATAGATTTGTACAACCAAAAGAAAGACGCTGCAGAAATCCAATACAAGAAAGATCGTGATGCAACTAAGGATGACCAATGGCAAAAAGACCATGATCAACGAGGTAGTCAGTTTGCTCAAGGTATGGAGTACAAAGGAAAAGTCTTAGCGGAAACAGAACGTGCACACAAGGCAGACGAGGGACTGAAAGGTGCCCAGATAGCAGAAGCTGGTCGGCATAACAGAGTAAGCGAAGCACAAGGCGCTGCAAGGATTAGTCAAGCAGAAAGCCATTTTAGAGCAACGCACAATGCAGATGGCACGACTAAGGGTTCTGTTACAGGTAAAGATAAAGGCGCAAAAGAGACAATTAGACTCAAAGACGGCAATATTTATGCCTACTCAGCAGACAGGAAAGGTGCTCTAACCTCTCTTGCACCATCAATGGTGAAAAAAGCAAAGGTAGCCGCAGAACGTTATCGTAAAGCAGGTGACCGTAAGACAGCCCAACATTACAACGCTATAGCGGAACAGCTGGAGAAGACGCAAAGTAAAGATGGAATTGCTGCAATTGTTGTTTCTAATATAGGGGACTTCCCTTCTATGGATAGCGAAGTTCGTAGCGTGTTAGGAATGACAAGCGTATCACCGTCTAAATCAACTTCGACAGGAGGAGGCTTCAATGCAAACAATTATCGTCGTAACAGAACAAAGCCTACGGCAAAGCAAACCACAACAAATAAACCACCGTTAAATTAATACATTATGCCAAATAAGGTAACATACACTATCACAACAGCTGACGGCAAAGAACATCAGGTATCTAAGGAAAATGTCGATAAGTACGGTATTCAATCGTATGCAGATGCATACAAGGATGCTACTATCCGTATGCGTGATGCGCAGAAGGGCGATTATGACATCCCTTTACAGCATTTCGATAATGCGAGAAAGCAAGGGCTTCATGCTTTCTCGCTTGAGCATACGCCTGTTCAGAAACAGGCTGCACCAAAACCAACACCTACTCCAACAGCAAAGCCAACTCCAAGCCCAAGTGTAAACCCTCGACAGAGCACACCGCAAGGTAGTAAGCCGCTTTTGTCAGACTCATTTGGAAAAGGAACTGGAACTGATTTCTTAAAGCCTAAGCCTGTAGGTTATAATCTTTCAGAAGAACACCGCAATGAAGTTCTTGGAGAGCAGGCAAAGCGTAGTGCTACTCCATCAAATCCACATGTACAGCATGCTGTTCAGTTAGGTAACGAAGCTAAAACAAAGCGTGTAGAGCGTGAACAGAAGCGTTTTGGTAAACCGACAATTGCTAAAGCCTTTGACGATGCTGTGCATGGTGATAAGAAAGCGGCAAAGGAGTTGGGTATGCCGCAGGTTATGCAACAGAAGAAAGACGAGATTGATTACATGCAGGCAACAGGGAAAGAATTACGTAACCCTGTTGACGCTGGATTGACATACGATGAAAGTGGAAATGTAGTTCATTCAATGTTTGCTCCAACAGTAGCACGTGACGAACATGGAAACATCGTTACAAATGATGCAGGAAAACCACTTGTAGGCGTATCGACAGATGAAGCGCGTGCAAAAGCATACGGAGATAGTGTACAGACAGGTATCGAAGCGCAACGTGAGAAAGATAAGATTGATAATCTCTACAAAGATGCCGTTGAGAATGTCAATAATGCTTTTGACGAAGATTACAAAAAGAAAGAGGCTTTCAAGAAGGAACACCCTTTCTTGGGAGCAGTCAGTGATGCGCTTGAGGGATTTAGTAATCGAGGGAATGCCCTTCAGTATGTTCCAGAAGAAGCAAAAGCAGGATTGTCAACACTTGGAATGCTATCGAAAGCTGCGGTTGCTAAGAATAATGCAGACAGATATGGGGATGCTGGAACTCTAAGTCGTCTATATGGTGGTATCATGGCAGGCTTGACAGATCCGTCAACATATGATTTTGGCATAACAGATACATTTAACGCTACTAACCTCTATCGTGCAGCAAAGAATTACGACGAAGGGAAAGCAACTAATAAAGACAAAATGCTCCTTGATGCTGCAGCTATTGCTAATAGCGTACAATCAGAAGCCTCTGATAAGCTTGGCGGTGCATTTGGAGCAGGTCAGAACCTTGTCGGTACTCTTGGATTTATGGCGCAAATGGCTACAAATCCTGCCTCTGGTGTAGGCAAAGAAGCTGCTGCAAGTGTTGCTAAGACTGTTGCAAAGAGAGCCTTACAGAAGTTCGGTAAAGGAGCAATAGCAAAAGCCGTTACAGGACTTGCTAAAGGTGCAACACGTGTGGGAATGGACGCTGTGGAAGCAGGTGTAGTTACTGGTATGTATAGCCCAACAAAGATTGTAGGCGATTATCTCAATCGAAAGACAGGTGATGTGCAGTCGGATGGTAAGGGAGGTTACATTTTCCAAAACAAGGAATATAGTGATGTAAAGGCACTCGCTAAGGCTATCAATGGTCAGTACGCTGAGAATATCTCTGAAATGTGGGGTGAATATCTACCAGGAATGGGTAAAGTAAATGCAGCGATTAGTCGTAGTGCACGTAAGATAGGTTTAGGAAAGGTTGTTGATGCTTTTGAACACATGAGTTCATCAAATTGGGCAAAGACATGGAAAAATTTTCAAGAGAGAACCAAGTGGAACGGAATGGCTGGAGAGTATTTCGAGGAAGTTGCAAATAATCTCTACAATGCTGTTACCAATGGAGATATGACACTTGACACAGACCCACACACTGGAGTGTTCAACCCAAAGATTAATCTTGATACGTTCTATAGTGTTGCTCTGATGAGTGGTATAATGAGCGGAGTTAACACAGCAGGTTATGCAAGAGAACGCTACAAGGCACCACACGAGCAGCACAAAGCAGACGCACAAGCACGTTCTGTTTTTGGTGAGCGTTGGGATGAATACAAGAACGCTATTGATAACGCTGATGAAAAGCAGATAGGTAGTGTAATGGAGAAAATTGGCAGTGATAAGTCTTTGTCAAACTCTCAGAAGATTGCAGCCTTACAATATCAATATCGTACAGCTGTTGTGCATGGTGTCAACGCACAAGATACAAAGAATAAGCTGGAGGGTCAGTTTAACGCAATGGACGAAGCCTACAGTATGGGCTATAACTTGCAAGATGAAATGGAACTCAACAATACAGCTATTCTTTATGACGAAGCGAAGAAGCAAGCGATAAAAACTACTGGATGGGATGAAGATGCGCTTGACCGCATGATAGGTGAAGATGGTGGTGCATCAACCTTAGCCTATATGAAGCGTAGTGATGAATTTAACGATGATCAGTTGCAGGCTTTTACCGACTATGCCAATGCACGTTCAGCCTATAATGGTATGATTCAGCGTGTGAAAGATGATATTGACACAAAAGTACATGAAAGTAACCTTGAGGTAGACCAGCGTACTAACCTTGATACTGGTGCTATTCATCCAGCAACGATGAAAGTGGATAATAGACAAGTGTATATTGTCAATGGTAACGTTGTAATGCTCCCCGATGGTAGTGGTGTTGATCATGAACATTCTGATGACTTTGTTGTATTGCGTGATGCCAATACAGGAGAACTTGAAACGGCAGACCCTTCTGCAATCTTCAAGGTTGATACGCCTATTAATGTGCAAGAGGAAAAAGAGGCTGCAGCGGATAATATTCGACAGACAGTTGCACAGCAGCAGGCAGACAAGATTGACGGCAAATTAGAGTTCAAGCAAGGTGACACCTATCCAGTTATTGACAAAGAAGACGGCACGCAACACTCTTTGACTATAATTGGTGATGCAATAGACGAGAAAACAGAACAAGTTAATCCTGATATGGTGCTTGTTGATATTGATGGAGCTCAGCAGCCTATTCTGTTGCCAAAAGAACAAGTACAACAGCAGGTTGATGAGGCACGTCGAGCAGCCGTTGCAGCAACGCAGGTTGTAGAGAACGCACCAACTACCAATACTAATAATACTTACAGTATAAACGATGAGGTTACGCTCTCTGATGAGAATGGAAATACTGTTAGAGGAAGTATAACAGCCCCTCAGAATGAAGACGGTAAGTTTGAAGTCTACACAGAGCAGCCTATTAATGGTAAGAAAGTAAATCTGTTTAGTGCCGAAGAACTTGACACTATGACGAAAGCACCTACAGATGTTGCAGAAAATACAACAACTCAGCAGCCTCAACAGCAGGAAGAGACTGAGGAGTCTGTAGAAAAGGAAACCCTAAAGCAGCAACCAACAGCTTTGGAGCGCATTCCTAAAGACGAATCTGGTCAGCCTCTTTATGAGCAGGCAGAACCTGAAACAGCATGGGATGCTATTGTAGAGCAGACGGAAGGTGACACGAGTATGGCACAGACTGTTGCCGATGATATGGTGTCAGATTTGGAAGCTGGTGTAAAAAAGGCTGAAAAGACCAAAACAAAGAGTGGTGGCAGTATTGCCGAGAAGATTGCAGCAGAAAAAGAACGTGCTGCGGTTATTGAACAGGCAAAGGCAACACTTGCACATTGGAGAAAGATTGCTGCTGTTAATCGTATGCGTGAAGCTGCAATACAAGCAGAGGAACAGCGCAAAGCTGATGAAGTGGCACGTGTACGTAAGGAACAGGAAGAGAAAGAACGTGTAGAGCAAGAAGAAGCAGAACGTATCAAGCGTGAAGCTCTTAATGGCGTACCCGATTTTGTAGAAGATAAGGCAACTGATGCACGAGCAAGAGGCTATAGGCGTGTTAATGGAGATAAGGTAGATAGACAAGAGCCTATTAATGCAACGAAAGGTAAAGAAGTGCAGGTTAAATTTGATGATGATAACATTCCAACAGGACACGTTGCAATCATCGAAGCTAATCTGTTACAACCAAGCCATAAGAATGGGCAACGAAATCCACAGCACTTTATAGACGAGGCACAACCAAAAGAGCGTAAAGACGATGCAAGCGTAGGTGCAGCACGTAAGATTGCAGCAAATATTCGCCCAGAAGAAATTACATCATCTGTTACAGCTTATACGGGCGCACCAACAGTGAACAATCGTGGAGAGGTTATTCAAGGTAATAATAGAAGTGCTGCACTTCGTGAGATGTGGGACAATCATCAGGAACAAGGCGATAAGTACAAGCAGTATCTCATTGATAATGCAGAGTCATTTGGTTTAAAACCAGAAGACGTTGCTGCGATGGATAAGCCTGTACTTGTTAATATGCTCAATGTGAACGATGATGAAGCTATTTCATTAGGTCAATTTGTAGCAAGTGATACAGAAAGCGGAGGTACAGAACGTATAAAACCTAAGAATGTTGTTAAAAAGCTTGGTGACAAGATGAAGAACTTTACAAACATTCTTTTGCGAGCTAATGACGAGAATATCTCTTTTGCAGAGCTTGTTGATAGTAATGGTGTGAATGCTTTGAAATGGCTAAATGCTAATGGAGTGATCAGTCCAACACAGTATAAGAGTGCATTTGACAGTAAAGGCAACATCACGGCAGAAGCTAAGAACGACATCAAGGGTATTATGTATCAGAGCATCTTCGAAGGTGGTAATACACAGCTTGAAGAGATGTTTAATGCGCTACCTGCAAAAGCACAGAAAGCAATTCTTGCAACGGCATATCGTGATTATGACAGCCCACAAAGCGAACGTATGATCGAGGATATTCAGGACTCCATCATGGCATATTACGCTTTGTCACATGATAGCATGTTTATGAATGCAAAGAATCATAAAGATGCACGTATAGCTGTTGAAGCATGGAGAAGACAACTTGCTTTTGACGATGTTACAGGAGAAAGTTATCTTCCTGCAGAAAAATATAGTAACTTTGCATTATTGCTTGCGACTATGTACAAAGGCGATAATCAGTCACTCATACAGGGTACGTTCAATAAGATGTACGACCTTATACAAGGCACACAAGAAGAAACTCTGTTCGAGCAGCCTGATAACACGCCACGTTCACTTGCACAGGCAATCAAAGAAACATTAAATATAGAATATAATGGACAACAAGGAAGCAATGTATTGGCTGGCGATAATTCAGCAAGCCAAGAAGGGAGAACAGGAAGCAATGGAGATACTACGCCAAGAGGACGAAGTGAGAATATCGATGGGGCAGAAGCCAATCAAGGAGGAACTGAAGGAGATACTGGAAGAAGCGGAAGTGGACAAAGCAGTGGAGGCAGCCAAGAAGAGGTTGCAGCAGTAAACTCACATTTAACGAAAAAGGAGGCTGCTGATTTTATAGCTCAAATGGAATTGGGTGCAGATGTAGCACAAGAAATTCCGTTAACAATAGAAAATTGGGATAAAGAATTTGGAGAAGATGGCATAGTTTCCACCCCTATTGGTGACGTTAAAATGGGCGAGAACCAATTTGCAAAACTTATGCGAGCAGGTCGTAATGGCAAATTGGGAATGCTAAAGCCAACGTTGGAATATCCAGATGCCATTGTAGAAGAAAATAGTAAAGCAAAGGAGGGAACGCATACAGAACGACCATCTTCTTTCATCTTTATAAAGTCTTTTAGGAAGTCTGACGGAACACGTTATTACTATTTCACGTCAATAACTGTTAGTGTTGATGGGAAAGAAGTCGTTGTTTCCAATCAAGAAAAAAGCCGTAACAGAATATTACGGCTCTTGATGGAGGGTAGTGTTATTTGGCGCACTCCGAAAGATGCGACTACTTCTTCGGCTGAGAAGCAAGGTTTGGACTATGTTCACCCTGATAAAGCCGAGGGCGAGACAAAGGGCTCGGTAATAACTCCTCAAAACACTCCTTCTGTTGGCAAAGATAAGCAATCTTCTGCTACAAAGCAAGAGAAAACGGAGAATTTTGTTCCATCACCAAAGAATTCAGAAGAGATTGAGGAGGAAATTAAATATGCTCAAGAAGCTCTTGATGAACTTAAAGAGTATCAGAAAAGGACAGATACAACAGGGAGAACTTCTGTAGATGAGAATGGGTTTGACTCGGAGGACTTGTATATTCCTCTGTTGCTTGACGGAAAGTCGTCAAGACTCGGAGTATTGATGAGTATTCCAGATAGGATAACCAATCCATCAGGACCAGTAGCTACTTACGATTTTTCTAATGATGAGGGAAATACTGATTGGCAGAAATGGGATGATCTTGCAGAGGAATACAACAAGGATGTAGGTAGCGAAGAGAGAGCCTATACCAATGGAGACGTACCAATCTTGAGATTTAAGAGCGTTGACGCTGCTGTAAGATTTGCTGATTGGCATAATTCAAAGAGCACCATAGAACATAACAACAACTCTTCTGATGAAGATTTGTTTACAATGGCTGAACGTGTAGCGGAAGAGGATAAAGCTAAACGTACACGTAAAAAAGAGGAAGCAAAGGTTGATACCAATCCGACTGAAGCACAGAAAGAAGCTGGCAACTACAAGAAAGGTCATATTAAGTTAGATGGCTTCAATGTCACTATTGAACAGCCTAAGGGCAGTGTTCGTCGTGGTAAGGATGCAAATGGCAAGGAATGGAAAACCGAGATGCATAACACCTACGGATATATTCGAGGCACGGAAAGTGTTGATGGTGATCATATCGACATCTTCTTGTCAGATAATCCAACAGAGGGTAACGTCTTTGTTGTAGACCAAGTAAACAAAGACGGTTCTTTCGACGAACATAAGATAATGTACGGATTCTCCGACATGGAGAGCGCAAGAAAAGCATATCTTTCTAATTATGAAGAGGGATGGCAAGGCTTGGGCAATATCACAGAAGTTAGCAAGGAAGAATTCAAGAAGTGGATTGATAGCAGTAAACGCAAAACAAAACCGTTTGCAGAATATAAGAGTGTAAGGCCAGAGATGGGGGTTGGTTTTGACACAGAACACGCACAATCAAGCGATAATTATGCACAAAATTCAGAAAAAGTTCGCAAAGCTATCAACGCTTACGAAGATGCACAAGAAAAATTCGATAATTTATTCTCTCTATTAGTGAAAGAAAAAGAATCAAAACCTTTCGACACTAGAGAATGGCGAGAAGTAAATCGCACAAAAGAAGAATTAAAAGACGTTCTTTTACAACTCAACACCAAAGAGCTTGGCGAGCTACTCAAACAAGTGTCGGGGAAAGATACAGAAAATGTTATAAAAAACGTATTAGATATAGTAAATAGAGAAGAGCACCGTTTAATAGCTTTTAATGCAATCTTAGACAAGCAAAGCTACATAACACCTGAATATAAAGAAGGGGAAAAAGCTATTCCTGTTTCAGAATTTGTAGAGACAGATAAGAAAAGAGCTGAAATTTACACAATACTCACAGGTGTTTTTCACGACAAAGGCTATGTCGTTGGTACCGATGCATATCTCTTATTGGCTCGCAAAGAAGATTACGACAAGTCATTAGAAGGGAAAGTAACAAATAAGAAAGGCGAAGTTATTAACGGCAAATACCCTAATTGGCGTGCCGTAGTAAATAGTGGAAAGCAAGGTAAATCTTGGGGAGTTAATCTTGAAGAGTTACACGCATTCACAAGGGGAGTACTTACCAAGCTAAAGACAGAAAAAGCAAATCCAAGTACCAAAAAGAATGCTAAAATAGCATTTAAAACAGCCGATGGGAAAATTGTTCTATGTTATGCAAATGCACTTGACAAAGCTTTACAAGGTGCAAAAAGTATCGGTGCAAAAAGTTTCTTTGACAAAGACGATGTGTTTGCAATCACGCAAACACCCAAAGGCTATGTCATTTGTCCAATGCTTAATCAAGACCAAAATATAGATGATAATAGTTTTGCATACGTCCCAAGAGTATCAGAACTTCAGCACTCTACAGAAACATTATCTAACGACACAGAGGCAAAGCAGTTAGCCACAGACACCATCTTGTCAGCCTTAAACAAGGCAGGTATAGAAGTTGTGCGTGCTACTAATGAGCAAGCGCAAGAGTTGCTTGCCAACACCCATGCAACCTCCCTACGCACCCCACAAGGCACTATTTACGGCTGGGCAGTCGATGGCAAGATTTATCTTACAGAAGCAGGCATAAACCCTGACACGCCAATCCATGAGTACACGCACTTGTGGGCTGAAGCGATGAAAACAAAGAATAAGAAAGGCTGGAATAGTATAAAAGCGTTACTGAAAGAAACCCCTGTATGGAATGAGGTTGTTGTAGACCCAAACTATTCCAATATTATGAACAATGAAGATGCTGTTGCAAGTGAGGTTTTGAGTCGCATCAGTGGCAGAGAGAATGCAGCGAGAATGGAATCAGAAGCACAGAAAGTCATAGATGAAGACAAAGATGTTTTTGAAAAAGCAAAATCTGTAACATTGCTAAACCGAATAAAACGTGCATTGGATATGTTTTGGAAATGGGTAGGCAAAGAACTATTCAAGATAAAGAAATTTGGTTCAATTAACGAGGTGACAGATAGGGTACTATATGACCTTATGCATAGCACAAAACTTAACTCTAATGACAAATCCCTTATAGGTGTACATAACATATCGGAGCAAAAGCTTCGTAAAGTTTTAAAGCAAGGAGGATTTGCTAATCCGTCTATAGCTGTTATTGACACAGATAAGCAGGTGCATAATGATTATGGGGAAATCTCTCTCATTTTGCCATCTCGTAAGATTAACAAGTCTACAGGTAAAAATGCAGGAACGTTCGAGGGCGATGCATGGACACCTATGTACCCTGTTGTCGAAAAACAAATAAGTAGCGATGGCAGAATAACGATGCATAACGACATCAATGCTGTGCCAAAGGATATGCAGAGTGAAGTCCGTAATGCATTAAATAGATGGTTAGAGAATGGCTCGGATACTGATTTATCATACCTTTACTTATTCCAGCAAGGGAAAGCTCCGCAGATGATTGTCGAAAAGCCAAAATACAGCAATGAAGTTTACAAGACTCTAAACGATATTATGTTTGGCGTTAATAGCGTTTATAATTTATCAAAAAATGAAATAAAGAAACTAGTAGAACTTTACATTCAAACCGAACTTGATGGAAACATTAAAGAATATAACGAAGCAATTCAAAGAAAAATTTCAAAATATGAAGAGCTAATTAAAAGAGGTAAACCTAACTCTTTGCAATATAGAGTTGCAGACAGCTACTTAGAAGATATTGAGAAATATGGATACCCTCTTTCTCCTTTAATCAACTTTGTAAATGATGTGCAGAGAGATAAAATTAAGCAAGGAAGCAAAAATGCACAAAAGACTCTTAACACAGCAAGTCAAATCATAAAAGATGCTGGTCTTGAAAAAGATTTTAAGAACTGGGTAGAGGGTTTAAATAATCGTTACCAAACAAAAGAGGTTATTTTTGACGGCTTTACTCCAACAGGCAAACGTAGATATATCCCTAATACGTTAGAAAATGTATCTAAAATTATGAAAAAACAGGGACGACAAGCCTCTGCAGGGATAAGCATATCATTTTCCAACTTTGCTGCAGCCGTAATGAAAGCAAACGGAAGTCTTGATAATATCAGAAAGAAGAAAAGCAAACTCACAAATGAGCATAAAGATATAGAAGACTTTGAAGAAAAGTGGAAAGAAGTATATTTCGACTTAGCAATGAAATTACAGCCAAATGCGAATATGTTTGATGATTACGGATTTGCACGCTTACAAGAGGCTGCGAATGAGAAAAACCCGCAAACATACATTAGAAATGTTTATGGGATAACGCTATCAGAAGAAGATGTTCAGAAGTTACAAGACTTGGTGGAAGCTATTCGAGAAGAAAGACCGGCGTTGTATTTTGAAACAAAATTTGAGCGTCCTGTTATTCTCAATGAATTCTCTAAGGCTGTTGTACCAGAAGACCTCTCTGATGATTTGAAAAAGACATTAAGAGATAATGGTGTAGAAGTATTCACATATAAACGAGGAGACGTTGAAGACAGGCAGAGAGTAACAAAGCAGGCAGCCTACAGTAGTAATGATATAGCTTTTCAAGTAATAAATAACAGCAGAGATGGCAACAATACTGATAGATTTACTGACGGACTAAATGCAGTAAATGAGCAGTTCAATAGAGAACTGGCAGGGTTGACAGAGGAGAATGCAGATACTAAGATTTTCAATCTTGGTAGTCCGTCATCAATTCTTCTGTCGGCAGGTGTCGAAGATAAGCCGATGAAGCTGTATGGCAACAAGATTATCAAGAAGATGAAGAAACATGGCTTTGCGCTTGCGGAACTGCAAGACTTGCCAAGGGCTGTTGCCAATCCTATCGCAGTATTCAACAATTATCGGCGAGAGGGCAATCGCACTATACTTACAGAACTTCGTTCACAAGGGAAAAATATAATGGTTGCGATTACTCTTGGCAAAAACGGTGTTGATGTTGATTTCAATATTGTTTCTTCTGTATTTGGCAAAAGGGAAAGCAATGTTGTGGACTGGATAAACAAAGGCTATCTTACCTATATAAACAAAGAAAAAGCCCTAAATTATCTGTACTTCTCCGAGAGAGGTATCTCGAAAGCCGCAGATAATGTAGGGCAAGAAGACTCAAATAATCTGTACCTCTCCGCACCAATTGCGGAAGCCGCAGAAAATCCAGAGCTTTCTTCTGCTGCAAAGATAGTGAAAGATTTTGTAAATCCTGTAATACAAGACGAAAATCTTTTGCGTGATGATACAGACACTCTTTCAAACATTGAATACGAAGATGGAAATTTCAGTGAGCTTACAGCAGAAGAGCCACTCGTTAATACTTCTTCATCCATCAGAAGTTTTATAGAGGGTAATTTGTTTAGTGAAGTAGATTTCAGTGATTCACCAAATAAGAATGTGAATCAAGCAATTTCTAAACTTACAGACGACGAACTCTTAAAGGAAATCGCTAAAGGTGATAGCAAAGAATGGAACTTCTACATGGAAGAATATGACCGTCGCCATAATAAAGAGTTTCAGGAAGCTGTGGAGAGGTACATGAACTCGCTTGAGGACGAAAAGACCTCATTAGATACTGCGTACGGCTCATATGTCAATGTTGCAAAGAATTGGTCCAATGGCGGTTATCATACGACAGAACGCACTTTACTGCGTGCTCAACTTGATGCAATTGAGGATTATGTAAGTAGAAAAGAGAGCGAACAACTATCAAGCGTAGAAAGCGAGGCTTACCACCAAGCTAAAGAGACTGTAAGAAAAGTGGGCTACGACCTTACACGTCTACGTCTACGTCCTTTAGAAGAGGGCGAAGCTTGTCACGTGGAACGCAGATATACAGAAAGTAACGGTTTTAGTTTTACAGGAAAGGAGCATATTGAAAGTATTGAGGATATTGCATATATCTTCAAACAGCTTGAAACATCATCTGTCGAAAACTCGTTTCTGGTGTTGATAAAAGATGGAACCCCAACAGTCCTTCACCTCTCTATTGGCTCATACGCTACAGCCTTAGCTCCTATCGAGCAAGCTATTGTGGCTGCTGATGCTATTAATCCAGATAAGGTGCTGTTTGTTCACAACCATCCAAGTGGAAACATATCTGCAAGTAGGCAAGATATGGATGTGCAAAAGAAGATGAAGGAAATCTTTGGAGGGAAAGTGATGCCAGCAATCATTATCAATACCACAAGTGGCAAATTTGGTATGTTCTCAGAAGACGGAAGGCTTGAAGATGGAAATATTCCTTTGCCTGATGAACATAATAATATCCCTATTAATGTATATCAGTTTAGTCAGCAGGTATTTGCAAAAGACTGGAACCCTGAGTTCGCTTTCAGAGCTGTAAGCCCAGAAAGTATTGCAGAGTATGTTAGTAGTCATCGTCTTGGCGAACACAAGAAAATGAGTCTTATTATCCTTGATCAAGCTGGTCATGTCACAGGAAACGTATTCCTTCCATGGACAAAGTTAACAGATGTAGATAGTCATAAGAATATTATGCAAATAATCTCTTATGTCAATCAGATGGGTGGTCGCTCTGCTATCTTATATGGAAATTATGAACTTGGAGAGGATACACGAGATACTAATAAATCTATCTTTAAGATTAAGACCGCATTTTCTAATAGCGCCTTACACCTCATGGATGTTATCAATATTGATGATAGTGCACTCGATAGAGGCGCCATGGAGGAAGACGTTGAATATGGCAAGCGCAATCTTGATGAAGAAAAATATCGAGAAGGCTATGGTTCATATACTAATAGTGAGTTGAGCTTTATCAATGACCCTGTTGCAAAAATGCTTGGTAAGAGCAATCGTACCGAGGAAGACCACAAGGCTTTTGCGGAAAGGGAACGCCAGCGCATGATAAGTCGTATAAGTGAGCTTGCTGACAGGTTACATCTTGATAATATTGAAACCGTTACAGATAGTAACAGCTTACAGGGGAAGAAAGCTAAGGCAAAAGGATTCTATTCTAAAAGTAGTGGAAAAATCACCATCGTTATCCCTAATCATGCAAGTGTAGAAGACGTAGAGAAGACACTGTTACATGAGGCTGTAGCGCATTATGGACTAAGGAAATTGTTTGGTGAACACTTCGAGGCGTTCCTTGATAACGTATATCAGAATGTTGAACCAGAAATAAGACGTATTATAACAAGTCAAGCGGCAAATAACAACTGGGATTTCCGTACCGCAACAGAAGAGTATCTTGCAGGACTGGCAGAACGAACAGACTTTGAGAGGGTTCATTATGCAATATGGAATAAGATAAAAAGTTTATTCCTAAAGATGTTGCATAGTATCGGTTTTGAGGGTTGGTCAGCGACAGAATTAAGTGACAATGAGCTTCGTTATTTGCTATGGCGCAGCTATGAAAATATGAAAGAGCCAGGTAGATATCGCAGCATATTGGGTGAGGCAGAAGACATAGCAAAGCAAAATGAGTTAAAGGTTGGAAACTATAATCAGCAGGACACTAATTCTTCTAATGTAGCTGAGCGAGGGATTCTATATAGAGAAGATGATTCAAAAGAGAAAGAGCGAGTTAATGCGAGAGAGCAGTACGAACAGCGTGTTAATAGAGCAATGTTCCAGACACAAGAAGCCTTGCAAGATAGTATGCTTGGTCTCAAAGAGGCAATGAATGCTATTACTAAGGCAGAGGGAAAGAATGTTAACATTGAAGACATTGATGGCTATGAAAATGCCTACTTAGGCGAAAACAGATTGTCATCAGTGAATAAAGCAGAGGCTGATGCTTTTGCGCACCTTTTGTTTAAGCCAATGCTTGCAGAAGTTTCTAAGCTATGTAAGAATGCACAAGAACGTGCTGAACTTGTGGATTATATGATGGCAAAGCATGGCTTGGAACGTAATGCTGTCATGCGTAAGCGTGCGATAGAAGATATCCTTAATAACGAAAAGTTAAGCGATGCTCAAAAGAGCGCACGTGCAGGTCTTGCAGAATATCGTGACTATGCAGGACTTACTGCATTAACAGGTAAAGATAATGTAACAGAGGCAGAAGTAGATGCAGAAACGATGGTATCAGAGTACGAGAATACTCATGATACTACCAATCTGTGGGACAAGGTTAATGCCGTAAACGCTGCAATCTTATCTAAAAGTTACGAGTGTGGAATGATGGATAAGGACACTTATGAGAAAATAAGCGATATGTACAAATACTATATTCCGCTTCGTGGCTTTGATGAGACAACAAGCGAGGAAGCATACGCATACCTTTTGCATCAGAGTAGCGCATTTAATGCACCAATTAAAGTTGCCAAGGGACGTTCTTCTAAAGCTGATGACCCTTTTGCGAATATGCAAAGTATGGCTGAGAGTGCTATAACGCAGGGAAATAGAAACAAACTTGTTAAACAGCGCTTCTTTAACTTTGTGCTCAATCATCCAAGTGACCTCGTTAGCATTAGCGACATGTGGTTAAAATATGATGATGTGGCAGACGAATGGAAGCCAGTATTCCCTGACAACTTTGAGGAAAACGACTCCGCAGAGGATATTGAACAGAAGTTGAAAGAGTTTGAAGATAAAATGAAAAAGCTTGCTGAGCAGGCTCCAGACAAGTATAAACATGGAAAGGAAACCACAAATATTCCTTATAGAGTTGTCGATAGCCGTGACTTGCGTCAGCATCAAGTACTTGTTAAACGTGGAGGAAGAGACTATATCTTAACTCTTAATGGTAATCCACGAGCTGCTCAAGCCCTCAATGGGCAGACTAACCCAGACAATGATACATCTGGTGCTATTGGTGCAATCCTCAAAGCTGGAGAGATGGTTAATAGACAACTAAGTGCGTTCTATACTACAAGAAATCCAGACTTTGTTGTTTCAAACTTTATTCGAGATATGCTTTTCTCTAACTCAATAGTATGGGTAAAGGAGAGTCCGAATTACGCATTACGTTTCCATAGAAATATTGCACGTTGCAACCCTGCACAAATAAAAGTCCTTCTTGCAAAGCATAGAAAAGGAACGCTTGACATGAATAATAAACTGGAACATATGTTCTATCAGTTTATGATGAATGGTGGCGAAACAGGCTATGCTAATGTGAGAGATATTGAGCAGCATAAGAATGATATTCGTAGAGAGTTGAAGCGTGCTAATGGTAAGCTAAGTATTACAAAGGCTTTTAATTTACTTGGAGAAAAACTTGATGAGTATAATCGCGCTGTTGAGAACTGCGCACGCTTTGCAGCTTACCTTACGTCACGTGAGATGGGTAGAACAGTAGAACGTTCTATCTACGATGCAAAAGAAATATCTGTAAACTTCAATAAGAAAGGTAGTGGTGCGAAGTTTATGAACGCAGTTGGGCAGACTAAAATCGGTACAGCCAGTGCTTTTGTTTCAGGTATAGGACGCAGCGGATTTGTCTTTTGGAATGCTGCAATACAAGGTACAACAAACTTTGGTAGACAGTTTAAGAAACATCCTGCTAAGGCTTTTACCGCTTCGGCTATAATGTTTTTACTTGGCGCTGTAATTGCAGGCATAGGAATGGGAGATGGAGATGACGACGCAGATGCAAATAGTTATTGGAACTTGCCTGAATATGTAAGGCGTAGCAATATCTTGTTTAAGATAGGAGATCAATGGGTATCTATTCCATTACCTGTAGAGTATCGTGCAATCTATGGTATGGGAGAACTTATGGTAAGTGCTATGAGTGGAAAGGAACATTTTACAGGGTCAGAGTTAGGTAAGGCAATAGCTGGACAAGCAACTCAGGTTCTTCCTATTGACTTCTTAGAAGGTGGAGGCGGTGTTAAGGCATTTGTGCCAAGTGCTGTTAAGCCATTTGCAGAAGTTTATAGCAATAAGGGTTGGACAGGTATGCCTATCTATAAAGACACTCCTTATAATAAGTATATGCCAGAATGGACAAAAGCATACAAGAGCGCTAACAAATATCTTGTTGGAATAGCTAAAACGCTTAACGAGTCTACAGGTGGAGACGCCTACACTAAGGGTTCTGTTGATATTAATCCAGCGCAGATAGAATATCTCCTTAATGGATATTTTGGAGGTGTTTCTGGCACTATAGATAAACTTTCTAAGAGCGCAGAGACTATAGCTGGGGATAGAGAGTACGACCCACGCAATTTCTTACTTCTCAATCGAATCTTAAAGAATGGAGATGAGCGTACAGAGGCACGTGCTATCAACAATGAGTATATGCGTGTTAAAGAAGAGCATGATGTCTTAAAGGCAAGAATGAAGCATTATGAGAATGATACTGACAAAGGTCTCTTTGATTATGCTGATAAGATTGATTTTCTATATAACTCTCCAGAGTTTGCTCGTTATGAGATTTTTGAAGACTATAGTAAGGATATTGACGCCCTGTATCAAGAGTTGAAAGAAGCTAATGATGGAGCAGAGCATCTCTCAATTGAGAAAGAGCTTACAGAACTAAAGAAAGAGATGATTGAAGAAATGAATAAGACACGTAAATAGTTAAACTTATGATAGTGTAGGCATTGTTTATCTTTGCCTACACTATTAAATTGGATATCAATATGCATACTGTTACAAATAAAAGGGAGAAGCTTATACCGATGAGCCGTATTACTTCAAATACAAAAAATGAGGAAATGGATACGGTTGCTTTTCATATTAACAACTTTGAGAGGCGTAGGGCTTTTGATGTACTCATGGAGGCTCAACACTATTGGAACGAAATGGAGCAGTTCCGAAAAGATAGACAGAGAAACAAGAGATACACCTACGGAGACCAATGGGACGATAAGATTTGCGTCGATGGCAAAACGATGACAGAGGAAGAGTATATCAAGCAGCAAGGTAACGTTCCGCTAAAGAACAATCTTATCCGAAGACTTGTTCGTAATGTACTTGGTGTGTATCGCTCGCAATCGAAAGAGCCTACATGTGTAGCACGAGATAGAGAAGAACAAAAACTTGGAGAAACAATGTCAACCATCTTACAGTGTAATATGCAGCTCAACAGAATGAGCGAGGTATATGCACGTACAATGGAAGAGTTTTTAATCTCTGGTTTTATTGTACATCGCAAAAGTTATGGATGGCGTAACGGTAAGGAAGATTGCTGGACGGATTATGTTCAACCCAACAACTTCTTTATCGATAACAATATGCGTGATTTTCGTGGTTGGGATGTTGGTTGCTTGGGAGAGGTGCACGATATTAGCTTTGGACAACTCTGTGAACAGTTTGCAGAGAGTCCAGAAGATTATCGTAAACTGAAGGACATATATAAATGGGCAGATAAGAAAGAATATATAGCGAGTTACGCAGAGAAGTTTGGCTATAGTAGACTTGATAATTTTGATTTCCTCTTCACCAGTGAACCTGGAAGATGTCGTGTTATAGAGGTTTGGCGCAAGGAGCAGAAGCCACGCTATCGTTGCCATGACTATCTTAATGGTGATATCTACAAAATAGATGAGGAGGATTATTACAAGGACGTCGTCGCGGTAAATGAGCAGCGTATGCAAATGGCTGAGGCTTCAGGAATGCCAGCAGAAGAAGTTCCACTTATCAAAGCTACTTGGTTCATGGATGATTATTGGTACTTCTATTATCTTTCCCCATTTGGGCATATCCTTAAGGAAGGAGAAACTCCTTTTAAACACGGAAGTCACCCCTATATCTTCAAAGCTTATCCATTCATAGATGGTGAGATTCATTCGTTTGTGGCAGATGTGATAGACCAGCAGCGATACACAAACCGTCTTATCACTCTTTACGACTGGATTATGCGTGCCAGTGCCAAAGGTGTATTGCTTATGCCTGAGGACAGTTTACCTGATGGAGTAAGCATGGAAGATATTGCAGAGAGTTGGGCAGAGTTCAATGGTGTTATTGTCTTCAAGCCATCAAAAAGCGGTCAAATCCCTCATCAGGTAGCTAATAACTCTACAAATATAGGTATAACCGAACTACTTAATTTGCAGCTCAAATTCTTTGAGGATATTTCAGGTGTTAATGGAGCATTACAGGGTAAACCTGGGTATGCCGGCACAAGTGCAGCCAAGTACAACCAAGAAACGCAAAACGCTACAATGTCTCTTCTTGACATGTTGGAAAGTTTCTCGTATTTTGTTGTCGATGGTGCTTACAAAGACGTGAAGAATATTCAACAGTTCTATGATGGCAAGCGAGTATTCAACATTGCTGGTAAGGCAGGCGCACAAATTGAATACGACCCAAAGAAGATTAGAGACGTTGAGTTTGATTTGTCGATAACAGAAAGCACATCAACTCCTGCTTATCGTCAGCTTGCAAATGATGTATTGATGCAGTTATGGCAAGCAAATGCCATCAGCGTGGAACAGTTACTTGAACATGGTAATTTCCCATTTGCTGATGAATTGTTGCAGAGCATACAATCACAGAAAGAGCAAGTGCAGCAGGGGCAGACACCGCAGGGCGTTTCTCCTGAAATCATGCAACAGGCACAGCAGGGAGCAAATATGCAAGCAGTGAACCAGCTGCACCAAGCATTAAGGGCAGCATAACAAATTATAGCATATAATTATGAAACAGAAAACTATTTGTATAGACTTTGATGGTGTCATACATGACTACAGCAAAGGTTGGCAGGGTGAAGATGTGTTTAGCTATATGATAGCCAACGCAGATACAGGCACCAGTACCCTAAAGAAAAATGGATGGACTATTATCATCTTCACCACAAGGGAGAAGACAAAGAAGTTGGAGAAATGGTTACACGATAATAACATTTCGTATGACTACATCAATGAAAATCCAAAACAGCCAGAACACACAAGTGGTAAAATCATCGCTGATGTGTATCTTGATGATAGAGGCATTTGTTTCAACGGTAAGTGGGACTCATGGCTTATCAGAGAGATTATTGATTTTGAACCTTGGCAAGAGAGACAAAAACAAGAAATTGAGAAACTTGCATCATACAGTCATGCCGAGGATGATATTTGGTCAAGAGGAAAAGAAAACAGGATTGTTCGTTCCAATGGATAGACAAGTATAGTTTAATAAAAAAAAGGCGTAGGATTTATTTCTTACGCCTTTTTCTTTCTAACCTTTGTTAGTCTTACCTTTTCTGATATTCTCCAATGCCAATGCATCATCTGTGAGAGTAGCAATACCCTCAATGTCTTGCTTACTCTTTGTGCTGTATCTTCCCATCATACCATGCGTAATACTGTCGCTTCTTAAACTCAATGACTAAAGTAGAGAACTCCGCAGAACCATTTCTGTAAGGTGTAGCATAGAAGCACTCTCTTTCAAGGTCAGCAACAAATGCCTTATTGGTGATATAGCCTTTGTGTTTTAGTCTACGGAAGTTAAATCTATCCATGACAAGGAGTGATTTCTTTGTACTCGAAGCCGGCATAACATAATAACGTTCACCAGTTCTCTCATGTGCCTCATTTGCCTTTCTTACCGCTTCACGATAGCGAAGGTAAGCTTTTAATTTTTTAAAAACATTCATCATCTTATTATATATTAAATTAAACTTATATTGTTGCAGCTGATACTGCTTTCTTCTTTTTGGGGACACGCATATTGACACGCATCACAATAGTTGGTATAGGCATTTCAAAGAAACATATATGAAGACCAATAGCACGTGTCATTAATAAGTCGTCATGCTTACCAATAATAGCACCAAAGGCTCCATTCTGCTTTTTCTCATAAACCACATATTCGTCTAAGCAGCGTTCGTCACGTTCTGTGTACAAATGTTCACGTACAACCTTAATTAATGTTGATATGATCATTGGCTTAGTTGCAACATTGGTGTGGAAACCATACTTACGAGGCAGACCTTCCCTAATCTCGTCTTCCGTTTGTTTACGTGCATATAGATTTGGATAGACATCTTTAATCTGATTAAGAATAAAGTGCGATAAATCTCCGTCTACTTGTCTTTCCTTGTCATGTGTCTCAAGTGTGTTACTCTCAATAACAAGTAGGGAGTTATCATAGAATGCTGCTATTTGTGCAGCTTTCCAAGCAAGTATATCCATGTCAATGTGTCCGTACCATTGCGCAACTACTTCTGGTCTATCTCCATCTAACATAAATAGACGGTCTATTACTAAGATAACAGACCAGTCGGCTTTTTTCGAGCGCCCACCAATATCAACTATTGTAAGATACCTATTTGTAACAATTTCTTTGTCATCAATCTCTGGCAAATCCCAAATCCATAGTAACCCTTGCGTGTCTTCTGCAAAGCGAAGATTCTTTAGTGCGTCCTTACCAGAATCGCCATCTGCATAAACATCTCCAATATACTTAGGCTGTTTGCACGATGCTCTAAACTCATCAACTTTATACTTATCGAAGACACGTTCACCAGAATGTACAAAGGCTTCAATATCATCAGATGGATATTCAGAAGCCATTGGGGCATGTTCATTATATTTAGCACGCTCTTGTACATACCAGTTAATTGCTTCTAACGTTGCGCCCTGCTCCCACAACCACCACAGGTATTTTCCACTTTCAGCACGTGCCGAAGAAGCACTACTATTATTACGATTCTTCCATAGCCATATAGCAAAATCAGCTTTTGCGTCATTGTCTTCAAAAGCCAAAGAATACTGCTCTATGTCAAACCAAGAAACAAACATTGCTTCAAACTGTGAAGTTCCACGTTTTGCCGCATCATATTCTCGCTGAAAGAAGTTTCCGGTACCATTTGCTGTACTCTCGTAAACAATCATCGTATACGGCTTCAGTAAGATTCCAGAGCAAGCTGAGCGTACAATATCCTCAGGCTTCTTTCCGTCTGTAGTCTTCCATAGTCCCACCTCGGAAAGATGTACTAAATTGTAATCTCCACCACGACAAGAGTCTGGTCGTTCCGCAGTACCAATTTTTATCTTGCAGTTACGTTGTGGTACACGATGAATAGAACCAGAGTGCCCTACTCCTACTAGTTTAGATTCATTTTCATTGTAAGTTTCACCCAGCTTGTAAAGCATAGATATAGGATAGGCTTTAATCATTCGATCAAACATATCCTTGATTTCATCAGAACCAGCACCTTGATGAGCGATGATTAGTGAGTTAAGACCTACCTTGTGAATGAGCTGAAGCCATGCCATATATAACTGAGAAGTTGTAGACCCGCCCCATTGTCGTGCCTTTAGCAGAACTATTCGTATAGGTTTATTGGCTTTGCGTAAAGCTTCAAGCCGCTCTACGAACTTCCTTTGAGGTCGTGTGAGTCGAAACAACACATCTTCTCCGCCACCTTTATTTTTAATAAAGACATATAATGCAGCCCAAAAAGCAAAGTCATAGCGACACCTTAGCCGCACAAATTGTTCTATAACCTTAAGACGATCTTCCTCAGAATATTCTACTTCTAATTCTTCTGTTAGGAATTTTATGATACTTCCACACTTGATTAATATTTTTACCAATGGAATGCTAAGCATTTCAACAGGAATACATTGTGTTTCTAATGGGAAACCATCTATACGTACTTCAACACGTTCTCCAATAGACCCTATACCGCTGATAGGGTCAAACTTCTGATAAACGTCAGCATTACGTTTGTCATTCTCTTTTAATATTTCGATTACTTCTTTCTGCATATTACAATCGGATAGTTAAGAAGAGATGATAATATGCCACATAAATAGCAATACAGATGGAGCCAGCTATTTGTGTATGGGAATACAAAACCGACAATAAGATAGAACACCATCCATGCTTGATAGTACAATTTCCTACGTACTTCTAACGAAATAGAACCGAAGAGAAAAAAAACAATCCCAGATAGTCCCACAGTTGGTAACACAGAAATAGGTAAGACTTGAGAAAGTGTTTCTATTGGGAAGGTTACGGCAACAATATACGCAAGTATTAGCCTTTGTAATCTGATATTGTAGATAAAAACTAAACTGATAAGGCACCAAGCGTTAAGGGTAGCGTGTATGATACCCGAATGAAAGAAAGGGTAGAGAACTCTCCCCACCCACGAACCTCCTGCATAGATGCCAACCTTGTGCAAGTCAGAAAGTTTCAATAAGGATAAAGCTATTACTATCACTGCTAAAAGCAATGACGTAACCTTTTCTTTCTTTCTTCGTATCTTTTCTTTCTCTCTTTGCATATCATAATTCTAATACTGCCAGCACTTAAATAGAATTTAGGGGCAGGCTGTGCTACAACTATCTCACAACACTTGTTTATCGACCAATGAGGATTCTTTTTCTTAAGTTCAACAACACGTTTGTGTATTTCTTGAAACATTTCACGTTTTAGAGGGCGCATCTTATAATAAGGGTGTTTACCTTTTATAATTGCCATTATAATTTTGCTTGCCCAAATCTCTGATACCCAAAATCTTCGAGAAGGCATATTAGATATCTGTTTACAAATGTGTGGAATACTGATATATTCACATGACGATATATGCTCGTTATATAGCCTCATTATATCGTTCATGCGCTCTTCTGCATACTCCATTGTGGAACCTCGATGTTTCATGACAGTCTTATCTATGTTCCAAAGTTACAAAAAAGAACGTAAAAACTTAAACGATTTATATAATAATTGTATCCTATTTTTGCATTAAAACAACCATCATAAATTTAGAGATATAAGATTATGGCTGAAAATCCAACAGTTAAGAGTAATCGTGATAAGTTTAGAGAAAGGATGAGTAAGAAGTATCCTGATCATAACTTTGATGATGAAGAGGCTTTATATGGTCAAATCGGGGACGACTACGATGGATACGAAAAGGAAATTAATGGTTATAAGGAGCGTGAAAAGGCTTTCTCAGACCTTTTTACAAGTGATCCTCGCAGTGCTTCTTTCCTCACCAATTGGCGTAAGGGTGGCAACCCTGCCATAGAATTGGTACGTATGTTCGGAGACGATTTTGTAGAAGAACTGGAAGACCCTGATAAGCAGGAAGAACTTGCAAAAGCAAGTCAAGAGTATGCAGAACGTGTTGCCAAAGAGAAAGATTTTGACGAACAGTATCAAAAGAATATTGCAGAAACTCTTTCCACTATTAAGGCGATTCAAGATGAAAAGGGGTGGGGTGACGAGCAGGTTGACGAAGTAATGGAATTCCTTGTTAACATCATGAAAGATGGTATTCTTGGCAAGTTCTCACGTGAGAGTATTGAAATGGCTTCTAAAGCTATCAATCACGATGCTAACGTTGAGGAAGCTGCACATGAAGGCGAAGTTCGAGGACGTAATGCAAAGATTGATGAGAAACTTCGCAAAAAGTCCCACAATGATGGTACTGCTAATCTCAGTGGTAAGAACGGAGGTAGCGGCTCTAAACGACAAATGCCAGACCTTGGTGCTATCAGTCGCTACGACGGAGCTCAGTCTATTTGGGAGAGAGGTGGCGAAAAACGTACAGCCTATAAGTAAGTACAATTTTTACTATTAATAATTCAAAACAAAAGAAGAATGAAGAAAATTAAGAAAAGTTCGAGTTTTCTCTGTCGCATTATGCTAACATTGGTGGTTATTGTGATGGGAGCGTCAAACGGTGTGCTGATGGCTAACGCCTCCGCACTTCCAGATGCAGGAAAAACAAATGCAGGCGCAGAGGGCACTGGTGGTACAGATGGTATTGCGACAGAAACGCAGGGACGTACAGATGGTGCAGAAAACTTCTACATGAGTGATGTAGACCAGCGTATCGTTAAGATTCGTCCTATGGCTACGCCAGTGGACCAGATTAGTCGCTATGCTAAATCAAGTTCTTGTGACTCATTTGAGGTGAAGTATTATTCTGTTGGAACACGTGAGATTAAGTGTACTACTACAAAGAAGGTTGAGGCTATGACCAGTGGTGCCAGCACGTCACTTCCTGTGAGCGACACCAATATGTTTACACTTGACGATACTATTCGCGTAGTTGGTGTTAAGGGAGTAACAGACCCTAATACTGGCAAGGCATATACAGGTAGTAATATTCCTGACCTTGTATTGTGTGTATGCGGTAAGGATGCTTCAACTAACGTACCTACAGTATATGCTGTAAATGGCTCTATGGACAACACTTCTAAGCAGCCAATCTTTGTTCCAGAGATTAAGAGTGGAGCAACGCTTGTAAGAATGGGTAAGGCTTGTGGAGAGTTGGATGTTCAGACTGGACGTTTCAATAATATTCCAATGCCAGAGACTCAGTACTGTCAGAACTTCATGATTCAAGTAGAACAGTCAACCTTTGATAAGATTGCATCAAAGGAGGTGAACTGGAATTTCTCTGATTTGGAAGAGGATGGTATCTACGACATGCGCCTTGCAATGGAGAATACTTACCTGTTTGGTGTTAAGAATGTTATCAAGCATATCGCTAAGGAAGGTATGAATACTTGGTTCACTGGTGGTATTTGGTGGATGGCAGGAAAGGATATCGAGGTTGGAAAGTGGGATGCGGCAAAGAATTGTGCAGTTATTTCAGATGAAGACCTTGTTGATATCACCAAGGATTTGTTTGTTGGTACTGGTATTGGCAACAAGCGTAAGATTCTTCTCTGTGGTTCAGACATGCTTTCTGCATTCTCTAAGATTAAGAGTGATAAGTTCCGTCTGAAGGACACCGTTGAAGTTTGGAACTTGAAATTTAAGTCATGGGATACAGACTTTGGAGAGGTGCTTACAGTTCATCATGAGTTGTTTGATGTTAACGGCATGAGTGATTGTGGCTTCGCTCTTGATCCAGAATATTTATCTAAGAAAACACACGTATCTTGGGCTCGTAATATTCTTGACTTAAAGAAAGCTGGTATTCGTAACACCGACGCTGTAGTTATTCAGGAGGTCAGTTGTCTGTACTTGCGCTATGCTAAAGCACATGCACGTATGAAACTTGCACACGCCTAACAGCAAATAGTAATTAACAACACTAAGGGGTGGGATTCTCGTACATCCCATCCCTTTTTATTTATAAAGACATGACAAAGCATTATATATCAGATTCGCATATTGCGATAAACGTTACTCTTGATGGTGGAGAAAGCATGCATCTCTCTTTTATAGCACTATCAAATGGTGGCAGCATCTTTTCAACTGATAGTGAAGAATTGCAGAATGCTATCGAACGACACTATCGTTTCGGAGATTTATTCACCCTTGACCATATTGAGGAGCCTAAGAATACATCAGAGACCACAAATGAAGAGTATACCTCTGTTAAAGAGATTGAGGACGGTAATATCCAGAAGATTACAGTGAACGACTTGGGAGAAGCCAAGAACTACCTTGCAGACACATTGGGCATTAGTCGTACGTCACTCCGCAGCCTTAAGACTATCCTCGAAGTTGCAAAGGCTAATAACATTGAATTCGAGGGTTTGGAAAAGTAACATCTCTACGCAATGAAAGTATATCGTCTTGATGAAATAGCAAAAGATGTTCGCATAGCAATAGACCAAAATATGTCCAGTGACACACTGATAGGCTTTGATGATGTGGATACTCTTTCCTTAAACGATATCATCAAATCAAAGGTTACAGACGCGGTAAAAAGAATACATAGCACGGCACCTGCATACCTACTTGATGGAGGTAACAACTTTGGAGACGCCATCTACTGGAAAGAACTTGAAAGCGGTTGGTGTCTGCTTCCTGAGAACTTCATGCGTCTTGTAGTATTCCAAATGGATGACTGGGAGCGTGCTGTATATCATGCTATCAGTGAGGACGATGTAGAATACAAAAAGCAAAGTAGCCGCTTTAAGGGCATACGTGGTGCTCCTCAGAAGCCAGTATGTGCAATCGCTATTCGTCCAGAGGGTAAGGCTTTGGAATTTTATTCTTGCAAGAGTGAGAACGCTATGGTTAGTAGAGCAGTCTATCTTCCTTATCCTGTAATTGATGAAGATGATGGTATCGAGATTTGCGAACGTTGCTACCAAGCTGTAGTTTACACCATTGCATCATTAGTATTAACAACTTATGGCAATGCTGATTTAAGCAAGGCGTTGTCAGATTTAGCAAAATCAGCATTAATATGAGTTCTGCAAAGACAACGCAATTAGATGGCGACGTATCCGTTGGTCGCAATACTTCTATAGGAGGAAATATTACTATACAAGGTGGCGGACGTGTTAAAGGCACTCTTATAATAGACGGCTGGCTTGATGCAAAGAACATCAAGGGCTCTAACAAGGGAATCTTTACAACCGCAGAAAAACTACGTGAGGCATATCCACGTCCGCACGATGGCTGGTGGGCTGTTGTTGGTAAAACATTACCCAGCCCTATCTATGTAGGCGATGGTGGAGAGTGGGTTGCAACAGGAGAATCTGGTGGTACACCAACGCTTGAAGATCCTAATAATACCCTTCAGCAAGTTATTGATGACACAAAGAATAAGGTAAACGAGGTTAAGCAAGCTGTTGAGAATATGGTTGCAGCCCTTCCTATTGCGCAGGAGGCAGGCGACAGCGCAACAAAAGTAATGTCACAGGCAGCTGTTACAGCTGCTCTCAATGCAATATTTGAGAGCAAAGAAAAAGAATTATTCCATGCGTCTAACGTAGTAAATAATAGAGACATAGAGGGAAATAGTAATAATACTCAAGACTATGTGGATATAAATGTACATGGCTACGATGACGTTACAATATCAGGATACACCCGTAATCTCGGAATAGTTTTTCTTGACAAAGAAAAAAATAAACATAGAATAGAAAGCTGGAACGAAAACCTTTCTCCCAAGACGTGTCACATTGATAAAAATGATTACTATATTAGAACTCTTACACGCACATCACAGGGAAATTTTGCGAATACGTTTTCTGTTGTCGGTCATAAAAAAAACGTGATAGAAGAGCTGGAAAAAGAGGTAGGAAATCTGCGAAAGGCAGATAAGAATGTAACACCTTTGCTTAACCAGAACACGTCTTTTGGTATCTCTATTGATGCTAAGAAGGGTGACGTATTTTCTATTGCAGCGGAGAGTGACGGTGATTTAGATTACGACATATATCTGTTAGATAAGAATTATGCTGTATTATCTGTCGTTAACTCAACAAAAGTAAACGGCTCTGTGAAGGAAAAGCAAAAGACGATTACTATTGATATAGACAATGCCCAATACGTATTCATCTATACGCGAACTTTAGCACGTTTCATACTCGAGAAGAAGACATCTTCTAGAGAAGAAATAGACAAGGATAACATTAACAGAACTTTTCAAAGAACACTTCCAAGAATAACTCCAGAAGACTTTGATGGTGCTACTTTAGCAGAAAGGGTTAAGTCGTTAAACAAATTTATTCTTGCGTCTAATGGTGGCTTTGAAGTTGTCTTTGCAAAGGAGAAAGAGTATCTACTAACAGAGGCTTTCAGAATCCCTTCTAACACTAATATACTTGTAGATGGCGCACGAATTAAGATGTCTGACGGAATATTTGACAATGTATTTCGTAGTGCAAATGTCATCATAGATGAAAATAATCCCTATGATGCTGCTAAAAAGATAGATGGCAGAATCTCTAATGTTAATATTATTGGAAGAAACGGTGCAGCGATAGCAGGTCCAACAGTACACTATATTGGTGCTGACAGAAGAGGTGCAATGAGGAAGTGGATAGGTGATACATTTGGCTGGCGAGGACATCTAATTAGCTTGACTTCTTGCGATAATTTGAACTTCGGAGGATTCTATGTTTCAGACAACAACTCTTATTCTGTCGTTGTATCAGATTGTACATTTTCAAAGTTTCACGATATCTTTTTCAACACAGATGAGTTTAATGGTGATGGTATTGATGTTGTGTGTTCTCACGACTTAGAGATATATAATATCTTTGGAAAGACACAAGACGACACAATATGCCTATCTGGCGATTCAACCTCCTCTCGTCTTGGAGGTCAGCCGTATACAGATAAGTATCAATATTCATTGAACCCTTTAGGATGGGACTTCGGAGAAGGTGGTACGTATAACATTTATATTCATGATGTCATGACGGAAATATACGCAGGACATGTACTAATTTTCCTTACGAATAAAGCAAACATTTATAACGTAACTATGAAACATGTCGGCTCAACGAAAGGAACTAACCCATCTATACTGTTTTATGGAAAAACTGGAATTTACAATCCAGGTTATACCGATGGTGCTTATCACAACATTGCTTGTTATGATGTCTTCTCGAAGCAAGGTAAAGCGGCAGAGTTTAGAGCTGTACCTCACAATAGCTATTTCTGTAAGGTCTCAAGTGTTCTATATAGCGCGGTTTCCGAGCAAGATTTGGCAAATGCTCATACAGAAGTAATGTGTTCGTCGGAGTAAGAATGATAATAAAGTTAATGTAACTATGACAGAACTGATTTTAATTTTAGCACCTCTGTTGAGGCTGGTATTCTTTTCTTAGCAATATGATTACAGAATTCTTTAAGGTGTACGGAACCAAGGAACGTAATGACAGTTTGTTACGTCTTTCCGATGACCACTACGTGTTGTTCTATGGCTTTGACAGCGACAGCGACGAAAACGGCTACTGCTGGCGTAAGGATTATGGACACAAGCCAACAGAAGAAGAGTTAAAGGGCGATATAGCCACACATGTTAACAAACTGATAGTTGAAAAGATACTTGCAGGGTTTACCTATGAAGGTAATATTGTGTATCTATCATCAGAGAATCAGTTTAATTACAAAGCTGCATTTGACTTGTGTATGCTTACGGATGGAAGCAATCTACCTGTAACATTCAAGTTCGGACAGGAGAACGCCCCTAAGTATCGTCAGTTTAGCACAAAGGAGGAACTGAAAGATTTTTATTTATCTGCCATTTCGTTCGTAACTAATACGCTTGCAGAGGGGTGGGCAGAAAAGGATATGATTTATAAGAAGGATATACAATCATGGTTTACTTAATCATTTTATCGGTAGTGCTTTCAGTTGCAATGGCAATAGTAGCAGCTAAGAAAGCAAAGGAGTTACCAGATAGTGTGAGTAGTTTCAGCTATTATGTAGGTGATGTTCGCTTTTCGTTGTGGGCAACAATGACGGCAGCAATCTTGTTATTCTCTTCTCTTCATGCCTTACCGCCTAAGCATGCTTATATTGCAGGACTGATGAGTGTAGGCTTGTTGATGGTAGCAGCTTCACCTTGTTATCGGACAGAGAACAAGATACTACATTACGTTGGTGGTTATCTTTTTGGCTTGACAAGTCAGGTTGTAGTAGCATTACTCATGCCATGGCTACTCGTTTTATGGACGTTATTTCCTTTTGTTTTCATTCGCAAAGCGTGGAGAGAGAACGCCACGTTCATAGCCGAGGCAATATGTTACCTTACGTTAGTCGTCAGTCTTATCGCGTCTCTATTGGCGTGAATACAAAGATAAACTTCAAAGGAAACGATGCGGTGTTAATTTTGCAAAAAACAAAAATACATCAAGATGAAGAAAGTAATTAAATGGTTAAAAGAAAGTAACAGATATAAGCACCTTATTGGCGGCGTGCTTATCGGTGCTGGTGCTAATAGCTTATATTGCGCAGCGTATGCTGGTATTGGAGTAGCTACTGCACTGGAGTTAAAAGATAAGTTGTGGGGTGGGAGAGCTGACATCATCGATTGGGGGTTGACAATCGGAGGTGTGGCTGTTGGCTTCGGAGTAAGAACATTAGTAAAACTTCTATGATATGGCAATGGATAAAGGCATAAGAAACGCTATGATAGGTGTTATTGGCTCAATCATTGTAGCTGTTGCAGGCTCATGGGTGCAGCTCAATCAACGCATATCAATACTTGAGGTACAGGTTATGAACGACCACCAATTGTTCGTAGGCTCTCAAGAGGATATGAAAGAAATAAAGTCGATGCTTGGTGAGATAAACATTAAGGTATCGCACCTTAACGATATCAAGGCAGACCGACCTAACATGGATAGTCATATAACACAGAAAGGCGGTGAATAATGAAAGCATCATTTAAAAGTATTATAAGCAGGTGGAGAGCGACAACACCGAAGTTCTTTAAGAATATTGTTGTATTGGGTTCAGGTGTCAGTATTGTTGCTGTAGCTATTCATACCGCTATGACAGCAGCAGCGGCAACACCTCCAGAATGGTGGGTAAAGATTTATCCATATCTCGTAGGGGCAGCAGCAGGTATGGCTGCTGTGGCAAAATTAACAAGGGAGAAGTAAGATGAGAAATATACAATACATTGCGGTTCATTGCACCGCAAGCCATCAATCACAGACGATTGAGGGCTTAAAGCAGGAGTTCAAACGTAAGGGTTGGATTAACCCTGGCTATCATTATGTAGTGTCTCCTGACGGCAAGATTACCCAGCTGCTTGACGAGGAGAAAGTAAGTAATGGTGTTAAGGGATTTAACTCGGTGTCGATTAATGTCGCTTATATTGGTGGCATTGATAGAACAGGAAAGCCGATTGACAACAGAACAGACGCACAGAAAGCAAGTCTGCGCTCGCTGTTGAAGATGCTTCATAAGAAGTACCCTACAGCGGTTATTCAGGGACATCGTGATTTCTCTCCAGACTTGAATAAAGATGGAAAGATAACCCCTAACGAATGGATGAAAGCTTGTCCGTGTTTTAATGCGAAAGAAGAATATTCAAATTTGTAGGTATGAAGAATAGGAATATTTTTACAATAATACTTATGATTAGCGCAATAGTTATTCTTTGCTATGCGCTAATCTATAAGCCTATAAAATCATCTACTTCCACTTACGATGTAGTAAGGGACACGGTTATCTATAACGACACAATACCATATTATAAGCCTATTCCCAAAGATAGTCTTATTGTAAGGTACAGAACGGATATCTTGCCTGTTGCAAACAAAGTTTCTAAAAGAGACGATAACGATGAAAGTCTTTTGTCTCAATCTGTAGAACAAGTAGGAGGTGACAGTGCAGCGGTTGTTATTCCTATTACTCAGAAGGTGTACGAAGATAGTACCTATAAAGCGTGGGTAAGTGGATATGAGCCTCAACTTGACAGTATATTTGTTTATCAGAAGACGCAAGTTATCAATAACTATATACGAGAAAAACCCAAACGTTGGGGTATAGGCTTGCAAATTGGCTATGGGTGTACTGGTAAAGAGCTGCATCCTTATATAGGAATAGGAGTTAATTATAACATATTCAGATGGTAGTATGAAGACGGTTGTTTTTAAAGTTGGCAAAAACGAAGTTTATCAAGAAGTTGCAAAGACCACGTCATACACAGGGGCAAAGATGGAAAATGACGAAGATGCGTACGATCGTATCTTTACAACTGATGAGGACAAGACGATGCTCGAACGCTTTTGGAATGAGAGTAAGAATATGATTGCTGGTAGTCTAAAAAAGCTACTAAGCTCTGAGCGTGAAGATAATGATGAATACATATTAGAACTTGAGGTTTCCAATTCCTTTGATGACAACCTTAAGGAAAGTATGCAGCGTAGTTTGTTCAGTTTCTTTGTTATGAATATAACAAGTAAGTGGTATATATTCACAAATAAGAATGAAGCAGAAGGATATGCAACATCAGCGGCTACAGATATAGAAGATGTTATGCGTAAAGCCTATTACAAAAAGAGACCAGTACGTCCAACATACGATTAATAACATTAAAAACAAACTATATGGCAGAAAACAAGAAAGACCTAACGGTCACCGAAGAAGTTAGAGAGCTTATATATAATGTTCAAAACAAAGCTTATCTGACAGGACAAGCCAGAGAAGCAGAAGGGAAGAAACCCTATCAGGCTGCATCTAATATGCAAGCAAGTGATGAGCATGAGAACAGTTATCAGATACGACGTTCCCTTGCAGATGCTTTCTCTTCCCTCAAGAGTCTTTTAGGAGAATATCTCTACGAAGATAGGAGTACGAGTAATAATCGTATGATTAGTGAAATTGATAATAATGGGCAATTGACTTTAGCTTTTAAGTTACCCTCAAACTACAATAACGCTTCTGCGGATAGCCTCGGTAATGGTATACACTCTTATTTGGTCGATATGACACTTGCTGATTGGTTTGCTATTACTAACAAAGAAGATGCAGAGGTGTATGCTGAGCATTCAAAAGTTAGCCTTGAGAATGTAAAGCGTGCGTTATATAAGCGTAGTCGTCCAACACGCCCAACTTATTAAATAAAGACGCTTATGAATTGTTGTAAACAGTATGAATCAGAACAGCAAAAAAAAGTTGTAACGCTGACTTTTAAACGCAAGGAACTGCTATATGATGCCAGTAACTATTCTTTTGTTGAGGCTGATATTATGCCACAAGATACAGAACACGCCAAACACCAAGTGTTTGACATAGTTCAAGACGGCAATATAGATCGTGTTACCCGCATTCTTAACTTAGCCCATGCAGAATGCGTGGAATTACTATACCCATACGCAAAAGAAGAATTACCCGACACAGAAGAAGTGCTTGATGATATTTTGAAAGAACCAGACACATACACTATTAAACTTACGCTTCCTTATAACTTTTCAATGACTACTGTTAAGATGTTGGAAGAGTACATACACGAGTTTCTTGTGTGTAGTGTCCTGTCAGATTGGTTGAGTATAACATTTCCACAAAGCGCAGAGCGTTGGGAAAGTAAATTGAGAGATACAAAAATAAAAATACGTACATCTCTTATGTCAAGGATAGGTAGAGTTAGGAGGAAGTTAAAACCATGGTAATAATCAAGGGCAGCGCTACATCAAGTAGAACTGCCCTTTTCATTAAAAATCAATCTTAACCTATAAACTAAAAACCTAAACTATCTTGGCTGGTTGGTTAATCGCGGTGTGAATTGCACCGAGCAACCAGTAATTCCTTCATTATTTGAAAGGTTAGCAAGTAGCACTATACGAATGTATTTATAAGGTGTTCCTCTAAACCCACGTAAGTAATGGTCTATGGATGACCATACAGGAACCCAGTTATATAAATCATTAGATGCATAGAGAATAGACTTCACATGTCCTTTCTTAAACACGCCACGCTGTATGATAGTATCAACAGACTTATGAATGTCATAAGCATCAAGTTTTATTGGACGTGACACAACAATACTTTTATAAACCTCGTCGGTCTCGTCAGAGAAATTAACAAGGCTGCCATCATTAAGTACAGCAAGTGCATCAGGGTAGGAGTTTACATTATCTGCAATATTGGATTGCATCATTCCCCACTGCTTTGACTTTAGTGAGAAAATATATGCATAGTTGCAATTATACTCTTTGCTGGTGTTGTAAGCGATGATTCGTTGATGCTCATAGTCATATATCATTTGACAATCACGTACAAAATCCATAAAAGATAAAATTCTTAGAGTACCTTTCGATAAGTCTGCGTGCTCTAAGATTTTATCTATCTTAGGTAACATCATTACTGATATAGCATTTTCTCCATTGAGAACGTCAGAGATACATATTGCTTGTGAACCTTGCAAGAGCATAATACCTCTATCAGTTGTAAATAGAACAGCAGAATCAATCTGCGTGATACTTTTTGATGATAAACACACGTCACGTGTGATAGGTTGTTTGGCAGAATAGCCACCAGTAGAGTTTACCTCCAATGCCCATACGCCCTCATCTGTGAAAGCATATAGTGGGAACTGTCCGAACTGACCCTGTGATAGCGCTTTTGCAGCAGTCGATATACCCAATATCTTACCTGTCCCAACAGTGTTTATGCCTGTAACAGGAAAGTAGAAAGGGTTGTTTACTTCGGAAGTGTATATCTTATTAGGAATTTCAATCGTCCGTTCTTCTTCGCTGGAAATAGTTGGTGAGTTATATATTTGTTTTTCTAAATTATTCCAACCACCATAGTAGAAAGCCCCATTAAGAAAGGCATGCCGTTCAAGTGGTACTTCGTAGAAGCTTCCAGAGTAACTTCCTATTGAAACAATTGCTTTGTAAGCATTCCCATTTGGATAGTAAAGGAATAGAACTGGATTCTCATAACCAAATACCCCAGCTTCACCATGTACGATTACATCTTTTCCATCCTGTTTGATAAAAACATAAACAGATATATTGATTTTCAGGTCTAATACTGTAGGAGAAGCGTCAGACCAGTGCTTCACATATCCGTCTGTGAAAGGCAACATCGCTCCAGCATTAAACCCTTCAAAAAGTATCTTTCTGATATTAGCAAGATTAACTCGAGCATTATAACCAAAGGCATACTTTGATATAATCTTGTCGTGGCTGTCATAATCATCGGTCATAACCTCTCTATTGACCAGAGATTGCAAATAGTCTTCTTCTATATTAAGAAGCGTGCGTGTTGTAGTAAGCTGTTCTATCTTAATACTTTCGAGAAAGTAGAAGTTTGAACAGTTACGAATATCTTCCTTTACCGTCGAAGAGTCTTTGCGAGGAAGTCCAAGTATACCACCTGGACGTGCACCGAGATTATCTTTATCAAACGTCATCTGATATAGGTAACCCATATCTTTCTTTTGATAGCGCAAAGGATATTTAGTTTTATCTGCAGCTTGGTTAGTATGTTTGCAAATACTATATCCCCACGCCTCATCACCATACTCGTCGTAATTAAAGAATTTATCACATTCGCCATTCTGATTGTACGTATAGATTGGCTTTGAGATAAATATATCAACAGATTTAACAATATCAGTCCAGTCTTTCAGTAAGTCTATATCAGTCTGCTTGATGACAGCATAGTCCAACGAGTGTAACATTCCAACAACACGAACATCAGCCCTGTTCAAACCATTCTTACCATACAGATGCCGCCACATGACAATAGGAGCGCAACTTGTAGAACATACCATGAGGACTGGTGCAGAGTGTCTGATAAGGTTACCATCATAGAGGCGATAGGCATATCTTACAAGAAAAGGAAAGATGAATTTACCTTTATTAGTTGACCTGTCAGCTATGAATTTGTTTACTTTAGCCAACACTTGTGATGTTATCTTTTTCTTGTTTTCATCGGAGAACTCATTGTAGCTACTGTAACTGTACCCATTCTCCTTTGTCTTTGTTTCCCAGCTAAGGTTATCAAACTCAAGGGTGAACTCATCAGTACGCTGCATCTCACCCTGCAATCCAAATGATATAGGCAATTCAGGAATATCATTTCCAAGGAATAGATAACCAGAAGTGTCACCTTTCCAAAGGAAGTAGAACATACCTGCATCTGTAAGGGCTATAAGAGTATTACCTACTCCCACTACTTGATACAACTCTTTGTCACCTATACTATACAAGTCAGTGAAGTTGCTACCGTCTATAGTCCACAGCAGTTTCTTGTTAGTAGTATCAATGATGATATAATGTGTATAGGTTGTAGCCTTATGCACATATATCACACTGTGGTTTTCTCCAAGATTGAATACCACCTTAGGAGCCGACACAGGTTTTAACGCACCATCTTCTGGAACGAGGTTCAGCAGCATTGCAGAGTCTCCATCTTGACAAGTATTGTCAGGTGGAACGGTTGATAGTCCGTTATACTTTATCTCTTTATTCATGTTTAGACGGCTTTTCAATCTGATAATATAGTTTGTTGTTAGTTTCTTTTACTGATACTGACAACTTGCATTTACTTTCAGCAGGTAAATTGTAATCATAAAGGATACGCCCAACAGACGGATTGAGTGTTTCGAAACCTATACACTTGTACTTATCATTGTATTGTATATCACAAAGCTGTGTAGGCTTCTCAATATTTGGATTGACCATAAAAGCAAACAATCCGCTGTCAGACACACGAAATACGAACACAACGGCTTTATCAGCCGTATCCGAATACTTACGGATATGGCTGAAAAGCTTTTTAGATAGTGTTACAGAATTGTCTGCAGGGTCAACGATTACATATAACCTGAGCGACCAATACCAATTCTGTATCTTTTTGAGAATATTCATCATCATAGTGCAAATATATTACACTTAAAGGTTATGTGCGGTTTATCTTTTAATACTCTTTGTGGGAACGGAACGATATTGTTTCAATAAAGATGAAAGACCGTGTCGTCTCTAATCCGTCACGATGCTTGTCTGCTTCTTCTTTGCAGGTGAAGATGTACGAACAAATCTCGGTCTTGTCTGTCCCTTTTGTTGCTACGATGTTAGCATAATACTTGCGTCCAAATAGGAACGCAATCACTTCTTTTAATACTGTTGTTTGCATAATCTTATTTTTATTTATAATTAAACTTTGTGGTAGGGTTGCAAGTCTTTTGCTTCTTCCTCCCACATGTCACCTTCGTTTCCTTCGAAATCGAGGTAAACTGTTCCGTTACTCAAGTCTGCAAGAGTAGAGTTGAGCCCTACGACTGTCATAGGGAATCCGTCTTGTGGATTGCAGACCTTATCACCAATCTTAATATCACGAATATCCATAGTCTATTCTCCTATCTCATCGTGATACTTTCGCAACTCTTGCTTCATACGCTTTATAGCCTCTTTGACTTGTTCCGCTGTTCGAAAGTAATTGTAGCTACGCCATGACGAATCATCGAGCTTAGAGCCTTCTTCCAAGCCGTCCAATACGCTAAAGTCAGTATCAAAACAATAAAATCTATCTCCCTTTTTTGCTCTCCACCGCACCTTTTCAACCTCTTTCTTTTCAGCGTTCCATTGCAAACCTTGCTCTTTCATCTTATCGAAGAGGAGTTGCTTTTCTTCCTCGGTGGCATAAGACAGAATTTCATTGCCCCATCTCCCATTTGAAGAATCATTAATTAAAAGATTTCCATCATCATTTATGCCAGCATAAAATAAATGAAAACCAAGTACATCTGAACCTTTATAAATAAAAGCGTTATGTCTTTTTCCATTTATAACAACTACAAGAATGTCCCCATTCTTAAAATTAGACACTTTCTCTTCTTTCTCAAATACCACACTCCCGTCCTTAACGATTGCCTTGCAACCCTCAGGAATGGTGATTGAATCACCGCATTGTAATTTAATTTCCATAGTTTATTTTGTTTTATTTGTTTCTATTCTTTTTACGTTTCTTTTTCCTCTTACTTGCGTAGGGTGTTGACCCTGCGCGTGATTTACTCTGATAAGCACGATAATGTTTTCTTTTCTCATTTAAGAGCAATTCAATATCACTTACCATATCATCGACCGTATCATTAACTATATCATTTGTCCTATCCATAGACTAACCAATCAGCTTAATATGTTTAATCCCTTTTTCTTTCAGCTCCGCTAATATCATCTTAACTAAACCATAGTAGTTACGGTTCTGAAGAGCAACCTTTATGATGTCTTCTGCACCTTGATGATATTCTTGAACATAATTTGTGATTGCTTCTTCAAACGCATAGTTATCAACTCCTTCGTAGTCGCTGAAATCAATAATTGATCCTAACTCGAAACATTCCTCATGACCCTTAAACGACCACGCTTCACCGTAGTCTCGGATAAACTGTCTACGGTATCTTTGCCCTTTGTGAATTTTGCGATTGCATAAGTCGCAAATATACTCATTGCGTGCAATAGGGTTAGATTCGTTTATTAACTCCATTCGCTTATTGTTTATTACTTCATTCACATAATCCATGATATAAACTCATACAGCTATATCCTCCGTCTGGCTCAAACATATCAAGCTGTGCGTCATTACGATTTACATACTTGAACACTTCCTGCACCGTGGGATATTCGCCGTTAGTGCAAAATCGCTTTGGTATGTAAGTTGGTGCAAAGAAAGACGAGCCTCGTTCTGTTTCTTCTCTCATCTTCTGTTCTGCCTTAAGTAGACGTTTACTTGCCCATTCATCTTTTGAGATGAGTTTTACTTCACGCTTTCTACACATCACACAAGGAAAACATCCGACCCTTGAAAAGCCTCGTTCATACAAAGGATTAGGTCGCTGTCCATTCTTCAGTATATAATCTATAACATCCTGTGCTGACCATCTGAATATAGGTCGCAGGACAGAAGCATCGTGTGTCTTACACCATTCTATCACATCTTTTTTATGATATAGACCCTTTATTTCATTGTTGAAGTAATCCTTAAAATAAGAACATTCTACATCATACCCAGCTCGTGCAGAACTCTCCTTTGCTCTAATACCTTGAATAATGATGAAACTCTCATCCTGTGAAAGAATATAGTCTATCATAGGTATTACTTTTAGTTCAGAAGTACAGAATCTTGCCATTAAAGAAGGAAAACGCTTCTTTTTTATACTCATATCCACAAAATCCTTATACTTCTTACTTTTGATAGTTACTAAATTAACACCAAGTGTACTTACAATAGTGTTGATATGTTTATATGTGTCAGCGTGTTCCCACCCTGTGTCACAGAACACTGCTGTAACGTTCTCTTTCCCGTATTCTTTTACAGCCTTGATTAGGCAAGCTTGACTATCTTTACCGCCACTAAATTGTACTAATATTTTCATAATTCAATTACTTTTAATCAACTAATTCAAAACTATATGCTACCACCCATGGATTACTCTCCCACGTGCCTTTGCCACTGATTTTGTCAATGAGTGAAGCAAAGGCTGGGCGTGGAAACGGAAACAGTTTCAAACATCCAGAAGCCGTTTCGCGATGCGCTTCCTTTTCACAATCCTTAACTTTTACACCTTCTGCATAAAAGCCTATTGATGCTCTTTTTACACCCTCACGCAAACATTCTTTATCAGAGATGTCTTGTAAGTGTTCTACCTTAACATCTGTAATTCTGATGTGGTGGGGCATAAAGTCGGCTTTTACAAACATTTTATTGACATAACCAGCCTTTTTAGACTGAGGAACAATAGCAGTCCCTATAACGTCATACCACCATTTATTCGCTTCAGCATTACCGAAATTGGAACATTTTTCATCAAAAACATCCTTATAACTTTGCGCTATGGCAACTACTTCACCTACTTTGTAACGTGGATAGTTCTCTTTTGGAAGATTATAAATTCTCCCCTCGTAATCAAAGAGCCATAAACCATTGTCAAAAAAGACCTTTGACGGATATACTCGAATTAGTTCACCATCTACATTTTTGTCTAATGTCAGGGTGAATTTTCGCCTTGTCATTGTCTTTGTCCCACTAAGCACTGCCTGCGTAAGGCAAAACTTATCGTTAAACATAATTTTCTTAGTCATAATCTTCTAATATTTTTGCTTTAATCTTCTTTGCTTGTGCGAAAGAGCCTCGCCAAGGCAAGCATCCGTCATACACTGTAGCCCATGGCAGATACCATACACGTTTCACTTCTACTTCACAAAAAAATCCGACAGAAACAATTCTAACTTTCATACGCTTAACTTCATTAATTCAAAATTAGTCATACTAAGTTATCTATTCTTCAACTGGTAAAGGAAGTATCTTAAAGCCACAGTTCACAGCATTTCGCTCACGGATAGCCGAACGGATAGTATCACTATCATAGTAAATTACCCAACGTTCGTCACTATCAAACGACTTATCACCCAATATATACCCCTTCTTTAGCATATTATAACGTAAGCAGGTAGCCTTACGTGAAAATTGCTTCTGCTGTAGGATTTTACCGAGACGTGTCTGTGGCTCCATACCAAAGCGGATGCGCCTGCGTTCTTTACTGATAAGTAATCGAAGTTTCTCGGCTTTTTCCTTCATACATTTTCGATAGCGATAAGGACTTATCTCTTTCAGACGTGCAAGAGGAACAAAGCCCGCCTCACGTAGTCGGCGTGTAGCTTCCAAAGCAGCAGCGCAGGGGGCTTTACCTCGAAGTGAATTGTAGTAGCCATTCTCCTCACACACTTTCTTTATCTGAGCCGCCTGCCGTTTCTTTATTGCTCGCATACCAGTTTCACTCTTTGTAAGTTTCAAATCACGTGCAAAGCGATGCAAGGTTGATAGAGAGATGTTCAAAGCAGAGGCGAGTTTGCTATTCTCTTTGTCGTGAAAATGGTCCTTCAGCCACTCCAACTGGTAATCTGTGAGCTGCCGTTTATGATAAGGAGGAACAAACAAGGCTTCCCGTAATCGTTTGCGGTCTGTAGGAACTCTACTATCAGTCATTAGCGTTTGTCCCCATTTCCATCTATCACTCCACGCTGTTGACGTGAAGCGAGCTTATCCAAATTCTGTTGACAAACGTCTTCAAGCGACCAGCCCATCACATGACAAAGGCCTGCAAGCTGCCAAGCAATGTCGCCTGCCTCCTTGGCTAAAGCGTCCTTTTCTTCATCCGTTATCAAGATAGCTTGAGAATGAAGTACATCACCATTTTCATCACGATGCGATGCGTGAGAAACATAAAGGTCACCCTTACGTACGTGCTTTGCTATCTTTCCAGCAAACTCACCAACCTCGCCCATAAGGTTAGTCAACATATAAAGAAGGTTGTCGCATGTGGACATACAAGTCTTCATCGCCTTCTCTTGATATTCGTTCAATTCCATAAATCAAATTATTCTATAGTTTACATTTCCTGTAACATCGACTATTGCCTCTTGCAACTCGTCTGCTATCATCTGTGCTACGAGCTTAGCATTCGGATGAGGTTTGCCGGTCTTTCCCAATAGGCGAAGTTCTAATATATGTCGCCACTCAAAGACATTGTAGGTGTAGACGACACGAGTTGCTGCATCAAGGGGGAGGTAGCCACGAGCATCCTCTGCCTTTAATCCCATTCGCATCATCAGCGAATAGAATAAACCAGCAACACGCCAACCAAGGCGAGCCGTGAAACGTTTCAGTTTGGAAACACCAGAGTACCAATGCGGCTCACAGATAGCTATACCACCACGTTTACCAAAACTAACATAACGTGTGCTCTGCTCGGCGATGTTATTAGGTGAGGTTCGATTGAGTTCGCGGCTCGTACTAATTTGTGTCGTAACACAAACGGTATAGCGAATCAATGCAAAAGCCGTAGGATGCTTATACTGTTTAACCTTTTCAACAAATTCAGACAAACTTACCTCATGTAAATCCAACTCATTATGTATGTTAGGAGTCAACTCCATAAATGCCTGAACATTCATAGCAACAAAATAAACACGCTGCTTCTTTGTCTTCTTATAAGTCAGACCGATATACGGAGAGAATAACAAACGAGAAATGGTAAGATAGTCGCTAACCTCGTCAAGCGTAAACACAAAGTACTTAGTCCCATGACGGAACATAGATAGGTGATTGCGCTTTTCTAAGAAGTTGCACAAATCTTTAGCTGTGCGCTTTCCAGTCTCACTACCATAGCAAACACGTGCCGCACGAGCGACCAAGGTGTGCCAGTCTTCAGGACATAGCCAAGAAGTTACATCAGGTTTTAGGATTTTCATTAGCTTAATTTCTTTTTTAGTTCCTCACAAAGAGTATCAACATCATTAAAGTGACCCATACCTAAGAACTCATATAGTATTTCTTTTAACAAAGTCTCTTCGCCATTGTCATTTATATATCTTACGACACTTTTAGCCTGACCATTATAGCCAGTATCAATAGCACTATTACTATCATCACTTGAGAGATCTTCTTTCTCAACGAGATAGCCACGATCTTCTAAATACTCAACGAGGTCATCCTCGTCGATGTCGTCCAAATCAATTGGAACTTCTACTATTCTATTCACCATACTTTTATAAATTATTTAAGAGTTATACCATAGTCCTCACAGATATGGAAGAAAGTTCCTAACCCTATCTTTTCAGGACGTTGTAATGTATCAAACTTTTTATCACATTCTTGTGGGTTATACTTTTTGCATATAGCTGAGACACGATGAAACATCTGCCTGCCTATAGGATTGGGAAGATTTGCTAAAGCAAAACCAATGCGATACCAATCATTATAGCTATCAGTAATGTCTATGTGGTGCCTCTCTAACTTTGAGACCAAAGTCTCAACGGCTTGAACCTTACTATCCATACTATCGACATGACCGCCATAAACAGCCGCACGAGGTGCGAGTGTCTGGCTTCCTAAATCCACTCCCATATAAGGAATAGCCTGCTCATTAACATAAGGATGCTCATCATAAGAAGCAAAGCGGATGCGGGTTATATCGCTACAAGCATTATCAAGCACTAT
>ENA-OWNK01000057-OWNK01000057.1-metagenome-genome-assembly--contig:-NODE-57-length-46731-cov-8.417709_pt1 | contig 46731 bp, 45 predicted proteins | sample MGYA00245343_ERZ651121 | MGnify/ENA primary metagenome ERZ651121 (study PRJEB26857, sample SAMEA4031775) | metagenome | biome: human; feature: oral; material: saliva | place: Philippines | collected 2014 | study... | reverse complement strand
TGTACTCTGCATGGTTCATAAGTTCCATTGCAGTGAATATCCACCATGAAAAGGAAACGCCCCACAGAAGAATGTTTATTTTTGTTCTCATTTTCTTAGTTTTAGTTAGGGGTGACGCTTGATGTACGCCACCCCGTTAGTTTAGTATTTAAGCCTTATATGGTGTCAAGTCTTTTGCTTCTTCCTCCCACATATCACCTTCGTTTTCCTCAAAATCAAGGTAAACAGTTCCGTTGCTTAAGTCGTCAAGTGACGAATAAAGCCCCACGACTGTCATAGGGAATCCGTCACTTGGATTACATACCTTGTCACCAATCTTTAAGTCTTTAATGTTCATAACCTATTCTCCTATCTCCTCGTGATACTTTCGCAACGTTTCTCGCACACGCCTTGCAGCTTCTTCTATTTGCTCTTCTGTATGGAAATAGTTATAAGAATCGTGAAACTTTTGATTCCAAGTCCGATAGGTGTCGCTTTCACTTTCGGGACGAAGGTAACAATTTAACCGATGATATGTATAACCTTTCTTTGCTCTCCACCTAATCTTCTCAATTCGCTTCTCTTCTGCATTCCACTGATAACCATTTTCTCTCAGCGTATCAAAGAAGTCTTTCTTTTCTTCTTCTGTGGCGTGACGAAAGGCGTAGATATTCCAATGTTTATTACACCTGTAAGTATTGTTACAATGAGATTCAAAATCTTCTCTGTTGTCGCTGCATGTCGCTTTGAAAATCAACATTGTGTCACCTAATATGCTATGAAGCACGTCCCCGTCCTTGAACTCTTGATCTTCTTTCTTTTCCTCTGTCTGTTCTTCTTTCTCGAAGACCACACTTCCGTCCTTAACGATTGCCTTGCAACCTTCAGGAATGGTGATTGTATCACCGCATTGTAATTCTACTTTCATAATACTTTTATTTAATTAGAATAATAATCTTTCTGTGTATTTCTGTTCTTTTCCAATAATGAAGTCACAGATGAAATTACGAGCATAATCTGGAGAGATTAATGACCTCTCCATGCTGCATACACCTGCCTTTGGAGAACTGCTTGCTTTCATTATCGTCTTTCGTTCCTTGTCGTTCTGAAAAGAACGTCCGTAAGTTGGCTCGCAATTGACAAACCAATAAGCCGTTGGTTTGATATAATAATCTCCACGTAGCATTCGGTTTTTATCTATCATTGTCGGCTTCGGGAAATTTTGCCCCGTAATAAGATAATTCGGCTCCGTTGAAGGGTTTTCTATTATCAATCTTAGATTCCTACTATATGCAATCCATAGTAGCTTATAGAGTAGTGTGTGAAATTCTGTTCTTAACTTTAATCTTTCTATGGTTAATTCTATCTTCTCACACATAGACTTCTTACGATAGTTTATACTCGTTAAATCAAAGCAAGTCTGTTGCAGTGATTCAAAGTATATACATGGGAAGAAGGCTATTATTAGGTCTTCTTTGGTTATTTCGTCAAATAGGCTTGCCCCCCCCCGCATAACATTTTTCAATTTCATTAAACAGATCTGCAACATTATCAGTTTCGTTAAATTCGTTCTGAATGTCGTAGTCCTCCGCTTCATATCCAAGCTTAATGAACTCGTTTTTGAACGTTCCGGACTGCTCAAAGAAGCAGTGTACTTTTCCATTTATTACCATAGCAAGGCAGCGTTCATTGTATATATAATTTTAATATCGCAAGCGAGTGCAACATTTAACTCTGCACGGCATCCAACGGATCGTTCCCAATTACATGCCATAAGGATAGCATCACAATCAAGCAAAAGTTTGAAATCCTCTCTCATGTGCTGCTCGTGCGTTGCATTGAAATCCACCTCTCTGTCAAAAGGAGAAACAGTGGAATACCCTCTGTTTCTCAATCCCGTTTTATAGTTTTCAATTTCTTTCTTTACTTCGTCAATATCTCGACCTGTTATCGGTATCGAAATGTAGCATTTCTTTCTTTTCATATTTCTTTTTTCGTTATTGATTTTGTGCTTCGGACAGGACTCGAACCTGCATGAGTGGTGTTTTTGCGGATTATCTGTCTTGGCTATAACAGAGTCCTAAGATGTCTCGCAAGTTTCAGGTTTGGCTATTATCTGTTATCTTGGAATTTTGCACCTTACATCTTGATTAGCGTCTACCAATTCCGCCACCAAAGCAAGTGTGGGGACGCTTCCCCACGTTGTTAAACTAAAATTTACTTATTTACGAATAGAACAAAGTATTCTTATCCTTGCTCGAATATGTCGAGCACTTGTGTTTCCGAGATTGATGCCACATCATAATCACACATTGAGTTGCCCATGAACTCTTTGATATAAGAGCGAGCCTTATCAATGTTTGCTGCTTGGAAAAGGTATGTTGTGATCGTTTTCTTTTCACTTTCTGTACGTTCATTAAGCGTAATGAAAGCGAGTTTCACACGATACCACTTATCATCTTTGCTATCATCAGAGAAAAGAACCTCTGAATATGGCGCACGTGTGATCGCCTTGATGAATGTTTCTCCACTTGTGTATGCGGATAGTTCTTCTGTTATCTTCGTTTCCGCTTCCGTAAACGAAAGAGCATCAACCACAAGCACCTCTGTTACTTTCTTCTCACGTCCGTCATCCATTGTTTTGTCGTAACGGACTTTGGTTTCAAACCATGTTGATGTTTTACTTCTCATATTGTTTCTTTTTTTATTGATTACGACCTTATCAGAAAGGCAAATCGTCCGATTGCTCTTGTTGTTGCGGTGCCGTTTGTTGTGGTGGTATCGTTCTCTGTGGTTCGGGTTGATATTTCGATATTGTTCCATTCTGCGTTGGTTGTGCAGAAACGTTGCCTACACGTTGAACTGCCCATGCACGAATATTGTTAAACCAACGGCTATTGTACTCGTGAGCGTCAATGTCAAAACTAACTTTCAGTTCTTCGCCTTGCTTGATGGCAAACTGATTAATCTTATCCGCACCAAAGACATTAAACACTAATTTCTTTGGGTATTGGTCGTGTGTTTCAACAACATATTCCTGTGACTGCCAAGCACCTTTTGAAGATGTTCCTTCACGTAGTGGAAGCACGGCTATGATTCTTCCTTGAATTTCCATTTACACTATTTTTTCTGATTTATTAATTTGATTGATTCTCTCTTTGAAATACTCAACCGCCAACTTTGTGCGTTCGAGTAATTGATGTTGCATTTCTTCGTCCTTTGGAATATGAAGGACTTTGAGTTGTTTGCTTCGTGACGTTCGTGGGTCGTATGAAACAAAATCCCCAAACGGCACCTCGACACCTGTTTCACGTTCAACGCAAATCATATTGTATTGAATCTGACAGTAATATTGGAGGTTGTCGTTCTTCAAATCATCTGCTTTTTCGTATAAGAAATGTGTTAGATGAACGGCAGGGTTGAATGGACACTTAATCTCAATTATTCCACCCGAACGGATAATGCCATCCGGACTGCCACCTGCAAACTTCTCAAACTCCTTAAGGGCAACAAATGGAGCATCAAGCACTTCATTTTCTGTTTCTTCCTGATAGCGAGTGCGAGCAGAATCTTCCATAAGCGTTCCCCAATCCATAGCACGTGAACGTGGTACGCTTTCCTCCATATATTCAAGGAAAGCATCATTTGGCATGAATTGTTCAGCAATCTTTTCATCAAGATATGAGAACGTTCCTTGCGAAAAGGGTACTTCCTTTGTGCGTACTCTTGACTTTGGGTTCTCTTTTTTGAATTGTTCAAGTTCCGCTTCTGTCATATCCTCCTTGTGATTAGCAAGGAGGATATATATTTCAGATGCGGTTAGCTTACCTTTACGTGAAAGATACCAGTCTGATGTTCTTTGGAGGTCGTTCATTATTTCTTATCCTCCTTTTTCTTCTCGGTCTTTCCCTCCTTCTCGCCACCGAATAAGTCTTTTGAAGGATCAACTTCTTCTTTTGTTTCCTCAACGGGCGTTGTTTTCTTTGGGAAGAATGTTTCCTGAACAGTAGTCGTACCCTCCTTGATAGCGTTTGCAAGCCCACGGAGTTCTACGACCATATCTATGTCAATCTCATCTACCTTTGAAACAGAAAGGTAATCAAGAATGTGCTTTTCATCAACACCAATCTTTGCGTAATATAGCATCATGTTTTGGCGACTGCTTTCAAGCGTCATAGATTGACCAAGGGAAACTTCCTTAGCTTTTGCGAGTACTTTTTTGATGAGAGCAGATGGCACAACTTTCATGACTGCGTTACGCATGGCAATCGCACATGCTGCGTTGCCTGTTACGACCTGCATATCATCAGAATATGTATGACCATACTTGTCCGTGATACGCCTTTTTACATCTACCGATGTTGCATAGTTACTTTCAAGATCATGACACACGCCCTGTGCAGTGATAAACTTTCCGTCATTACCGATGATACGTGCCTGCACCCTCAAATTACCCCATGAACTGGCAATGATTTCTGCCATACGAACAGAAGGACCTTCGATAACCTTGCCTTGTCTACGTAGAACATAGAAACAACTTGCAGCGGATTCCTCATCCATTGTTGCAAGCGTCTCGATATTGTTGAGAACTCGTGCAAGATTACGTGGATATTGCTTTGCGGTTGAAATCTGTGTATCAATCTCGCTTTTGTTAATAGCTGCGAGCATTTCAGAACTTTGAACTTGAATTACTTCACACTCTGGGGTTTCGATTGTTGAGACTTCGTTGCTTGTTTGATTTTCCATTGTTTTCTTTATTATTTTATTGTTAATACCTTTGTCCGATAGAGATATAACCCTCTTTTATGTTCGATTTAATAAAGAACTTGTTGAAACCCGGAGCGCAATGGGCAATCTCGTTCTGCCGTGTGCGTTCCTGCGCTAATGAGTTCTTATTGTAAATTCCATTTTTGATGTGCAGGTAGTTTCCTGCACCACCGACAAGCGCAAATAGTTGTCGGATCGTGTGTTTCCTTTCTCTAATAATCTTTTCCATTATTTGCATTTTGTTTTAATTCCTGCTTTATATCGTTATAAACCGCCTTAAAACAACCAATTTCTCGCCAGATATACTTAGCAACGACAGTAGTGCAAATAATCGTACCAATCGCCATAAATAATTGAATTGTCATGCCGTTTTCTCTTTGAAGTCGTTAATCATTTCAGAAATGATTGAAAGTACGTTTTCGAGTGCTCCGATTCTCTCAACAATATCAAGTTTCGTTTCTGTCGGTTTGACTTTCTTGTATGAGTTGATTGAGATATGGTAGAGGTATTTCAGCTTCTTGTATATCGTGTTCCAAACATCACGATGAGCGGTGTTCGTTGCACGTGCGTACTCGCAAACAAGTTCGTTGATACGTGAACGTACAGACTGCTGCGGTGTCGGAATATCGGACAACTTTGCTTCAAGAAGCAACCGCCCATTCTCTTCACGTTCCTTGTCCATATCGTTAAGGCGTTGTTCAACGGCTGAAATCCGTTTTTCCTGCTCGACATTAAATTGAGCCTGCATGAGGAGTTGTTCAGAAAGCGTCATTTGCTTTGGCTTTTTCAGCTCGTTTTCCATTGCGTCAAAGGCATCGTAGAAAGCATCCTTGAATTGCAAAGCCTTGACACCGTTGTAACCCATGACCAGAATTGAAAAGCCCTTTCTGTTCATTGCATACATTGGATTGCGCTTTCCTGTTGAATCGGTGTAACTTATTGGTTCAAAAGCTAAACGCATTTTTGCGTTCAGTGCCTCGTCTTCTGTGTTCAATAACTTCTCAATAGAGCGAATTACATCTGCGTGCCTTTTACCGAACTTTTCAGCAACCAACAAACTATTTGTCAGTGCTTGGCTATTCTCACCTTTGAAAACTAATCCGTTATTTTCCATATTTTATAATATTTATCATTGTACGCACGCCCTAATCGAATAGCAGCAACCTTATTTCAGTTGCAGCGTGCGCTTTGGTATTTGATAGACCACTATTAAATGGGAATCGAACCCACACTTGTTACCGAACCTCTACCAACGGGCAGGAGTTGAACCTGCATTACTTCTTTATTAACACCTATATATCTTGATATAGATGTTAATATATAGTATATAAAAATGTGTAGCTTAGCGATTCCCGCTGCCCAAACGGACTACTCACTGCGTTAATGGACGTTTCGCACTATCACTACACATTTAAATTTCATTCATATGTTAGCCGCCTACTTAGTCCACTATGGGGTCACGGCATTTCTGCTGCCCATAGCACCTTTCGGTTTCGTTGTTACCAATAAGTCAAAGAACACTGTCTAACATTCTGTGGAGGGTAGGGAATCGAACCCTTTCGCTTGATAATTTGCTTTTCGTTTCTTCTTTTTGCTACCATTCACCGACCGTATCGGTTAACCCTCCGTTTTACCTTTGCTATACTCACGTACCACAAAGGTTACACAAGAAATAAATGAAATATTCAATCTACTATATCACTATACAATGCTTCTACTATTTTATCTGCGTCTATTTTTATATGGTCTTCTACTTCGTTTCCTTCGTTATCACATAAGCATACGTTAATCTTTAGGCTGATGTCTGCGGATGTTGTTACGTTATAACCCGTACCGTTCATGTACCCACAGTGGTTATCATCTTCCACGTATCCATATGTTTTTATATATCCTTGTACATCTACTAAGTAATTGTCTATTTCGAGTGTTGTATCTATGTCGCTATCTCCTACGTAATCTAATAGGTATTCTTTTATATCTTCTTCGAGTTCCGTCATACCACCTTATTCTTTAATACCAATTTATCGAGATCCGATACTTCATATAAGATGTGTCCTCCTATTTTATAGAAGTGGAGTTGACCCGTTGAGCGAAGATTGCGTAGAAAGCGTTCCTTGCAACCGAGATACTTCTCTGCTTCTGTAGTACTCAACCACCTCTTTGGTGTTAAATCTACTTTAGATATAGTTTTTTTAACCATAATAATTTGCCTTATGCGAAGTATTTACATACCTTTGCGATGTAGGTTTATTAAATATGTTGCAAAGATACTACATAAAATATGTACTAACAAGAAATACTACACAAAATACGCAGTATTTAACATTCTTTTACTTTATAGTATGTGTAGTAGACAAAATCAACCCTATAAAACGACAAATGCGCAGGGAAAAACCTACGCACTGCTCTTTGAAATACTGATACAACCGATTTCTAATGGTTATTGAACTTATTAACGAAGTAAACCTGCCCTTTACCCGTTACTTTCGTTGTGATAGTTGTGTGCAGCACTCCGTTGTTACCACTTCGTACACCCTTTTTAAGTTCAAATAAGCCCATATCAACGTACTTCTGATTAGGAATGTTATATCGTTCGCCTTTTGTGCCGAGATAGCCGTTATCTCGCATCCATTGGAATAGTCGCCTTTCTCCCATCGGAGTGCCGTTCTGATTGATTAGCTTTGCGAGTTCACCAATCAAGCAGGAAGATACCGATCCGCTGACCGCCTTGGTAAAGGTAATAGCAGGTTGAGCATCTTTTATAGATTGTTCCGCATCAATACGCTTCTGTCTTTCGTTTTTGAGAGCCGTGGCGAGTTGGATAAGGTAGTCAGGATCAGTTAATGTGCGTTCTATGATATTGTCAGTCATATACGCACCATGTTTGCGTATTGAAGGCAAAACCTCCTTTGTAACCCATTTACGAAAGGCTTTCGCTTCGGGTTTACGACTATCGAGGATCACATCGTATAACCCATCCTCATTTACGAAATTCGCATTCTGCGATCTCCCGAGACTATCGGTGATGGGTTCGGTTGAAACGACCCCATCTGCAAGTCGTTCCCTTACGTGCCCTTGTTGTAACCCAAGAGCATTACACACATCGGCAAGGCAAAATAATGGATTGTCAGTTGTTCCTGCCGTTCTCACTTTCCCAAATTGTGGGTTTTCAAAAATCTTAATTTCGTTCATAAGAGTTTATTTAATGGTTATTTTAGATTAAGTTGCAATAAATTCTAATGAGGAAGTTTGGGACTATAATGGACTTACAAAAGACCATGTATCCTTTGATGACATTGCTTACAAACTACAATAAGGTCTTTGTCGTCATACTCCCACGCAAGATGTCCGGATATATAGCGAAGATGATGAATTTGAAGATTATGCGAAACTCCACATATTGAGCATTTGTGCCCTTTTAATTTAAATATATGTACACGCTTATCTTTCCATTCTTTTGTCTTAAGTTGATTCTCGTAACTTAAATTTCCAAAAAGTGATTTAAGAGCCGTAATTCTGGATTTACTCGTAAATGTTGAGTTCTGAACTTTGCGTTTCCTTGCAATTCGCTTTCTATTTCGAGTATTAGTCTTCCTTTCGGAATAATCAGCGAGCGAAGTTTTCGCAATAACCCATCTTGATATAAGTTCTTTTATAGTAAATTTATATTTACGGCAAAACTCATCAATAAAAGCTTTCGTACATATTGCTCGCCGATGAGAAGGTACATAAGAAGCGTGGTTTTCTTTAAATGAAACAACACCAGCGTCTCCGTAATCAAATTCTGGGTGCACGTTCATCATAGATGTGAGAAGTTGAATAATCGCTTTCTCCGACCCGTTTTTGTTTACAACGAAACATTTTGAGTGAGAGGATAAGAACTTAACCAACTCTTTTTCCTGTTCTATTTTCTTACTTTTACCCATAATAATGATATATAATAAAAATATAATTATGCTACGGAAGACCTGCACGTGGACAGAAAGTCCCCTTAGGAGCAAGTGCAACTAAGAAAGTTACCAAGCCCTGCGGGTTTCCTTTCATGCTGACGGTGAGCCTACGCTTTCAAGGAGCACACATGACCAAACATCCGTTATGCTTCTGCGATTTCAGTTGGTTTGACTGGTGCAAGTCTCGCTTCGGACTTCCTGCTTTCGCACGTCCCCTCTTTCGAGTCCGCTTTATGCAGCCTTGTAGCAGGTTTAATCCTTCACCCCAAAATGGACTATGGTGTAAAGTGAAGAATCGGAGTCGGTTGTATATAAACAAAAACCCCAACACGAGGAGGAGAAGTGTTGGAGTATGAAAGTATATAATGAATAAATACACTACAAATAGTACACATTCCTCCTCAATGTTGCTACAAAATTACTACATAATTTATGAAGTACAAAATAAAATTAAATAAAATATGGAAAAAAGATTAGATGAAGTTTCAGAACGCTTCCTTCGGGAACTCGAAACAAAGGGTATAAGCGGTTATAAGCTTATGAAAGATGGAGTAATCGGTTCGCAAACAACAATGACGAACATCCGTCAAGGCAGGCAGAGTGTCAGCCCACGCATTATTGACGCTTGTGTGAAGCTTTATGGAGTAGATAAGGCATATATACTGCTTGGTGATTATATCAGCTCTGACGAAGCGAATGATGGTAATTCAGAAAGCCAATCATCCCCATTGGTTGAGCCTATCAAGCTATACCTAAGAGAGAATCTTGTAAGCGTTCCATTCGTGCCACAGTACGCAACGGCTTCCTTTATAGAGAATCTTGGGGATATGCAAAGAATGAAGCTTGATACGTATGGAGTAATGCAGGAAGATGGAGAGGATCTAATGAACGGTGATTACGTTGTCTTTCAGGTTAAGGGAGAAAGTATGTCACCGTGCATCCCTGACAGTACAAAGGTACTTGCAAAGCGGATAGATAAAAGCAAGTGGGATGAAGCAAGTGGGGTAGTATTCGTTGCTTATGGCAAGTTCTTAACCGTAAAGCGAATTTTGAAAAACGATTTTTATAAGGATGGTTCGATTATTCTAAAGGCAGATAACATTTCTTACGGACAGATAGATATTAGCAAATCTGACGTGAGAGGTTTATGGTCTGCCGAGAGGATTGTGAGTCAGAAAATCATATAGACAGTACCCAAATTGGTACACTTAATAAATTTAACACTCGTAACTCCTTTATAACTAATAGCTTATATATGCTAAATATTGGCTTCCCAAGCTTGAGAGGCGGGTTCGATTCCCGTATTCCGCTCTAAGGTGCTTATAAACAAAAAAGACAACTCTCTTGAGTTGTCTTTTTTTGTTATGTTTGAATTTTAATCTATTTCCTTTTATTTTCTGTTTTATGCGCTTTCAGCAGTTAAACCAGCAACATTCAGCAGTTAAACCAGCAGTTTTCAGCTGTTATTCCAGCAGTGTCCAATAGCTATTCCTGCAGTGTTCAACAGCTATTCCTGTAGCGTTTAATAGCTATTCCTACGACTTTCAGCAGTTATTCCTGCAACACTTAGATGCTATTTTACTATTCTTCAGTGACCTTATAGTCCCAGAAAGCCTTATCAACGATCATGATAAAGAAGGGTTGTGTGGTGAAACTCTGTGTCACACCCTCCTTCATGAAGTACTTCATGACGAGGTGTTTCTTTCTTTTCTTCGTCAAAGAGAGAGGTCTAAGTTCTGTTCTGCGATTGCTTTCTGGTAGGATATAGGCAATAACAAAGCTCTTATTGAAGTCTATAGGAGTTGCTTCTCCACCCTTACCCATGAAGGTTGCCATACCAAACTGCTTCTCAAACTCAGGTTGTGAAGCAATTTTCATGATGGTAGGTTTCGTCTCCTTACCAATATGGAAGTAGTTTTTACCCTCTGTGAAACTAACTTCTTTGTTACTTTCCACAAGGGTTCTGTGTGTACTACACGATGTGCAAAATAGTATTATGGCGCCAAAGAGAAATAATAACTGTTTCATATTTATTGAAAACCTTTATGTTTTTATTAGGGAAAAGTGAGTTGTTCGTCAAAGCAAGACTTCCCATTTATGGATACAAAAGTAATTAAAATAAGTTTATCTTGTGACATTTAATATCATAAAATTGGTTAATTTAACATTTAGCATACCCTTTATAGGCAAATATAAGGTACAGAATATGTACCTTTGTTACGAAGAGTGAGAATCTTTGTAACGTAATATTAATAAATAAAGGTATATTTTTTATGGCACATGGACATGATGTTCTCCACATGATGGAGGGCAATAGTTATGACACAAAAGAGGATTTGGTGAAGGCAATCATCGCACATTTCGGTGCTGATGAGCTTTTTCACACCTGTTCAGTAGAGGGAATGACGGCTTCAGAGTTGGTTGATTTCCTGGCAGAAAGGGGAAAATTCATGCCTGCATCAGCTGGTTTCACAGTTGACAGTAGCAAGATTTGTAACCATTAAGACGGTGAAGAGTCCTTTTATTAATTAATTATTAAGGAGTAAATTATGATTAAGATTTATGGAATGAAGACTTGTCCAGATTGTATTTCTGTTGACAAACAAGTAGAGGGTAACGCTCGTTACGAGGTGATAGATATTGGTGAGCACGTTAAAAACCTGAAGGAATTCCTTCGATTGCGTGATAATAATGCCGTCTTCGATGATGCAAAGAAGTACGGTTATGCTGGTATTCCATGCTTTGTGTTGGAAGATGGCACCGTAACACTGTCTCCTGAAGAGGCTGGATTACACTCGGGTGATGTCCCATCAGGTGCTGCATGCAATCTTGATGGTACTGGTTGCTAAGGCAAACGACAATAAAAAAGAAGAGGCACAACTTGCAGTCACCTGCTTGTTGTGCCTATTCTTTTGACTGACAACAGTCAGTCTACATGTTTTCTTGTAAGAAGATCAATCGAACTTCACAGCCGTTGATCTTTTCGTTTCCTCTGAAACAATAATCTTTCTACCTAAAATAACTAAAACCTAAATCTATTTACTACTAACCTAAACAATCTATTTTTATGTATGCAAAGTTATAACATATTTCTGAATTGTACAAATTTCAAGATTAAAACATTCGTGTTATATTGCGTTTTTTGATGTATATCAAGCTATAAATCATAAGTTTTCTTCTTTCAATACTTATTATTTAATGATGAGCAACACTTCTTTCTATGAGATTAATAGTGCTTCCTTCCCGTTGGAATAGGGCGTTTTCCTACCAGAAGAGACTATTTATTCAATGCTGAACATCTGCCTTTTCAGATGCAAGAAGCTATGTCCTGTTATGCTCATCCCACTTCATCTTGAAGTGAACGTAATCAGTTTCTGAGTCGATACTTTATGGATCAAACAGCACATAAGAGTCTCTTTTTGTAAAACAAATTACATATCGACTTTTAAAAGGGCGTCTTTTGCATTGTAAAAGACGCCCTTTTGCGTTGTAAAAGATGCCCTTTTGCATGGTAAAAGGTGCCCTTTTGCAATGCAAAACATGTCCTTTTACAAGCCCATCTGTAACTATTTGATAGTGACTATATTACAAAGTCGTAAAAAGATCATTTCCATTCGTTTTGGTCTTCTTCATGTTCTTAAATCTGTAAGTTTACTTTACTGTTTACAATAACCTAACTTCTGTTCTTTCTTTTCTTCTTTTACACCTTATTATATATAGGGACGTTTCATGGTGTTCATTATCTTCGCTTTCGTATATGACCGAGATTATATGTTGTAGACATAACGTTGTATGGTTTGTTTTAGTATGAATACAACAACAAAAAAAGAGGACAGACCGTGTGATCTGTCCCCTTTCTGTATTTTGTCTCTTCCGTTTCCCTCCACAAAACAGATGGGGAAGGACAGAAGAACATGCTCAATTTGGTTATTGCAGCAATGTTGATTTAATAGCTTCTTCGAACTCTTCTCTGTTCATTGCACCCTTTTTCATCTTCGGTTCACCCACCTTCGGGATGAAAAGGATGGAAGGGATGGAACGAATACCAAAGAGTTCAGCCAGTTCGCGTTGCTTGTCAACATCCACTTTATAGACATCTATCTGCCCGTTATAGTCACGTGCAACCTCTTCAAGGATAGGTGCTGTCATCTGACAAGGACCACACCATGTTGCATAAAAGTCTATAATCGCAGGCTTATCACCTTTGAATTGCCATTTATTTGGATTCTTTTTGTAATCCATTATGTTATGTTTGAACATCTCAGCGTTCATCTCTTTAACGCTCATGCTCTGCTCATTGCCTTCTTCCTGACCGTTTGTCTCGTCACCCTTGATACTGATTTCAGCGTTTGCCTGCGCCTTATTGTTATTTGAAGGCTTGTTATTCTGTGTGCAAGCTGTCAATCCGAAAGCCATTACTGTGACCACAAGTACTACTGTACGTTTCATCTTCTAAACTGTGCTTTAGGTTTTTATACATGCTAAATGGGTTACTTCCCATTGATAGCAGGTTTGTTAATAAAATATGATTTATTGTAAACGATGCAAAGGTAGGTATTCCTTTTGGGTGTACCAAATATTCTATAAATAAATTATCTATTGTTAACTAAATCTTCAAAGGTAATTCTTTAAGTTAAAAAAGTGATATATCAATATCCTTATAAAGTATTTTCTTATCTTTGCAACATCTTAAAATACATAGCATGATGAAACGTTATTTACTTTTTTTAGTAGTCGCTCTGCTTGCAATAGGGTGCTTTACAGCCTGTTCAAGTGATGATAATGAGGGCGAAGAGAGTGTCACCCATCTCTTGCCGAAGGGTAAGATTGACCTTAACAAACTGCCGACGGTTACTTCAGATGAGTTCTCCTCAAAGGTAACCGACCATGGTTGGAGGCATTTAGGGACCTATGAAATCCTGTCGGATGGTAGTCTTTCTCCAACTGATTACTATAAAGGTGCAATAGGTTATGGGCCTTCTGACTTCTATTTCAGTAAGAATAAGATAACGAAATTCTTCTATAATGATGCGTTGGGGAAGCTTAACAAATCAACAACTAATTATCATTATGACAGTTCAAACAATGCTATTGACATCGGGGAGAACCCTAACCCTTTCGACAGAGTGTACTCTTGCACAGATACAAAGCTGCTTTTAGTGCTCTACTTGGGGAAGGTTAACGTCAATAACGGACAGCTTCGTGATCACTATGGCATAGCATGTTACACGAAGATGGGCGATAAGGAACTCGCTGAAAAGCAGAAGAATTACGAAGATATTCCGTAAGAATACCATCCCAAAGACGATATTACAAACCATTACAAGGCGTCGGTAATAAGACTACAAGGCGTCAGTAATAAGATTACAAAGCATCTGTAATAAGATTACAAGGCATCTGTAATCTTGCGAAGTGGTGTGTTCTATACTGTAAAACATAATCTTTCACGGTGCATCACGGCTGATATTACAAAAAAAATAAGTATTTTTGCACTTGTAAACGTCATTCTTTAATGTAATCAACAAGTTGTGAACTTATCATCAAACATAAAAGGTTATGGCTATGCAAGCGTCTCTGCCATAACCTTTGGTACGATTCCGCTCTTCTCTATACCTGTAATGGAGGCAGGGATGCAGCTTCCTTCGGTCTTGATTTATCGCTTTGCTTTCGGTTGTCTGTTTATGATTGCTGTACTGTTATGGCGCAAACAGAGTCTGCATATAAGCTGGGGAGACGGACTAAGGATCATGTTTCTTGCACTGATGTACGCCATTTCAGCTGTCTGTTTGTTCGGAAGTTATGAGTATATGCCTGGTGGTGTGGCAACAACGTTGCTCTTTTCGTATCCAGTTTGGACCGAAATACTCCTGATTCTCTTCTTTCATGAGCGTCTGACACTGCGTATTAGCCTTGCAATAGTGCTTGCCATAGCTGGAGTTTTCTTCCTTGGAGGCATCGGACAGACGGAAGGTATAAAGTCAGGCATGGGTGTTATCCTGGCAATGTCGTCCGGATTGCTCTATGCCATATACATGGTTATATTCCCACACATGCGTGTCAGCAAGCTACCAGCACTGAAAGTGAACTTCTATATATTCTTTATGGCAATGCTATTGTTGATCCTTTACTCCAATTTTACCACTGGTGGGATAGACAGAATCAGTGATGGGAGTTCTCTTTTATCGTTGATTCTGTTGGGATTGGTACCTACTACGGTGAGCAATGTTACCCTTGTACGGTCTCTAACACTGATAGATTCAGCCAGTGTAGCCATCCTTGGAGCCTTCGAACCGCTTACTGCCATGGCAATTGGTATCACATTGATGGGTGAACCATTGACAATCACGGTCGTAATAGGCCTCATTTTAATCATATCTTCCGTCTTAATTCTGATAACTAAGGGCAGAAGACTGCCCAATCCATTACATTTCTTATGTCAATAACGAAGAATAACACTTTACATTGGCACCTTCTCGCTGCTGCAATAGTAGGTATATGGGGTGCAACGTTCGTCAATACGAAAGTACTTTTCAACAGTGGACTCACTCCTTTAGAGATCTTTGTCCTCCGTTTTGTCATTGCTTACGTCTGTATTTGGTTCATATCACCTCGTAAACTCTTCTCAAAAACATGGCGGGATGAGCTTATTATGGTGTTATTGGGCATCACTGGCGGCTCAGTTTTCTTCCTTGCTGAGAATTATGCAGTAGGGTTGACCTATGTAAACAACGTTAGTTTCATTGTATGTACAGCCCCTTTGATGACAGTTATCCTTGGTATTATGTTTGTAAAGAGCATCAAAGCAACGTGGAGTCTTATCCTTGGCTCTGTAATAGCATTGCTTGGAGTAGCCATAGTCATCTTTAATGGTAGTCTGGTGTTGCACCTTAACCCCTGGGGAGACCTCCTTGCACTGCTTGCATCAGTATGTTGGGCTGTCTATTCCTTGCTGATGAAGCGGATATCACACCAATATTCAGCTGTCTTTATCACCCGAAAAATCTTCTTTTATGGGCTTCTTACGGTGTTACCAGCTTTCCTTTTTGATCCTTGGACAGCCACTTCTGCCATGCTCTTTACGCCGAAAGTGGTATTGAATCTGCTCTTTTTGGGGCTGATAGCATCCTTTTTATGTTTCGTTTTATGGACATTGGTGATCGCAAAGATAGGTGCGATGACCTCATCCAACTACCTTTACCTGAATCCGATCAGTACTGTTGTGATCAGTGCGTTCGTCCTTGACGAGCCAATGACAGCCATTGCATATGTGGGAAGTGCACTGATTCTTGCAGGAGTGATTATATCTAATAAATAAAAACAATGAGAAAAACAGCATTAATTACTGGTGCTACCAGTGGAATTGGCGAGGCTTGTGCACGTAAATTCGCACAAGGTGGCTACGATGTTATTATTACTGGGCGTAACAAACAGCGTCTTGCAGCACTCAAAATGGAGCTTGAGACAGGCGAGACAAAGGTCCTTGCACTTGCATTTGACGTCCGAAACCGTGCCGCAGCCACAAAGGCTATTAAGAGTTTACCGGCAGAATGGGCAAAGATAGATGTCCTTATCAACAATGCAGGGCTTGCTCTTGGATTGGAACCAGAGTACGAAGGTGACTTTGAAGACTGGGATACGATGATCGATACCAACATAAAAGGACTCCTGACGATGACCCGTCTCATTGTTCCTAAGATGGTTGAGCGTAACAGTGGACACATTATTAATATAGGATCGGTGGCTGGTGACGCTGCATATGCTGGTGGAAACGTCTATTGTGCCACGAAGGCTGCAGTGAAAACCATCACAGATGGACTTCGAATTGATATTGCTCACACTGCCGTAAGGGTCACGAATGTGAAGCCAGGGCTTGTAGAAACACACTTCTCTAACGTCCGTTTCCACGGAGATGACAAGCGTGCGAACAGCATTTATCATGGTATTAAGCCGTTAACAGGTACCGATATTGCCGATGTTGCCTACTATGCAGCAGCCGCTCCAGCTCATGTGCAGATTGCAGAAGTGCTTGTTCTGGCTACACATCAGGGCAGTGGCAGCGTCATTCACCGTGACTAACGGTTGAAAAGTAGGATGATGTTATGCCAGATCCAGCCCGTCAGACTAACCACGAGTACCATCATTGCAATGATAATAACCACCATCAGGACAATGAGCAATGCACTTTGAATGGCCTTTCGGTTAACATCTCGGATGACATCCTTGTCGCCTTCCACAAAGCCTCGCACCAATTCCATGTTCTGTCGGTTGGCTTTGTGGAAGAAATCTATTACATCTCCCACGTAAAACGGAATCAATCCCAATGCCACATCACGCAGACTGTTATTGATAATGGCAAGTGAAAGCGGGATACTACGCACCTTTGCGATGGCAAACCACACGTAGAGCACAGCGAAAAATGCTGCCAGAATATCGCCAATACCAAAGGGAAGAAGACCTATGACACCATCTAAATAATAAGTATCCATAAGCTTCTGCACCTGTTCCATTGCCTTATAAGCATTGCTATCATTAAGCCTTTCCTGCGCTTTCAGTCTGTTTCCTTCTTTCATTTGTTACCGTTTAAATTTACCAATGTGAGTCAATTGATCCACAACTAATACCGTTGCAAAGATACAATATATCCCTTTGAACTTATCAACTGTTTTTAATTAATAATCATTAAATAACCTCTTGTACGACAGAAAACGCCATTCTCACTATTGCACATGTCGTTTTACTGTCGTATCTTTGTGCGTGTCAGAGCAAGAAGTATGCTCTGATGAATGTTTAATAATTAACAAATAAACGATATGAAACGTATAACATTTTCACTTCTTGCAGCTGCTTTGATGGCTGCTTCAAGCGTATCAGCAAGTAATAACACCACATTCGAGGCACGCACAGCCGTCGTTCTGCAGAAAGAAAAGAGCTGTTGCAAAGGTAAGATGACCCCTCAGCAGGTGACAGCAAAGATGGTTGCGAAGCTCGGACTCAACCAAGAACAGGGCTTGAAGCTCCTTTCTCTGAATCAGAAGTACGCCGATCTGTTCGCTGGTCAGCGTGGTGAATCAGCTGAATGTCATAAGAATGAGAACGCAAACGGTGCTACTCCAAGTTGCTGCAAGAAGGAAGAACAGGCTAAGAAACCTGCTTGTTGCAAGGAAAAGACCGACTGCAAGAAGGCAGATGCAGAGAAATGCAACAAGGATAAAGCTAATTGCTGCAAGAAAGACGGTAAGGCTGAGTGTAAGAAAGGTGAGCAATGTGCTAAACGCAAGGCTTATGATGCAGAGCTAAAGCAGATTCTTACTGAAGCACAATACCAGAAATATCTGAACAGATAAGAACCTTTTACCGTCAGAACAACCCACAACAGGTTGCTTCTGACAGGGTTTGAAGAAAAGAGAAAAGGTGTGCCGAGTTCCCGTTTCAAGGGACTATCGGCACACCTTCTTTCGTTTCTTGTACACTCAACAGACGCTCTGCAAGATACATGAAAGAATCAATAAAAGAGTAGGAGAGTATGATGAATGTAAGATAATTTCACCCTATGCATTCTACATGATGCTCTTTTGCATTGTAAAAGACGCCCTTTTGCAGTGTAAAAGATGCCCTTTTGCAGTGTAAAAGGTGCCCTTTTGAATGGTAAAAGGGCACCTTTTGAAATGCGTTTCGTAACCTATTGAAAACGTGTTAGTTACAAAGTTGAAAATAATCGGTTATGGATGAAATTGCAGTTGTTGGTAGCTTCTTTTTTGTAAGACTATTTCATGTACCACAATTCTTCTGTATATAAAAAGATAAAAGACGGTGCCTTCTACAACAGAATACCAACAACACTGAACAGTTTAAGCATCCTTCCTCACGTAATCCACAAAAGCATAGGCAGGATTATCATCCGTTGCAGGACGTTCCTCACGTGATTCCACCTTCCATGTACCGTCATCATAAGCAGGGAAAAAGACGTCAGCATGTGGCGGAACAGCTGCTATCTCAGTCAGATAGAGGCGGTCAGCAACAGCAAGAGCTTCCTTATAAAGACTTGCACCACCAATGATAAAAGCCTGTTCGTCGGCACCTATGTGCTGAAGAGCTTCATCAAGCGACTTGTAAACATCACATCCAGGGAAGTCAGTCTCGGTCCTACTGAGCACAATGTTTCGTCTGTTAGGTAGCGCACCCTTAGGTAATGAATAGAAAGTGCGGCGCCCCATGATGACCGTATGCCCCGTTGTGAGTTGTTTGAAACGCTTAAGGTCCTCGCGAATGAAGTAAACCATGTCGTTCTGATAGCCTATAGCACGGTTCTCAGCTACGGCTGCAATGATGTTAAGTTGCATAGTCTATGGTTCTTTATACTGCTACATCGGCTGCTATATGCGGCCATGGGTTATAATCAGTCAGCTCAAAATCTTCGTATTTGAAGCTGAACAAGTCCTTCACATCAGGGTTAATCTTCATCTTAGGCAGCGGTCTTGGCTCACGTGTGAGCTGTAGTTTAGCTTGCTCAAGATGGTTCAAGTAGAGATGCGTGTCGCCTGTTGTGTGGATGAACTCTCCCGCTTCAAGTCCTGTAACCTGTGCCATCATCTGCAACAAGAGGGCGTATGAAGCAATATTAAACGGTACACCAAGGAACGTATCAGCCGAACGCTGATAGAGTTGGAGGGATAGTTTGCCGTCAGCAACATAGAATTGGAAGAGACAATGGCAGGGTGGGAGAGCCATCTGGTCTACTTCAGCTGGGTTCCATGCCGTTACGAGCATACGACGAGAGTCTGGATGATGCTTTATTTGGTCGATAACGTTTGCTATCTGGTCAATCGTTCCACCCTTATAATCAGGCCATGAACGCCACTGATGACCATAAACAGGTCCGAGATCTCCGTTCTCATCAGCCCATTCATTCCATATTCTCACACCGTGTTCCTGCAGGTAAAGCACGTTAGTATCCCCACGTAGGAACCACAGAAGTTCGTAGATGATACTCTTTAAGTGTAGTTTCTTCGTTGTGAGAAGAGGGAAACCATCCTGCATATTGAAGCGCATTTGGTTTCCAAATACCGACAGTGTGCCCGTTCCTGTGCGGTCACCTTTCTGTACACCCTCATCAAGTATGCGGTTGAGGAGGTCAAGATATTGTTTCATAATTCGTTTGTTTTAATGTTCGAGATAAGTATTTTAGGGTTATCGGGTATGTGACTGCTCTTTATTCTCCACTCTTGTGGATAGAGATTGTTGGCTCTGTTGCCAAGATTCTTTGCAAAACCAAGGTCATGACCATGATAAGTGAGGAGCACAATGCCCTTTGGAGTATTCTCTGGAAGCGTTATTGCCTCGTGTCTCAGATAGCTTATTGCCTGTTCATAACTGATGTCCACGGCTGGATAGGCACTCTTGTCAGCCTCAATAGCAAGTGCAAGGGTATGGTCGGGGATGATGTTCTTTCCCTTCACGATGCCTTCTTTCACCCCGTAAGACAGTACACGGAGTCTCTTACGTGCCTCTCCTACAGCTTTATCCACAGGAATATCCGTCGGACGACACAGTGTATCATCCTCTCCATGCTTACGGATCACAGCCATGAAGAGTCCCTCTCCATGGGTTATTCCGGGTATAAAACGATAAACAGGGAATGCTTTTCCGTTTTTTAGTGGGTTGTTTACAAGTGAACCAGTTATGTTCCACGACGCTTCTGTTGGGACATTGAGCAGTTCAGCATCATATTCTTTAAGTATCCATGCCACGTTCTCTTCGTCTTCATACGCATTAAACGTGCACGTAGAGTACACAAGTATACCGCCGGGTTTGAGGTTTTGCCATATATCTGCAATGATATCACGCTGCAATTTCCAGCAGTTCTCAACGTTCTGTGTGCTCCATTCCGTAATTGTCTGTGGGTCTTTGCGGAACATTCCTTCCCCAGAACAGGGCACATCAGCAATGATCAGATCGAAAGAAAGGGTAGTTTTCTTATAATCACGTGGGTAATTATTGGTTACAAGGACATCTTTATGCCCGAATTTCTGTACGTTCTCAGCCAGGATCTGTGCCCTTTTACCTATCGGTTCATTTGAAAAAAGAAACGAACCAGCAGGAAGTGCCGTGCGAGCACAGGTAGTTTTGCCTCCAGGAGCAGCACAAAGGTCGAGTGCAAGGACTGGGTTCTTCACCCAATGGCGCAGCACATGCGATAGAAACATAGATGAAGCCTCCTGCACATAGTAGGCTCCTGTATGGAGAAGAGGGTCGAAAGTGAAGTCGGGACGCCTGCTTAACCAGTATCCTTCATCACACCATGGCACCCTTTCAGGGCTTAAATTGCTGTTGATAGACTCATCAGCTGATAGCTTAAAAGGGTTCAATCGGATGCTGACAGGCGCACTTTCTGTGAGTCCTTTTAGGTATTTCCGATAACGTTCTTCCCCAAAAAGCTCCTGTGTATATGCCTCAAACTCCTTTGGAAGTTCAGCTTCGTATTCCTTATTCAATGATAATTTCGTCGTCATCTATTGGCTTTTTGGGCTTAGGCTTGGGTTGTTGCTTGAGATTTCCCTTGTCATCAAACATACCATATGTTGTTCTCAACACCGTAAACTCCGTACGTCTGTTGAGCTGATTGGCTATTTCCTGCTTCTCTTTATCAAGTTTCTTGATGAAATCTTCGGTCAAAACGTCGTTCTCCTTTAGCCATGGATACTTCTCAGTGAGCTTCTTTCTGATCTTCTTAGGCTTCTCTTTGCCATAACCTACTGGTGTCAGACGGTCTCGAGCGATGCCATGTGCGGTGAGATAAGCCACTACGGCATCTGCACGACGTTGTGAAAGACGTTTGTTATAGTCAGCTGATCCAATGTAATCAGTGTGTGCTGACAGTTCAATTGTTACGTTTGGATTCTCGTTTAGTAGCTTAACCAGTCCGTCCAATGCCTTCTCTGACTCTGGACGAAGCGTCGCTTTGTCGAAGTCATAGAAGATGTTATCAATCAAAACAGGTACATGTATGCCAGCCAAAGGGAACTGTAAGGTGTGTTCTTTGGAGTCTTCAACTGGTGTGACGTGTATCTCTTCCTTATGATTCAAGTACCCATCACAGGTTGCAAGGAGGATATATGTAACGCCAGGTTTGACCTCTTGCTCAAAAGAACCGTCTCCTTTGACCGATAGTTTCTTGTTTGTTCCGTCGTCACCAACCATGAAAACCTGTGCAGCAGGTAGCTCATAGCCATCCATTTCATAGACCCATCCTTTGACAGTCTGTATCACTTCAGGCAGTTCAAAGCTGTAGATATGATCCCATCCACGGGCATCTCCACGGTTAGAAGAGAAGAAACCACGGTTGTGAAGACCTTCGAATGTCATACCAAAGTCGTCACCTTGAGAATTCAATGGGTAGCCCGGATGTTCCAAATGATAGTGATGATCATCCCCAACCTTGGCTATAAAGATGTCTAAACCACCCAAACCGCCATGTCCATTGCTTGAGAAATAAAGGTCACCATTCGGTCGGAAAGTGGGGAATTCCTCATCTCCCGGTGTGTTAATAGGTTCCCCTAAGTTCTCAACACCACCTGTTGTACCACCGCTAAGACGCACTCTCCAGATGTCAAGTCCGCCCTTTCCACCCGGCATATCACTGGTAAAATAGAGCCAATTGCCGTCTGGTGACAGGGCAGGGTGGGCAAAATTGGAAAGAGAGTCACGACTAATCTCAAGCTTTTTGGCTGCTCCCCATGATGCATCAGCACGGTTACTGACAGCAATCTGCGCATATCGAGGGTAGTTTGGGTCAGTTTTACACTGCGTAATGTACATCTCTCGCCCATCAACAGAGAATGCTGGAGTACCTTCATCATCCTTAGTATTCAGTCCAGAGACGATATCCTGTGGTGTACCCCATTTCCCTTTGTCATCCTTTTCACTCACAAATATGTCGCCAGCCTTGACCCCTGTGATGCCACTTATCGCATCTCCTTGTGCTTCATTACGTGTAGATGTGAAGTACAACTGGTTGAATTGATCGCCATAAAGCATCGGTGAATAGTCCTGACGACGGGAGTTGAAGACGTCTATGCGGCTCACTATGTACTTAGAACCGCGTTCTTTAGCAGCAGAAGCAGTCTTTGCAGCCTCCAATTCAGCAACAAGTGTCTGGTTATCGGGCATAGAATCAAGTGCAATCTGATATTCCTTAACAGCTTCAGCATAGTCACCTTCCTTCATAAGGCATGCTGCTAACTGTCTGTGAGTATCCCCATTGTCTTGCTTATAACGGATAACATTCCTGTAAGCTGCCGCTGCTCGTTGTGAAGAAGAGATGCGTTCATAGGCTTGAGCCATCTTATTTGCCATCTCACCCCGCTGCTTTCGGTCTTTGGGAGGCGTACGTTGATAAGCTGTTTTGAACTGATTTGCGGCGTCATAGTACTCCCCTAAGGAAAGAAACTTCTCTCCTTTCTTTATGTTTCTGTCCACTCCACAACCTGCCAGAAGCACGATTAGACACACAGTCATCATGATTCTGAGCCATTTTGATGGACTTATATAGACGAAATGCTGATGATTCATACTATCTTATGTAACGTATCGTACGCCATTATATTGCCTTTGGGATATTTATAGCTCTACAACCGTGATGCCAGCACCGCCAAATTGCACGTGTTCATCACGGTAATTGGTGACGTTAGGGACGCTTCCAAGGTACTGACGGATGAGCTGTCGCAGTATGCCATTGCCCTTTCCGTGAAGTATTCTGACCTGACTTGCACCGACAAGGATGGCATCATCAATGAAATACTGTACCTGTGTAAGGGCTTCATCAGCACGCATTCCTCTTACATCCAGCTCCTGTCGGAACTGATTACGGTGCTTATCAATCGTCTCACGGGTCTCTCTGCTATAGTTATAAGCCTGGAATTGCTTTTGTTCTTGCTGTAAAGTAGGAGCGTCAATATGCTCTAATCGACTCAAAGCCATCTTCGTTCGCATGTCACCAAAGATGACTGTAGCCTGCTTACCATCTATGGATTCAACCTTACCAACGGTTGTTAAGCCCTTGATGCGTACTGCATCGCCAGCCAAAATAGCTCCTCCTGCCTGCTTTTCACGTACTGCTTTCTTCAAAGCAGCGGCTGCTTCTTCCTGCTTTCCAGCCTTTTCCTTTAGGTGTTGGGCATGTTTCTCCTTCCGATTCTTTATCTTTTCAACCTTCTTTTGGAACTCTTCATCCGATAAAAGACCATTGTTTTTAATCTTTTTCTTGCCAGATTTATCCGCTGATGATGCTTTTCCTGCTGCTTTATCACCATCTATCAACCCCGCTTCATAGGCAGCCAGCTCCTGACGAATACGTTTTGTCTCCTCCTTTTCAGCCTGTTTCTCTCTTATTTCACGTATCGCATTCTCTATTCTTCGGTTGCTTTCACGTATGATTTCCTCAGCTTGAGCCTTGGCACGGTTGATGATTTCTTTCCTACTTTGCTCCAAAGCAGCTATCTCTTTCTCGTATTGTGCGATGCGTTTCTCAAGCTCTTTCTCATGACTATGTACCGTCTGACGTTTATTTTCCCAGTAACGTTTGTCCCGAACAATGTCCTGTAGGTACTTATCACTTTGTATATAATCAGATCCAACAATCTCTGATGCATCCCGAATGACCTCCTCTGGTATGCCCGTCTTGCGTGCTATCTCTATTGCAAAGGAGCTTCCTGGACGTCCAATAGCCAACTGGAAGAGTGGACACATCATGTGTCTGTCATATAACATAGCACCATTTACGGTCCCGGGATGGTCTTCTGCGAAGTGTTTGAGGTTCTGATAGTGTGTAGTTATCACTGCCCAGGCATGTTTTTGCCAGAACTGACGAAGCACAGACTCAGCTATTGCGCCGCCAATCTGCGGCTCTGTGCCTGTACCAAACTCATCAATGAGGATCAATGTACGGTCATTTGCACGGCGCATCATGATCTTCATGTTCATCAAATGGGATGAATACGTACTGAGATCATTCTCAATACTCTGCTCATCACCGATGTCTATCATGATATCATTGAACATTCCCGTTGTAGAACGGTCACCAATAGGGATGGAAAGACCACATTGCAGCATGTATTGCAGCAATCCAACAGTCTTCAGACAGACTGATTTTCCACCTGCATTAGGACCTGAAATAATCAGCAGATGCTTCTCTTTGGTGAGTTGAATATCAAGAGGAACAACACTCGATGGTACGTTTCGCGTTGCATTCTCCTCTTCCAAGACCGTCTCTTCATCCTCTTTCACGCTACCATCTACCGTCACTTTATCTGTAGAAGCATTATCTCCTGACTCGTAACGATTTACCATTTGATGGCTTTTCCGTTCCAAAGACAATTGCAACAGTGGGTGAATAGCACGAATCCAGTCGATATGTGGCTCTTCAGACACTTGTGGTTCGAAAGCCTTAAAGAGACTTGCCAACTCCGATTTAGCCCTAATGAAGTCGATAACAGCCAACAGATTGTATGAGTCAAGAATCTCTTTCACATTCGGGCGGACCTTCTTTGCGAACTCAGTAAGTATCCTTATCATCTCCCGACGTTCGTCATTCTCCAGCTCACGTATCTTGTTATTTGCTTCAACAACCTCCGTTGGCTCAATATAAACCGTACGTCCCGTAGCACTTTCATCATGTATGATACCCGAAATCCTACGCTTTAACCCCGGTGCAACAGGTATAACGAGGCGTCCATCACGCAGAGTTGGCGTCACATCTTTCTCTACTAATCCCTCACCTTGGGCAGAACGCAGGATACTATAGAGTGTTCTCGATATGCTTCCTTCGGTACGTGCGAGCTCCTGGCGTATCTTTAGCAAGTCGGGAGACGCATTATCACGCATCTTTCCGAACTTATCAATGATCTGAGAGATGCGCTGAACAAGGAGAGGAAAGGTGGCAACGCCGTCGGCAAGGGCATAGAGTGCAGGATAATAGTGGCGTATCTCGCCCTGTTCTGTCTCTTCTCCACGACTCAGAAAGCCAACGATGGCGATGATCGTCTCCAACGAACGCTTGAGATCAAACAGTTCATCCACCTCCATATGGGTTCCTTCCAAGCGGATACGAGCCACACTCTGGCGCACATCAAAGAAGTTATCAAGAGGGAAATCATCAACTCCTTCCTGTATTTTCCTGAACTCTCGAATCTCTTCCATCCATGTATTCACCTGCACAGCATCAGTGGTAAAAGCCATTTCGTCCACCTTTTCCTTACCTAACGTGGACAGACAGCGTTCGCGAAGAAGTGCTCTTATCTCGGTGAAGCCAATCTTTTGTTCGAAGTTCTTTGGATATATCATGTTTGTTATTTCCTTTCTTACCTATTGATTATTCTTTGCAAAGTTACTCATTTCTTTGCTTAAAATGTTCTTTTTTTGCTATTTTACATGTGATATTAGGTACTGTTACAAATAAAAATACTATATTTGCGAAAAGAAATCATAACCTTTTACCTGTTCGAAGAACAATGGTAATATGACTAAATTAAACAACAATGATGAGAAAGACACTACTCTTAATCCTGCTATCATCTGTCTTTGCCACAATGAAGGCACAGACGGGGAATGTTCTTTATGACAGAATCATACGGCAAACCATGCTTTTCCCGCAGGAGAAAGCCTATATCAGCACGGATGCCGACAGTTATCAACCGGGCGGACGCATCTCTTTCCATGTTTTTTTGGTCAACGCTATGACGCATCAAGAGGACAGTTTGAGCAATTATGTCTATACGGAACTGATTGATTCAAACCGTGTTGTCATGTCCCGTGTGCGTATATTGCGCAATGAATCAGGCTTTACGGGGTATATAGACATCCCTGTGGATGCTGCAAGAGGGCATTATTTGCTCCGCTGTTATACCCGTAATATGCAGAATGTGGAAGGATATGACTGTCTGAAGAGTATCTTTGTTGGAGGAAGGGCACGTTTATTGCCATCTGCTGAGAATCCTTCTGTAAAAGCTAAGGGCACAAACAGTAATAACAAACTGGCTATTAAGCGGGATAAAGACTTTATTAAAGTGTCTGTTTTAGACATAAAAGACCCTGTAAGAACGCCTCTTCATCTCCTTGGTCATTGTCGTTCTATGCCATTTTACTTCGGAGAAATCAGTCCTCAAAAGCCTCTTCTTCTTCGGAATGACAGTCTGCCTGATGGCGTTTTGTCGTTCATTCTCCTTGATGCAGGCTTTAACTCACTTGACGAAAAGCTCATCTTCTCACAGCAGGGAAAGGACGTTTGCCCTGTAAAGATCATGCTTAAACCCACTGCAGGACAGTCTGCTGACCCAATAGAGGGCATCATTACGGCTCCTAATCTGCACAAAGACGAACTAATGAATGTCGTTGTAAGAGTGTCAAAAGCCACAGTTGACAGTCCAGTTACCCACTCAAACATCCTCTCAGAGTTCCTTTTGGCAAGTGATATGGCTGGAAACAAGGAAGAACCAGCTTCCGTTCTGTCGCCAGAAGCAGCCGACAGCCTGCTGCAAGGCGCACATTGGTTGCGTTATGACATGCCTTCTGTGATACGAGGTACATGTAAAAGAGCATCCAAGGATAGGGAATCATCAGCCTGCATACGTGGAAGGGTGCTGCAACTCATAAGAAACAAAGGTGTTGAAGGGGCTTCAGTAAACCTCATTTCACCCAACAAAGGCTTCTTTGCGGTCACCACGACTGATGCTACAGGGCGTTTTTGCTTTGAAGGAATGGACTATCCGGAAGGGACGCAATACGTGTTGAACGCCTTCAACAAAGCAGGAAAGCCAGCGGTAAGACTACAGTTGGATGAGGAAACCTTCCCTCCTTTTACTGCACAGCTCCCTCCTTACAGATGGATAAAGAGCAACAATACGTCTGACGATGACTCCTTATTATATAAGAAGAATGGTTCAATACTTCTCAAAGGGGTAGACATCGTCTCACATCGCCCTACGTATGCTTCACGTTCAGATGCCTATGCACGTACTGCCGACTTCTCTTTCGGACTGCGAGACATCGAATCTATCGGTGCCACATGCCTGCATGAACTGCTCCGAAGAGTACCGGGTCTGACCGTAGATATGGATAAATGCTATGTTCGGAGTGGTGCTACGATACACGGAAGGAAGCCTGCTGCAATTGCCATTGACGGTACTTTCATGAACGAAGACTTTGATTTGGACAATATACAGTTGTCGGATGTTGAGCGTGTCGACGTCTTTAAGACGGGATCAACAGCCATCTGGGGCGCCATAGGAGGCATGGGAGTTATCTCCATAACCACGAAAAAAGGCGGTTTTGAGCCAAAAGCCATGCGGAAAAGCAATACCAAGACGTTCACAACGCTGGGTTATCAGCCTTCTCAACCGTATACTCCTACGTGGCAGACACCTTTCTGGAACCCGTCTCTTCGTGGTCAGTCAGTGCGTTTCTCACTTCCTTCAACCTGTCGTTCAGGCTATAGAGTCATCGTAGAAGGAATGACAACGGATGGCAGAATCATCTTTGGTGAGATGACATTCTGAAGCATTTCAACTGCTGATCATGGTGAGGAATGAAACAACCTTCATCCCTTCACTGTAAAGTTTATTCACAACGGCTTTTCAATAGATGCCCTTTTGCGTTGTAAAACATGCCCTTTTGCACTTCAAAAGATGCCCTTTTACAATGCAAAAGGGCATCTTTTACATGGTAAAAGGGCGTCTTTTAGAAACGGTTTTGTAATGTATTGATTGTCTGATGGTTACAAACTGACCTAAAAAGGATATTTTGTTGTTTTCTTAAAGATTAGCTTTCCTTTTTTGTAATACCTTTTCATGTTGGTTAAAGCATACAGGTTTGTGGCTTAGATAGTTCTTACGCAGATCATACTTCATCTGGAACTGCAAACTAAACCGTCTTTATGAAGTAGGAAATAACAATCGAATCATGTGGTTTATAACCCTTGAAAAACATCTTCGTTCATCCCAATTCAGCTAATAATTACTATTAGGTATTTTCCTTTTGGCACCTTTGTTTTTTGTAGAGACAGACTGATAAGTGGGAAAAAATAGCTAAATTTGTAGTCCAAAAGAAAACTTATGGCAATAAAAGCAGCATTTTTTGATATCGACGGGACACTTGTTTCGTTCCGAACCCATCAGGTTCCAAGCTCCACGATTGAGGCTATTAAGCAAGTGAAAGAGCGTGGTGTGAAGATCTTTATATCTACCGGTCGGCCCGTAGCCATCATCAACAACATTGATGCAGTACGCCCATTGGTCGACGGATACATCGCCTTTAACGGTGCATGTAGCTTTATTGGAGATGAAGATATCACGATGATGCCTTTACCAAAAGAGGCTGTGCAAGCCATGATTGAAGACTCTGACAAACGAGGTTATGCCATTGTTGTCTGTGGAAAGAAGGACATTGGGATTCGCAATCATACGCATATCTTTGACGAAATCTTCGTCAGAGACCTTGGAGTTGACAACATAGACATTCATAAATCAGTTGATCCACTCCTGCAAAAGCCCGTCTTACAGCTCACACCTTTCTTCTCTGTAGAGGACGAAAAGGAGATACTTCCGCACATGCCACATTGTATTTCAGCACGCTGGCATCCTACTTTTACTGACATAACCGTGGAGGGAGCCGACAAGGGCAACGCCCTTTTGAAGGTTGCAGCACACATTGGTATCAGTCCTTCGGAGTGCATTGCCTTCGGAGATGGGGGCAATGACATCAGTATTCTGCAGGCTGCCGGCATCGGTGTTGCCATGGGAAACGCCAATGATGACGTGAAAGCAGTGGCTGATTACGTAACGACAAGCGTGGATGAAGACGGCATACTGAATGCTTTCAGACACTTTGGTCTGTTGGAATAAGTAATAGAAAGAAGAACAGAAGAATGACAAACAAGATAGAACGGTCGGCACAAGAGAAGCGAACAGCCTTTGTTGTGATCTTCACTTTCTGCATGATGCTGGCTGAAGTCATCGTCGGGTTGACGTCACACTCTATGGCTCTTTTTGCCGATGGAGTACACATGGGGTCGCATGTGCTTGTGATAGGACTCAACTGGGGTGCTTATGTCTTGGTTAGAAGACTGAATAGCAAGGACGCAACACAGTACGATGGGGATAAGATTCTGAACCTTTCAGCCTTTACAAGTGGTATTTTTCTGGTGCTGATGGCAGTCTTCATCATCACAGAAGCAATAGAACGGCTCACCTCAGGCAGTACGATTATCAATTACGAGTTCGCCCTTGGTACGGCTTTCGTGGGTCTTATCGCTAATACTATCAGTGCTTCCGTACTGCATGGGCACCACGGTACGACTGATTATAACAGCCATGCAGCCTATCTTCATGTGCTTTCTGATGCGCTAACGGAGATAGGTGCCATCATAGGATTGGTCTGTGCGATGTTCTGGAGCATCACTTGGATTGACTCAGCAGTGGCTGTTATCAGTGCAATCGTTGTTCTTCGATGGGCAAAACGTCTGCTTTGGGATACGGGAAGAGCACTGACTAAGAAATAGTCTGTGCTCCTTTCACATGTCCGGTACGCTTCAGTACACCCCATGTCTGCAACTCTCCCTTGATAGCCTTTAGATAACTCTTGAACAATACATAATACATTATCCAACGATAGAAGAACCGTTGTGGAATGATCCACAGCAGAACCCACAGACTTTCATGCTCGAAGATGTAAGCCATGATTGATACACTGGCATCTACAAGGAGGAAGATGAGGTAATAAATGAATATCTGACTGGCGTTACCTGAGAACAGTCCGAAGAGCATAAGGACATCTGCTATAGGTGAGAAGGTAGGGATAATGTATTGGAAAATAAGCATATTAGGCATTGCCCACATACCAAATCCACCCTTAGATGGCGCAAATAATGATGCACGATGCTTCCAAAAGGTCTGCATAACACCGAAACACCAACGTATACGTTGCTTGATAAACTGACGTAAACTCTCTGGTGCTTCAGTCATAGCAACGGCATAATTCTCGTTCTCTATTAGGTATCCGTGCTCGTTAATGCTCATGGTTAAGTCGCAATCTTCAGCCAACGTGTCGGTAGTAAAGCCTCCTACATCTTCCAGAACATCCTTGCGGAAGGCACCAATAGCCCCCGGAATCACCGTAATAGCATTGATATTAGAGTATGCCATACGGTCAAAATTCTGGCTTGTAGTGTACTCAATAGCCTGCCAATAGGTGAGCATATTGCGTTGATTTCCTACCTTTACATTGCCTGCAACAGCACCTAATTTACCTGTTTTGTCGGCTATGAAATGCTTCATTAACTTACTGACTGCATCCTTATAGAGCTGTGTATCAGCATCAACACATACTATATAATCTGTTGAACAGGCTGCTATTCCGTAATTCAAGGCAGATGCTTTACCACCATTCTTCTTACTTATGATGACGACTTTATCATCATTCTCAAACACTTCTCTTACCCTTTGAAGTGTATTATCCTTACTTCCATCATCCACAAGATATATTTTCAGTGACGGATAGTCCTGCTCTTTGAGGTTACTTATCGTACGAACGATGTTCACTTCTTCGTTATATGCAGGGACAATGATTGACACTGCAGGGGCTGTCAGTGGGTCAATCGGAGCATAATTACGGCGGTTTTCAGCTCTTTTCTCCCGTATCATAAGCACGTACATGAAGACAAGTCGCATGAAACCAAGCACCAAAAAGACAAGGAACAACGCCGTTAAGAAGTCACTGATATGGTAAATCAGCTCTGCTAAGCTAAGGTTTGCCTGCATAGCATAGTACTCTTTACCCTTCTTAATAGGTGGCATTAGGGTCTGACGGCTCATCCCTAAGTACTTCTCCAAGGATATAAACTGATAACCTTCACGCTGTAATGTCTCGATAATACGGGGCAATGCCGTAACTGTTGGCTCACGTGTATCGCCTCCAGCATCATGTAACAGGATGATATGTCCGTACTCTTGATGCACACCATCAAGCACTCTCTTGTATATTTGGTCAGCTGTTACACCCTGTTGCCAGTCATTTGGGTCAATAGATTCCCCAACAAAGAGATAGTTTCTACGGCTTGCTATGATCATAGGCCATATCTCTTCGTGGTCAGTTGGGTCTGCATCAGCATTGTAAGGAGCACGGAAGAGAATCGTACTCTGACCTGTTATGCTCTCAATAAGCATTCTTGTGAGTTTCAATTCGGCAAAAGAGCGACGGTCTGAGTTCTCAATCATGTTGTGATGGGTGAAGGTATGATTGCCAATCGTGTATCCTTGGTCGAACACATCCTTAACTATCGGGATGTTTTTCTCCATCTGTAAGCCCACCATAAAGAATGCTGCAGGTACTTTATAGTGCTTTAATATGCTCAGAACCTTCGGAGTCCATCGGCTATCTGGCCCATCATCGAAGGTCAGAACCAACTGTTTCTCCTTGCATTTTCCGAGCCTTTGCACCGTATAAGTAGCCGGAAGGGAATGATAACGTTCCTCAATGATAAGCTGATTGTCCTTGTCCAACACGATACCAATGCGTCCTGCGTGGGGTTCGGAAGTAACATTAAGCACCTCACCAGAGCCAACAAAGTTCACATCGTCCGTCCCACTGAGTTGCATTATCTTTGCTATTGGCATCCGAGCAGCGCTCTCCCACGACAAATCCTTGCCATAATACTTCCAGATTCGGCGATCTTCAGTGCCTAAACGCCACAGACCGAAGCCTGCAAGATGATATGTAGCACCGAAACGCATGATGTTGAATGTTGTGACAGCATCTGGAAAGAACACCTGATGCAGTGTTCCGTCATCTTCATCTTGGTAAGAAAAGTTGAGATTATACGTATCATCGTTGAAGTTTACCTTTGCTCCTGCGTTCAAAGCCGTAGCCATTGTCTGGTCAAAAGACATGGTTGTACCTCCCTGACCCTGTGCCCAATTATAGCCATAGGTAGCCATACCAAGTACAATCTTATCATTTGGGACATTCTTTGCAGCCCAGTCTGTGGCTTTCTCAACCCATCTTTGCGAGCTGACAGGGCCTGCCTGGCTTCCTGCATTGTGCTCATCATAAGCCATAAGGAAGAGATAATCATCATATTTAGCAAGCTCTTGCATGTCATAATCCTCATTGAATGGTGCAACAGCCTGCGTTACATAGAGTCCATTTGCATGGAAAACACGTGCAAAATCCTTCACAAGTGTGACGAGAAGGGCGTTATCATTGATGTTCAGTTCCTCCAAGTCGAGGTTGATACCAGCAAAACCGTTACGCTTACAAGCTGTAACCAACTCGTTGATCATCCCCATTCGCTTCGTACTATCGCGCATAATGCGTCCGATAGCCTCTGGACGGAAGGCTGAATTGTAGTTGTTTGTCAGCATAGGGAGGACAGGTATGTGTGCACGGCGCATGAGTTTAAGTGCCCGTTGGTCGATACGTGCTTCAATACGGTCGGTCTTTGGATTGATGAAATACCACTCTGGCAGTACCATATTGAGGTGTTTAAGATTGTTTTTCAGCGAGATGTAAGCATGTTTATCCCAGTTTACGTACCATGCAGAGCGTATTCCCATGCGTGGATCAGTCCATTCTTTGATGTATTTCTGCGTCACATTGTCCGTATGACCTACGAAACGATGCTGTCTTGCAGCCACCTTTGCATAGTTACTGTGCATCTTCTGTTCCTTGAAGAAGTCACGGAACGACTTGTAAACTTCAGCTCTCTTGTTGTCTTTTAATAGTGGTTCGCTTGCCGAAACAACGCTTCGGTAATCGTGACGGAAGGGCATCTGCGGACTACCTTCCAATGCAAACATTGCCAAGAATACCACTCCCAGCAGTATGGCTATCGTTATTAAAACACGTAATGTCCACTTGAACCGATTCCAACGTTGGCGGGAATCAGTTTGAAAAACTTGCCTATCCATGCTTAAACCTTTTTCGTTTACGTTCTCTCTATTTGTCGTTAAATACACTGCAAAAGTATAATTAATCTCTTTAACATAGCCTATGAATGGATAAAAAAATCAAAACCAACGATTAAATTTGTATAATCGGGGAAGGAGAGGGGCTATGGCTGCAGAGAAAAGGGGAGTCAGTTGACTTACAGAGAACTGTAGATTGCACAGTATGAAATAACCTTACAATAATCAGACTATGATAAGTTGTATTTTCATCGAAAATGTTTCAAAATCAACTTTGTAACCAACAGAAAATCAATAGGTTGCAAACAGGCTCGTAAAAGGTGCCCTTTTGCATTGTAAAAGACGCCCTTTTGCAGTGTAAAAGATGCCCTTTTACAATGCAAAAGGGCGTAGTTCACTTTCCATATGTGAATAAATCATTACATAAGGGGTCATGATAAGCACTTTTCACAATACTGTTTTAAAATTTACTTAATATTAGGTATTGTTGCATTTGTGGGAAGAAACTACCTTTGCACAATAATTTTACTTACCCTATAAATACTGAATATAGACCGAAAGAAAGTGATAACAAAACCGAAACGAAAAGGCTTTTTAAGGGAATTGACTTGCTTTTCTCCTTATTATATAATATATTTGCAATGTTAATCTGAATAAAAGCCTAAACAGAAACGTAATAATCAGTATCCATTCCGCTTACGATAAGTAAGTCTGACAACCATGTTTACGAAGCAAAATCTAAATATTTTTTTATCTTGATTAAATCCTTGAAGAGTATGAATCTTAAAAAAAACATTCTTTTCCTATTGTTAGGAAGCATTATTCTTTGTATGTTCTCGTGTGCAAAGGAAGATGAATTCGAGTCGCCAACATTAGTTCTTTCGGAGAACAGCATTGCCTTTGACAAGGGTGTAAACGAAAGAACCATCAGTGTAACGACCAATCAAGGCAACTGGATAGCATCGTCTCCACAGGAAGGTGATTGGCTTTCACTGGTTCAGGATGCCAATGTTCTGAAGGTGAAAGTTACTGAAAACACGATGGGAACAGAGCGTACGGGCTATGTCATCGTCAACGCTAACGGTGCAACGGCTAAGATTGAGGTGCGCCAGAGTGCTGCTGACGTGACGCTCGATGTCGTTCCTACGGCTATCTACCTTCCTCAAACGGGTGGTGAAAAGACTGTTGATGTCACTACAAACGCCGCCGTTTACGATGTGACACCCAGTGAAGAGGTCAGTTGGTTGAAGATTATCAAGTCGGAAGAGAAGATAAAACTGGTTGCAGAACGCAACGACAGCTATCAGCAACGTGAGGTGAAACTCTATGCAAAGAGCGGTAGTGTCATCCGTGAGATCGTTGTCTCACAGGCTGGAATACAACGTTATATCGTCCCAATAAACCCTGGTGCTCCGCAGGATGTGCACAAAATAATGGAGTATGAGCTTGGACGTGGCAGTTATCTCCGCGAGTATCAGGCTGCAATGCCAGCCTATGGACTGGAAGAGATGTACACTTTCATCACACCTTCTCCTATCTTTACCCTCATTCAGTACTGCAGTTCAGACGGTATAACACCGTCACAGATCATCACTGTTGGTGATGGTTCAAAAGCTATTGCAGCGGTAAAAGACAAGGCTTTTGATAAGTTCCTCATGGACAATGGCTATGTTAGAAGTAACTCCGAGTCGGACAGAGAGTACACCAATGAGCAGGAATTGCTGACGCTGAAGGTGTATATCTCTGAGAAAGAGAGCAATGAAGGCGTTAATCTTACATTCACTCCAATCATTAAACAGGTGGGGGATTACAAGACATTCAATGCTCTTCCTTACTATCCGCTTGAGCTTTTACAGAAGTCGAACGTAAAGGTTGCCGATGTTGAAGCATATGAAAAGAATGCTGGAAGCAAGGAAGAAGAACGCACAATGAACGAATATAAGAACACGGAAGTATCACAATTGCAATATACTCTGAAGGATAATACGGATCCAATGGCTGCCTATGGGCGTATCCATGTGTTCTATACGACGGATAAAGACGGTAAAACACCAGATAATTTAGGTAGTGTACAGATTGGAGCACTTATCTTTAAGAACACAAGTCTTGGTGTATGGAAGTACGGAACGAAGTGGATTGTGACGAAAGAGTTACGCAAGAAACTCGGTGAAGAGGGCTTCTCTTTCCTCCGTTCATCAGGTAATAATCACTTCTTTGCACGTGAACGCGACCATCTTGTTATTGATGTGACCTGCGTTTTGGACAATAATCAACCTGTTTTGGCACTTCTTTACAACTTTGATGCTACCGTTTCTGGTGCAGGAAGCAAGGCTGTCAAGGCACAGGAGAGGATGGAACAGAAGTTTGTTGCAGCCAAAAAGGCACTGAAATTCTAATGAAGTGTGTTACACCTTATATATAATAGGATATGCGTATAACAAATATATACCAACTGTTTCGGCTCTCTCTGCTCTGTATGCTGGTAGCATTGATGGCGGGATGTGCCGAGAAAGACAGTTTTGAACAACCTTATCTGAATGTCTCAGAGAAGGAGATTAACTTCTCCGGACAGGTTGATGAACAGACAATCACTGTGAATACGAACTGTAAAGAGTGGATTGCCACAACACCAAAGGCGTGGATTCACCTCACAGTGAACGGAAATCAGATTGCAGTAAAGGCTGATCCGAACACCACGGGGGCTGAACGTAGTAGTTACATCCTTGTTGATGGCGGTCTGGCAGTTGAGAAAATAGCAGTGACACAAAGCTCTTCCGACTTCACGTTGAGCATCGCTAACGGTGAGATAATGCTGCCTCAGGCTGGTGGAACAACGTCTGTTGATGTTGGAAACGGTGACAATACGTATGAATTACGTCAGCATGAAACCACTGATTGGCTGCAGATTGTAAAAAAGAAGCATGCTTTGAAGTTCTATTCAAAGCCTAATTACACAACAACAGAGCGGAAAACGACCCTCACACTGACTGTTGGTGAAAAGCCCTTTAGCGTTGTTGTTCGTCAACCGGGTGTGGCTTTGTTCATCTTAGCATGCAATCCTGGGAACCCATTCAGCATCCATAAGATGATGGATTACGAGATTCGGCGAGGTAGTATATTGTCGGAGTATGGCTCACCTGACCCTGATAACGGTATCTATGAGGAGAGTTACTTCTTCAAAACACCGTCGCCTTTGTTCAAAGATATTGTTTATGTGCATGATACAGAGCACTCTACGGCTACTCGTATATATACCCGTTCGCTGGTGAAAGAGGGTATTGACGCTGTGAAATCACAGGCTTTCCAGGACTTCCTCACGGCAAATGGCTATACAAGAGATGCCAAAGACACAAATCATTACGTCAATATCAAGGACCAGATGACCATGGATGTGGACATCATGGAGAGTAATAACAGTGTTGTTTTGTTCTTTGATCAGATTCATACACAGGACCGTCCGTATGATACTTTCACGCATCTTGACCTCGGACCGTTGGCTCTTTTGAATCAGAAAGACAAGAAAATCAGTGATGTTGAGTCGTTTGAAGCAGGACAAAAGAGCGAGGAAGTGAAGCGACAAGTATCCCGAAACAGAGAGATTGAAGCCCTTGTTTACAAGACAACCGACCCTGTTCAGGTGGCACGAACCTACTTCTTCTATATGCGAGGTGGGGATAATCCAGCTGCAGCGGATATGGTTGGGAGTGTTGAACAGTACATCTTGAGCTTCAGTCAGCCTAACTTGGGCATCTGGCAGTACGGCAATGAGTGGTTCATCACACGTGAATTTGACAAGTTACTCACGTCAAATGGTTTCGAGTTTGTGAATTATAACGGTAGACATCACGTCTATGCACGTCGTTCAGACTATCTAACTCTGGCTATATCTGGCGGAAAATACTCCGATGTCAATGATGGAAAACCAGTCATGCAGATAAGTGTTCTCTACAAACCATCGCTCTTTGCAGGTAGCAGACAGCAGAGAATGGCGAAAATAGAACGCATGATTAAGGAATACAAAACAAGGAAATAACTTTCAATCTTAATGCAATGAATAAGAAGATTATATACTTATGTGCGTGTGCCGTTGCTGGTCTGATGCTCACAACATCGTGTCAGGATAGCCTGGAGACGGACTCTTCCAATTCCAACACACGTTCTGTGATCATTGATAAGAATGTCTTTGCTGTTAAAGGACGTATCAATGTGAAGCTGACCGAGGCTGCTACACGTGCCATTCCAGCTACTCGCAGTGGGAAAATAGATATGCAGAGTGTTCCTTCTCCTATGCTTTCGGCAATGAATTATGCTGGCGCTTACAGGATGGAGAGGGTCTTTAAGCCCGCAGGAGTCTATGAAGCACGCACCAAGGCAGCAGGTCTTGACAGATGGTATACCATATATTTCGATGATAGTAAGGATGTCTCAGCTGTAATTGAGCACTTTAATAAGGTGAAAGGGGTGGAGTTTGCAGAGCGAATCTTGCCTATCTCACAGCCAAAAGAGACCTCTGTGCCTTATGAAGGATCAGCTTCTGGCATGCAGACACGAGTGGGGAACAGTGCTTTCAATGACCCTCTACTGTCGAAACAATGGCATTATTATAATGATGGAACCATCAGTCCACGTGCTAAAAAGGGTGCTGACTGTAACGTTTTACCTGTTTGGGAGAAGTATACAACGGGTAAAAGCAATGTCATTGTAGCCGTTGTAGATGGTGGAATAGACGTTACGCATGAGGATTTGGTCGATAATCTCTATGTCAATGAGAAGGAGAAGAACGGGCAACCGGGCGTTGATGACGATGGAAATGGGTTCGTTGACGATGTTAATGGATATAACTTTGTAGAGGCAACAGACGTCGTTGGAGGTACCATTGAACCTGATGATGAAGGGCATGGAACCCATGTTGCAGGTACTGTTGCAGCACGAAATAACAACGGAAAGGGCGTATCTGGTATCGCTGGTGGTGATGGTTCGACTGGCAGTGGGGTACGTCTTATGAGCTGCCAGATATTCCGTAACAAGAACGAACAGGGTGATGCAGCTGCCGCAATCAAGTATGCTGCGGACAATGGGGCTGTTATTTGCCAGAATTCTTGGGGCTATTCGTCTACAGCTGGCGTCACTGAGATGCCTGAAATGCTGAAGGAAGCAATCGATTACTTCATCAAGAACGCTGGATGTGACGCTTCCGGACAACAGAAAGCAGACTCTCCTATGAAGGGAGGAGTGGTGATTTTTGCTGCAGGTAACGAGAATAAGGACTTCTCAGCATACCCTGCTTGCTACTCAAAGGTGGTCTCTGTGGCTGCAATGGCATGGGATTTCAGTAAAGCAAGTTATAGTAATTATGCCAAATGGGTGACCATTACGGCTCCAGGAGGTGACCAAGACACCTTCGGAACACAAGCAGGTGTGCTCAGTACGGTGCCTAAAAGCAAGGCAGCATCAGGCTATGCATACTTCCAAGGGACGTCTATGGCATGTCCACATGTGTCTGGTATAGCTGCACTTATTGCTTCTTACTTTGGTAAACAGGGCTTTACCAATGAGGAATTGAAGACCCGTCTGACCACAGCTTACCGTCCTTATAACATCAATGAACTGAATCCTACCTATAAAAACAAGCTGGGTAATGGTTTCATTGATGCTGAAGCAGCCTTTGAATCGGATACAAAGATTGCCCCAGAGGAGGTTAATTCTCTCAGACTGACACCTGATTTCACGGATATAACAGCAACATGGAGTGTTGTAAAGGACGAAGATAAGACTGCTACTTTCTATCGTTTGTACATCAGTCAGGATGAGTTGACGACGGAAAACATCAAGAATATGACTTACAAAGAGGTCAATGCAGTTGGTCATAAGTTAGGTGAAACACTGCATTTCACCTTTGATAACCTCCGAGATAATCAGTCTTATAACATTGCAATAGTGGCTGTTGACCGTTGGGGAAACAGTTCTCAGCCAGTCATTCAGCACTGTAAAACGAAGCTGAACCATGCTCCTGAGGTCACAAACTTCCCCGAAAAGATTCTTGATGTGCCCACTGATGGCAAGGAAACATTCAACTTTAAGGTTGCTGACCCTGATGGTCAGGAATGGAGTATGAAGACGAATGGTGAGACAAAGGGTGTATCCTACAGTCTGAACCACGGCATTGTGACGGTCAATATAGTCCCAGTCCTTGCTCCAGGAAGCTATACTTGCTCGTTTTTGTTCACTGATGACTTAGGTGCAGTTACTGTTAAGACACTCACTTTCCGTATTCTTAAGTATGTTCCACCGACATTAGAGACACCATTTGATAACTATATCATTGGTCTGGATGAGGGTTCTGTAAGTCTTTCTCTGAACAATCACTACACACACAGTGGTAACAAGCAGCTTACATACAAGGCAAATGTTATGAATAACGGTATCGCTGACGCTTCAATAAACAATGAAAACCTACAGTTGAGACCATTGAAGACGGGCGTAACACGTGTTAATATCCTTGCATCAGACGGTCAGCAGACCTCTTCAGAAGGCTCTTTCCAGGTAAGAGTGGTCGAGAAAAAGTCGGCTCCTGTGTATGTTGTATATCCTATTCCAGTACGAAAAGACATTCACATACTGCTCAATCCAGAGGTGAAGCAGGCTGAAATGATTATCAGTTCCACTGTAGGAGAACGCTTGAAGCAGACAGAAGTGACACCTGACAAGGACCATGTAGCCACAATGGACCTGTCAACTCTGCATCCAGGAACCTACAAACTCACCGTTCATACAAGCAAAGGAAAGCACACACAGATGTTTATTAAACGATAATCACAATGAAAATGAAGATTAAACACATGATGATAACAACTTTCGCAGTACTCTTCTGTACTGTGAAAGCTGATGCTCAGGGGCAGAGTTTGCCCATCCTAACGATGAATACTGATGCCCGAACAGCAGCAATGGGCAATGCTTCGGTAGCTGCTGAAGGGATGTTCCTATACACAAACCCTGCTGCTTTCTTCACGATTGATAAGAAATGGACGGCTGATGTGTCTGCTTCTCTCTTCGAAAAGGATGAAGATATAGAGGGAAGATATGGTCTGTACGCTGCAACCGTGGGTTATAAACTTGCCAAAAGACATGCTGTCTTTGCAGGATTCAGGTATGCTGGCGGATTGAAACTCAAAGGATTCGACATGCTTGGGAACCCAACAAAGGACTATAAGCCCTATGATTGGACCATTGATCTTGGTTATTCTTACCTGATTGGCAATGGTTTCTCTGCTTATGCAATGGGGAGTTTCCTCTTCAGTCACCTCTCAAAGAATGCCAATGGAGCAGCATTTACCATCGGAGGAGCCTATCAGAACAATGAAATCAACGTCTTAAACTGTCCTGCAAAGCTTATGATTGATGCTAAAGTTGCCGACTTCGGTCCAAAACTCGACTATGGAAACGGCTATAAGACATCAATGCCAACACACATAACAGGCGGTGGAGCACTGACGGTAGATGTGTCTGACAAGCATCAAATAGGTGTAGCTGCATCAGCAAGTTACTATTGTGAGGTTGACAATCACAGCATGACTATGGCTGGTGCTGGCGCAGAATACACCTATAACAAGATGCTTTCAGTGCGTGCAGGCTATGAATATGGCAATCATGACCTTAGCCATTTCACCGTGGGAGCAGGCATTAAGTACCAGGGATTGCGCCTGAATGGTAGCTACATGCTGGGTATAACGGAGGCTAAAAACAGCTATCTTACCGTTGGGTTAGGCTATGATTTCTAACAGAGAGAACGTTTTTAATAATATCTAAAATAACATATTTATGAAGAAAACTTTATTCTTTATCTGTGCTTTGGCACTGAATCTCACTGCTTCAGCACAGATCTTTACTACTCCGAAAGGGAAACTTATCGACAACATGTACCGCAATAGCGACTCATGGGTTAAGAAAGGCTGGACGAGTATGGAGCCTGGTAAGTACGAAGGCTTGGCATCTAAGATTGTGGAAGGCGATGACGGATATCTCTATGTGTACAATCCGCTCTCTGGATTTAATAGCAATTCATGGCTGAAACTGGAGAAAGTGGGCGAAGGAAGATACAAGGCTGTCCTGCCACAGATAATCTTTAAGGACAACGACGGTGGTGATGACGATGACGAAGAGGGTGGAAACACGGAACGCATCTTCAAACTTAACCGTATGATAGCTACTGGAAAAGACCAATATAAGGTTGTTGAAGCCAGCAAAAACTACATGGAATACACCTGGGATGGGAAGACTTTGAAGATGTTAGGTGCTGGTTCGAAGAACGAAATATTAGGAGTTGTCTACGGAGAGGACGAGTGGGAGAGCCGTTATGGTGACTGGAATGTGACGATTCAGACCTCTACTGACAAGCTTATCACACCTCCTAGCACTGCACAGAACATACAATACACGGTTACTTCACGGGAAAACACGTCGCCACGACTGATAGATGCTGCCGTAGAAGGGAATGATATCTATCTGAAAGGACTCTTTAAGAGTGAGAAACTTGCCAATGTATGGGTGAAAATAACACGTCAAGGCGACAAGGCTGTGATGCTTTCCAACCAGTATTTGGGCGTGACGAAGGCGACAGATTACATGAGATTCTCAAATGATACATCAGCTTATCACACTTATGCTGCCGTCTTCAATGATGCAGCAGCTGCCACTAACGAGCTGGAATTCAGTGTGAATGCAGCCACGGGATTGCTTACCGCCAACAATATCCTTAAGATAATGTTTGGTAAAAGCAGTGCTACGAACATGCCAATGGTTGACCTTGAGAGCTATGAAGAGCTTGTTCTGACTCCTTATCAGGCTGTTGCTGGCAAGCCAGAGACACCGAAACTGCATTATTGTTCAGCTGCTGACAGCTATGATTACACACAAAAGATAACTACTTTGGCATTTTACGTAAAGAATGTAAGCGTGGATGGCAAATATCTCAACCCTGAAAAGATGTATTATAACATATATCTCAACGACAGTAAGACGCCATTTACCTTTGAGAAGTCAAGGTATTACTATCTTGAAAAGGACATCACTGACATCCCATTCAACTACTCTGACAAGAAGAATGACGACATAAAGAAGAGTGATGATCAGCGTATTCTGCACTTCTATGAGCCAAACATTGAGAATGTTACCGTCATAATGGTTTATGAAGAGGGGGGAAAGAAGTATCTCAGTGCACCGATGAGCACCGTAGTTGTAACTGCCGGAATAGAGAATATCACGACGAATGATGCCTCAAAAGAGAGCTATTTCACCGTTGATGGTCGCAGACTGCAACAATTACAGAAAGGTTTGAACATCGTCAAACGTGCTGACGGAACAACAAAGAAGGTCCTTGTAAAGTAAGGTATATCTGTTTAAAAATGCCAATAAGCCACGTGTCATTCCTTATTTTTGTTGTATCTTTGCACGTATGAGTAAAGGTAAGTTACAGAAATTTGCGGAAATGGAGACGTTTAAGAACGTCTTTCAGTACCCATTCAGCGTGATCAGCGACACACCTTTCGACATGAAAGGTCACTGGAGAGAGCAATATTTCCACAATGATAACCCCATTGTGCTTGAATTGGGCTGTGGAAAGGGTGAGTATACCGTAGGATTGGCACGTGTTTATCCTGACATCAACTTCATCGGAGTTGACATCAAAGGGGCGAGAATATACACTGGTGCCAAGCAGGCATTGGAAGAAGGACTGGAGAACGTTGCTTTTCTACGCACGAGTATTGAGATTATTGACCGCTTTTTCGGCGAAAACGAGGTGCAGGAGATATGGCTTACCTTCTCTGACCCACAGATGAAGAATGTGCATAAGCGTCTTACTTCAACCTTCTTCATGGAGCGTTACAGAAGATTCCTGGTTGATGGAGGTATCGTTCATCTGAAAACTGATTCCAATTTCCTTTTCACTTACACCACATATATGGTTGATGTGAACCATCTGCCAGTGCTTTTCCGCACGGAAGACCTCTATGGTAACGAGCTGACAGAGCAGGGTAGGGCTGACAATCAGATGGATGATAAGACGCACGAGATACTTGGTATTCATACTTACTATGAGAACCAATGGATTGAACGCGGACTGAACATCAAGTACATGAAGTTCCGTTTGCCTGCTGAAGGGGCACTTGTGGAACCTGATGTAGAGATAGAACTGGATGATTATAGGTCCTATAAACGACCAAAACGTAGTGGTTTGGCAACCAGCAAATAAACTACCGGTGTCAAAGTATTTCACTATTGGATTTTAAAAGGGCGTCTTTTGCAATGTAAAAGACGCCCTTTTGCATGGTAAAAGATGCCCTTTTACAACGCAAAAGGTGCCCTTTTAGATCGTAAAAGGGCACCTTTTATTTTGCGTTTTGTAATCGTTTGATTACGTGATAGTTACAAAGTAGGAAACAAGACGTTTTCTCTTGTTTTTGAAGTAACATGCTTTGGATATTTGTAAGGTCTTTTCAAAGCTATCAATCATTTGCTTTTTCGTTCACAGACTACTTCTTCTCTCTTGCCTTACGAGCATACTCAAAGAGTGCTTGGGGCAGATGGCAGTAGCCTGTTGGGTGCTTGTCGAGATAGTCTTGATGGTAGTCTTCTGCCTTATAGAAGTTCTTCAGCGGCTCCATCTCTACTGCAAGTCTGCCCTTAGTGGCTTTCTCTTCCTCGGCAAACACCTGCTTGATGACGGGAAGATCAGCTGGATCAGTGTAATAAACACCCGTACGATACTGCGTACCACGGTCGTTTCCTTGCTGATTCACACTCGTTGGGTCGATTGATTTGAAGTAAAGTTCAAGCAAAAACTTCAGACTTATCACCTTCGGATCATACGTTATGCGCACGGCTTCAGCAAACTCTGTCCTGTCAGTGCATACCTCTTCATACGTTGGATTCTTGATAATACCGTTGGCGTAACCCACTTCTGTTGCCGTAACGCCATGTATTTGTTTCAGATAATGCTCTGTTCCCCAGAAACATCCACCTGCTACATAGATTTCTTTCATCGGTCTTAATAGTTTAATATACTCCCCGTAACCCTCCTTTTTCATGTCTTCAATAGGGATAAAGCGCAGGGAAGCACTGTTGATACAATATCGTTTACCACCCGTTTCGGCTGGTCCGTCGTCAAAGACATGGCCAAGATGGGCATTACCCGTGCTGCTTCTGACCTCAGTTCGTACCATCCCATGAGAACGATCGGTGTGATTGGTAACTAAACTCGGGGCGATAGGCTTTGAGAAAGCTGGCCATCCACAGCCTGAATCATACTTATCTGTTGATGAGAAGAGCGGCTCTCCCGTTGTGATATCAACATATATACCCTCCCGGAACTCATGGTCGTAAGCGTTGTTGAACGGTCGTTCCGTGGCAGCATGCTGTGTTACGGCATACTGTTCGGGTGTAAGCACCTTGCGGAGGGTGGCATCACTGGGTTTGGAATAATGCTTCTTGGGCAATGTTATGGAATCATTTTGTTGCATAATGGTTCTTGTTTTATTGGTACATGCCGTCATTCCCGACACCAGAATGCTGCAGCCCGCAGCCTGAACGATGAAGGAAAGAGCAAGCGTACATAGGATTGAGAACAAGTTTCGCATTGGTTTCATCTGATTATATTTAGTCTTGAATGGTCTGACGGGTAGTGTCCCTTCAGAGAAAATGGTCTCTATTTGATACAAAAAGTCCCGTTCCTCTTCTGTAAAAAGAGGAAACGGGACTGTTATTTTATTGTTTCTGGAGGAATCGATCCACCTCAATGGCAGCCATAGCACCCGTTGCTGCAGCCACAACACCTTGTCTATAGGTTGGGTCGGCAACGTCTCCTGCTGCGTAAACACCCTCAATATTGGTGGCAGTTGACTTTGGTTTCGTCACGATAAACCCATGATCGTCCATCTCAAGTTGCCCTTTGAAGAGGTCAGTGTTAGGAGTATGACCGATAGCAAGGAAGAAACCGTCGATTGCAATGTCGAACTTCTCTTCGTTAGGTTCGCCCTTGAAACGTACGAGATGTGCTCCTTGAACACCGTCATCACCGAAGAGTCCAACGGTATTGGTGTTATATAGAATCTCAATATTCTCCTTTTCAGTAACACGTTTACGCATGATCTCAGCTGCACGGAGCTGTGGTTTGCGCACAATCATGTACACTTTCTTAGCTAAACCAGACAGATACATTGCCTCTTCACAGGCAGTATCGCCTCCACCAACTACTGCTACGGTGCGCTTACGATAGAAGAATCCGTCGCAGGTAGCACATGCACTGACACCTTGACCACGGTATTTCTCCTCGTCAGGAAGGCCCAGATACTTGGCACTGGCACCTGTTGCGATGATCAAAGTGTCAGCTTCTATCTGGTTACCACGCTCATCTTCAACGTGGAAAGGACGACTACTAAGGTCTGCTTTTACGATAGAACCATCGCGAACGTCGGCTCCATACGTCTCAGCTTGCTGCTTCATCTCCATCATTAGTTGGTTAGCATCAATGCCATCATGGAACCCTGGGAAGTTTTCAACGATGGTTGTGGTAGTCAACTGGCCTCCCGGCTGTAGTCCAGAGTAAAGAACTGGCTGCAGATTTGCTCTTCCTGCATAGATAGCAGCAGTATAACCGGCTGGTCCACTACCAATTATAAGGGTCTTAACTTTTTCCATTGTAATATCTAAATGTTGTCTATTGCCCAACGAAAGTAAGTGTGTCAGGCGCAATTAATACTTTCTTTATTATTTAATCTATCAATTATCATGCCAAAATAAACGCACACGATGAATCCATTTTTCTCCCTTTTCTTATTCCATTGGGAACAAACCGAAGAGTCGATCATCAATCATATCGGTGACTTTCTTGAAGTCTTGAGGGTTGCATTGGAAGTCTGTTGTGTCACCATCTACTATCATCAAGTGCCCTTTATAGGTCTTTATCCAGTCCTCATAACGCTGGTTCAGACCGCGAAGGTAGTCTATGCGCATCGTTTGTTCGTACTCTCTGCCTCGTTGTTGTATGTGATCAATGAGGTGAGGGATGGAACATCTGATGTAAATGAGCA
>ENA-OWNK01000035-OWNK01000035.1-metagenome-genome-assembly--contig:-NODE-35-length-62331-cov-6.360701_pt1 | contig 62331 bp, 48 predicted proteins | sample MGYA00245343_ERZ651121 | MGnify/ENA primary metagenome ERZ651121 (study PRJEB26857, sample SAMEA4031775) | metagenome | biome: human; feature: oral; material: saliva | place: Philippines | collected 2014 | study... | reverse complement strand
TACTACTTACTCCTTACTACTTACTCCTTACTTTATTACTTTACTCCTAACCTCAGATTCCTTTCTTGTACACTCTGGGCATAATCCCTTTAGTACATAATTAACGCTATTGAGGAGAAAGCCATCGGGTAGAGGCACCACAGGCACCGACAATTGTTTGAGGCAGAAAGTGCGGTGGCAATGTTCGCAGTAAAAGTGCGTGTGCTCATCTTGCACAGTGCAATCGCAATCGTCGGCACATACGGCGTATTTGAGTGCGCCCGACCCATCGTCGATGGCGTGAATGAGTCTGTGGAGCAAGAAAAGCGAGAGTGTTCGCGAGATGGTGCTTTTGTCTATAGTGGGCAGAAGACGTTCCAGCTCGGGGAGCGAAACGGTTTCGTCGCCTCGCATCATCTCGCGAACAATAAGCAGGCGAGTGGCCGTGGGTTTGATGTGGCGCAGTGTTAGTTTGGCTACAAAAAAGGCTTCGTCGTGCATTTATTCTTTGTAGGCGTCTATTTTCTTGAGGTAGAAATCGCGGAAGTCGCTCCAGCGATAATACGGACCGCTAACGGCTTTGAGGGGCAATGTGGCCTCGTTCTCGTTAAGCATCACCTTAAAGAGCACATCTTTGTCGGCAGCGTTCTTGCGATAGAACACAAATTGGAGGTTTGAGGCCATGGGGAAAATCTTATAATCTAGCCAGTTCTGGGGTGCTAGTTGTTCCAAGTCGGCAATCTGTCGGCCGTTTTGGTTGAGGTTGAGTAAGCAAACAAGGGGCATTACCATTGTGTCGTGGCCATAGCGCAGTGTGGCACCAGGACTAGCAAGCTTAATACAGCTATCGGCTTGCGTGATGATGTTGCGCAGTAAGTTGCGCTGACTGTAGGGCTGCGTGCCACCATTGAGGGGCGAAGGACCATACATAATGTACCAACGAGCATTGCCAACGAGCCAGTTTTCGTAAAGTTCGTCAACCGTAAAGAGGTCGAGCAGCTGCAACTTATGGCGCAATTCGGTGCTTTGCACATTGTTGGCCACCTTAATAAGCATGCGGTTAAATTCGTTAGCGTTTATATTGTTCTTCCAGTATTCGGCATCGTTGAAGAGCGAATTCATCACTCTGTCGTGCATTTCGTGTTTCTTCGCAAAAGCAAGGTAAGCATCTTTTGCAGCGCCACGCATTTTTCTTGCACGCAAACTATCGTCTGTTTGATTCATATAATACATGTCGTGCATGCTAGCATCGTGCTTAACAATCAATTGTGGGTTAAGCAACAGCAGCTGTTGCAATGCATTTTCCATGGAAAGGATGCAGCGAATAACGGTTGTGCTCTTGGCATCGATGGTTGTTCGTCCGGCAAAAACTTCGGGAAAGTTTTGATACATACGGCGTGCAATGCCCTTGTGTTGTTCGGCTCCGCGTTGTGTTAGTTCGCCATCGCGCAGCATTGCTTCTTCGCGTATCAGCTTCAGTTTGCCCATGGTGGCCTTACCTAGCGGTGTGAGTTTGCCCAAACTGTCGGCCTTGGCGAGTGTGAAGTAAGTGGTGTCGTAGTCTTTTGTACCGATGAGATAGCGCGACCCATGTCTGCCATAGTGACTAATATAAAACGGTTTGTAACCTTTTGGCGCAGGCGTTTGCGCCTTTTGCGGACCGGGATAGGCCCAATAATTACCGGCAGACATGAGTCTGTCTTTCTTAAAATCGTCCTTGGCCTGTTGGGCAAAAGCACCAACACTGAGGGTCAAAGCGCAAAACACAATTGAAGCTTTTCTCATAAGGTAAAAATGATTGAATGTGCAAAGATAATTATTTTTTTTGAACTTGGGCAAGATAATGAGAGAAGTTAAGGATTGCGAGAGAAGAAGGGGCAAAAAAGATGATGAGAAGGGCGTGATGTGTATATAATTGGAGAGGGTAAGGAAGACGAAGGCATGGGAAGAGTATATAATTGGAGAGGGGTAAGGATGATGAGGCTTGTCTTCTGCTTTTGGCGTGAGAATATATCTCAGCGTTTAGTTGCTTTAGTGTCTTTGTATGATTCATGTTTTAACCAAAATCGGTGGGTTGACCGCTTATCACCTGTTTGATGTTGTTTTCATGGCTCCAGTCCATCTTTTATTTGCTTGTAGGTATCTTAGTTTTGTTCTTTTGGTGTAGTACACTACGCCAAAAGAATACGACAAACAAAGTGTCTACAAGAAAATAATAGATGTTAGGAAACAACACAAAAACAAAAGTACTGAAAACATTGTGGTCTAATGACCCATTTGGGTTAAAAAAAGGCGCACATGGATGGGTTAATAAATAGATGGTAAAAGCCTATGCTACGCCATCCAAAATAGGATAACATTTGTTTTCTTCAATACTTTTATGTAATTTCGCCGTAGTTTATGGCGCGATGGAGCCATTTTTTTGCATCAGATAATCATTAAATAAAAGACAATGAGCAAATTAGTTGTTAACTCTTACGAAGAGTTTGCCGCCCATCTGGGCGAAGAGCTAGGCGTTTCGCCATGGCTGGAGATAGACCAAGAGCGCATCAACCTCTTTGCAGATGCCACGTTAGACCATCAATGGATACACGTTGACGTGGAGCGTGCCAAACAAGAAAGTCAGTTTAAGAGCACCATTGCACACGGATATCTCACCCTCTCGCTGCTGCCTCACCTGTGGGAACAGATTATTGAGGTGAACAACATCAAGATGTTGGTGAACTATGGCATGGACAAGATGCGCTTTGGACAGGCCGTGGTGACAGGAAGTAAAGTGCGACTGGTTACCAAACTGCACGCCATCAGCAATATTCGCGGCATTTGCAAAACCGAGATAGAATTTAAAATAGAAATCGAAGGACAACGCAAACCCGCCCTCGAAGGCATCGCCACCTTCTTGTATTATTTTGAGTAAGAGGGGGTAGGACGGTTCCCTCATCAAAGTTTAATCGTAGGTTCTGTGTGCTGTGCTTCATCGTTTTGAAGCAGGCCTAAGAACCTACTTTGTTGTTAGTTAATGATATTTTTTAGCACTCTTATTTCATTGATATATTTTTGTGAATTCCCCTTTATTTTATTATTTTTGCAGTGTTTTTAATATAATTGCTAACAAAACAATTGACAACAAGATTATCAAGTAGAAGTCAGATGCATCTAGGCATATTGTATGTATACATTGATTATCCCTTTATTAATTACAAATTTAGTAGAAAAGCATTTTGTAAAGCTTAAAATTAAAGATTATGCAGAATAATATTTCGCGCACAGAAACAGACATTCTGAAAGGAGTGGCCATAATCATGATGTTGTGGTTGCACTTGTTTTTAAAAGAAAGTGATATAGGAAACTATTCCGATTTGCATTTTTCAAATGGGTTGTCTCTGTCTTATTATCTAACTCGACTATGCACACCTGTGTCTTTCTTTCTAATACTAAGTGGGTATGGGCTAGCCTACTTGTATAATGAAAACAGGCTTTCGCCTCGCACACAACTTCCGCGCTTATTAAAACTTTACATACATTATTGGTGGGTGTTGCTTGTGTTTGTTCCCATTGGAGTATTTGTAAAGCCCGAACACTATCCAGGCTCGCTAACCGATTTTTTGCTCAATGTGTTATCTTGGAAGCATAACTACAATTATGAAACTTGGTTTTTGTTACCCTATGCCTTGATAAGCATTTCTGCCTTATACATCTTAAAGATAATAGAGAAGGTGGGAATGAAGTGGGCTTTAGTAGGTACATTTTTGTTGTATCTAGCATCGTCTTATTTGTTTAGTCGTTATGGAGATTTTGTTTATTCGCATTTGGCGGTAGCATTAGTTGTAGAATACGTACAATTCCTTTTCTCGGTAACTTTAGGTGTTGTGCTCTTTCGTAGCAAATACGTTAAAGCACCATTCATTAAAGGCGCTTATGTTTATGTGGCCTTGCTGTTGCTATTTGCAGTAAAAATAGTATTAAGCACAGCAGCGTTCGACCCCATTTACTCATTTTTAGTAATTCTCCTTGTGCTAAAACTGCCTATACCTGTAACCATGAAGCGCGTGCTTGCATATCTTGGAGGTTATAGTATGATTATATGGCTGTCTCACACTTTCTTTTGCTATTACTTGTTCCATGATGTTATTTATGGTTTTAAGTATCCACTAGCAATCTTCTGTGTCTTGATGATAGTAAGCCTACTGGTTGGAGTAGTAATCTGTTATTTGGCTAAAAAGACAGTAATTTGTATTGGAAAGGAAAGATAGTTTGTTTAACTTCATTGATTTATTTTGAAAATTTTTCTACATTATGCTGTGCTTCTGGCGGACTTATATAGTTAGCTTCGAGCTATTTAGGTTGTGTTTTTTGAATAAAAACCTTCTAAGTATTTTAGTTTGATAATTTTTTTGTAACTTTGCACTGGGCAAGGTGAACGCAATGTTTTGAATGTGAAGACATACAGGTGGCTCTTTGCTAGTGATTGTGGAATACATGTTTATTAAAGGAATAATAAAAATATACTATAATGAATGCTAGCTTGATAATTAAGATTTCGATTTGTATAACAGTTGTTGTACTATGTTTCGGAATATGTCATTTTCTCTTTGTACATTATAATGGAATATTGTTGCGGTTAGGACTGTATCCTGTTCATAAGACTGATAAAACTTCACAACCTACATTTAAAGGTAGGCTTATAGGGTTCTGTGGAGACAGTGTTACATTTGGCTATAGCGATGATAAAGACGGAGAACAGTTAGATTCGGCCTGGATTAAGCAAATACCAAATTTGTTGGGGTGTGACGTTGTTAATTGTGGCATTAATTCAGCGTCAGTGTTAAGTAATACACCAACACCTAAGGCATGGGCAAAGTCTTTTGATGAAATTCCAAAACAAATTGATATCTTGGGGGTAATGATAGGTATCAATGATTGTTATCGTGGATATCCACTTGGAAATTTTGAGGATAGAAGCGAGACTACCTTTTATGGTGGTTTGCATAAGTTAATTAAAGGGTTGACGGAACGTTTCCCGATTCACGAGAAGAAACATGTGTTTTTGATTATATATCCTAATTATGAAGCAATGAAGGAGTTTAATCGTTATACTGAAGCAATGTATAAGGTTGCAAATTATTATTCTATCCCTGTATGTGATTTATCACTTGTCTTGGGTGCAAGTCCTTATAATGATGAGAGATTTGAATATTGGAGAAAGTATCAAGATAATGAATTCCATAATCCCCATCCAACAGATTTGGTTTCACATGCCTATGCTACAGCAATAGCAAATTATATCAATAGTCATTATTTGATAGAATAAAGTTGTTGTTCTTTAAGTTCTTCATAAGGATTATAATTATGGCTGTTAAGGGGGAGCAGTACCATAGGTTATTTTATCTTAAACATTTAATATCGTAGCTTGGAGGTAGGGTCTCGCTCGGAATTCTTGTTAATGAGGCTATTGAAGTACAATGGGGTTACTGGTATCATAAGAGAATTTTATCTATGCAATTGGAATTTTTTAATTCCAATTGTTATCTTACTAAATTACATTCTTTGCCATTCTTGCCTCAATCAATTCAAAATTTATTTGGAGCATTAAAAAAAAATATATAGTTTTGCATACGTAAAGAGCATGCACGATGGATAACTTGCGAACAAAAACGTTCTAAAGCGGGGGGGGTATTGTGGTGTTATGATTAGAGAGTGCCTATACTCGCGAAGTTGGGGATAGGGAGGAAAGAATGTAGATGCAAAAATGAGAAAACTTAGTGTGAGATATTATATTGTAGCATGTTTTCCTCGCTTTGAGAGAGTTAATATAATTCGCTATTGGTTAGTAGCCTTTGCAATCCCTCTTTTGTATACTCAATACATGACTTAAAAATGGTGTGTCCTCGGGTGACATGTTTTAGAGATTCTATAAAGCAAAGGATAGAGAATTTTTAGATATCTAGATCTTGACGATTATAAACATAATGGTTACAAATTCCCTTTACGCTTAAGAATGTTTGGATGAAATTTAAATACGACTTACTCAATATTAGATTTGGCCATCTTATCTTAAACTGTGTTTATTAAATGATTTAGAGATGAGCGTTCGTTGCTGATTGCAATTTTATCTTAATATAATTGATTACGAAAAGTGATCATAATAATTAGACATTAAAAATATAATTTGATTAGATGAAAAACCTAATTATTATTGGTGCGGGAGGCTATGCGAAATCTGTCTTAGATTCACTTGATTATATGAATTTCAAGATGGAAGGTTTTCTCGATGATATCAAACTGGTAGGTTCAGAGCATTTAGGTTATCCCATAATAGGAAGCAAAGTTGAAGATATTAAGCAATATAGTAATTGTGTTTTCTTCGTAGCTATAGGGAATAATGCAAAAAGAAAATTGTGGTTTGATAAGCTAAAAGAACACGAACTTTCGTTAATTAACGTTATTGACAATTCGGCTATTGTCTCGAGACATGCAACCATGGGAGAAGGATGCTTCGTAGGTAAGCTTGCCGTATTGAATCATGGTTGTCGTGTTGGAGATAATTGTGTTGTGAATACAAGATCCTTGGTGGAGCATGGATGTGAAATTGGAGACCATGTTAACCTGTCTACCAATTCGACGCTTAATGGTGATGTAATTGTTAAAGAAGGTGGTTTTGTTGGGAGTGGAGCAATTATTAATGGACAGATAACTGTTGGTAAATGGTCGCTTGTAGGCTCTGGAGCTGTGGTTATACGTGATGTTAGACCCAATACAACAGTTGTGGGTGTTCCCGCAAAAGAAATTTTATCGAATAGTGTTAAATACAACTCCTTATAATAAAAGTAAGTAACAATGAAGCATATTTACATAATTGCCGAAATTGGTTGTAACCATTGTGGTGATCCTGTTAAGGCAAAAGAAATGGTTTACAAAGCAAAAGAGTGTGGCGTAGATGCAGTGAAATTTCAGACGTTTAATGCTTCTGCATTGATTTCTAGGTATGCTCCAAAGGCAGACTATCAGATAAAAACAACTGGTAGAAATGAAAATCAGCTCGAAATGACGCGTAAGTTAGAACTTCCTTTTATCGAGTATGAGCGACTGCGTGACTATGCAATAAGTTTGGGCTTAGATGTATTTTCCACAGCTTTCGACATGGAATCCATAGAGATGCTCGAACATAGTGGACAGTCAATTTGGAAGATACCTTCAGGAGAGGTGACAAACTTACCATATCTAGAACGGATCGCAAAGTTAAAAATGAAAGGAAAAAAAATTATTCTTTCTACAGGAATGTCAACTATAGATGAGATTCATCAGGCAGTAGACATTTTGTTACAACATGAATCCAAAGAGAATATCACAATATTACATTGTAATACAGAATACCCAACACCAGACAAAGATGTGAACTTAAGCGCAATTGATACTTTGCATCAAGAGTTCCCTGATTTTGAAATTGGCTTCTCTGATCATTCTGTTGGTTCTATTGCGGCAATAGGAGCCTGTATGAAAAATATTGTGCTTATAGAGAAGCATTTTACATTAGATAAAAATCTTGAGGGACCTGATCATAAAGCTTCGGCAACGCCCGAAGAACTAGCAGAACTCTGTTATTCAGTACGAAGAATTGAGGTTATAGCAGGTGAAAAAGGTAAACGTGTTACGGAGTCAGAAAAACGCAATATTGCTATTGCTCGCAAATCAATAGTAGCCAAAACAGTTATTAAAAAAGGAGATGTTCTAACTGAGTCGAATATTACCTGTAAACGACCTGGTAATGGAGTTAGCCCTATGAAGTGGTATAATGTGTTAGGCACCAAGGCCATAAAAGATTTTACAGAAGATCAATTAATAGAGATATAATATGAAGAGGTTAGCGATTATTCCAGCTCGAGCTGGTAGCAAGGGATTAAAAGATAAGAATATCATCGATTTGTGTGGTAAACCTATGATTGCATATTCAATCATTGCTGCTAAAGAAAGTGGGTTATTTGATAAAATCATTGTTTCCACTGATTCTGTGCATTATGCAGATATCTCAGTATCTTATGGTGCTGAGGTAATCTTAAGAGATGAAGAACTTGCTAACGATAAGGCAACTTCTTTTATGGTTATTGAAGACGTGTTGAAAAAGCTAGATGATAAATATGATTATTTTGTTCTACTTCAACCAACTTCACCTCTACGTACATCCATTCATATACAAGAGGCTATTTCAAAGTTTGAAAGAAACTACGATTCGTTTGACTTTCTTGTTTCTATGAAGAAATCTGAGTTTACTAAGGATCTCGTAAACATGATTGATGAAGATGAAAGTCTTAAGTATTTTGATAAGGACTATTCGGCCTATCGACGTCAGTCTTTTTCTTATTATTCGCCTAATGGGGCAATTTTTCTTGGTAAATCTGAAGCATACCTTAAACAGAAGCATTTCTATGGGGTACGTTCTTTGTCGTATGTTATGAATGATGTTGATTCTGTGGATGTTGATTATGCCATTGATTATGAGTTTGCAAAGATGTTAATGTCAGAGCGAATGAAATAATATGTTCGTGTGGTGAATGTTCTTGGTTGTTAATTTAGTTTTCTTTGGTGACTTAACTACTAGAAAGTATGCAAAAGTACAAAGTTTGTTTCGCAACAGGTTCAAGAGCAGATTATGGGATTGTAAGAAACTATCTCAGACTGCTTAATATGGATGGTAGTGTTGACCTCTCAATACTAATTACTGGGGCGTTATTAGATGCTAAGTATGGAAGAGCAAAGACAATAATAGAAGATGACGGTTTTAAAATAGGTTTTGAGTGTCCAATACCGTTAAGGGTGGATAAACTCAGTGACACAACCTCGGCCATGTCGATTGTGCTTGAACAATTTGGTAAGTATTTCGAAAGTAATAGGTTCGACTTAGTTATTATATTAGGTGATAGGTATGAGATCTTTTCTGTTGCAATAGCAGCCGCAATGCAACATTTGCCAATTTTACATTTACATGGCGGAGAAATTACTTTGAGTAATTATGATGAGTTTATACGTCATGGTATAACAAAGATGAGTCAGTATCATTTTACTTCTACAGAGGAATATAAGAAGCGAGTGATACAACTTGGTGAAGATCCTTCAACTGTATTTAATTTGGGTGCCTTAGGTGCAGAGAATTGTCTTTCTATTGATGAGAATAATGTAGGCGATGAAGTTAGACTATTACCTGAGAAGAAATGCTTTACAGTGTTGTTCCATCCAGAAACGCTAAATACACAATCACCTTTGTTACAAGTCAAGGAACTTTTAAATGCTATAGTAAAGTTTCTGCCACTTTATGAGTTTTGCTTTATTGGTTCAAATGCTGATACAAAATCAGATATGATAAGAGAAGCCGTACAGGATTTCTGCAGGACGCACAAGCATACGCACTATTACGAAAACCTACATCCTGATGCATATCATTATCTAGTCAAGAAATCAATCGCATTAATAGGCAATTCAAGTAGTGGCATAATTGAAGTCCCTTCTCTTAATTCTATAACTGTTAATATCGGAGATAGGCAAACAGGTAGGGTTAAAGGGAATAGTATTATTGATGTAACTTGCAGTATGAACGAAATTGTTGCAGGAATAGAGCAGGCTATTAGTGAGTTTGAAAAGGTTATTGAGAATCCTTATTTGAAGGAGAATTCAGCTAAACTCTATTATGAAACAACAATCGCAATCCTTTCGAAAATTGAAAGCAAAAACTATAAAAGGTTTTATGACCTATAGAAAACTATATAAAACGAATTTTGTTAGTTCCTTATGATACAGAAGTTTCGCCACATTGTTCATTTAATTTTGACTTTTTTCTCTGACTACCTTTCTTTATTGGGGAGGCCACTTTTTTATCAGTTTCAGTTTCAAAGATTTAAATATGAATTTGACAAAAAGGTTCAAACAAAACCGTTGTGCGTACTTGGTAATGGTCCAACATTTACTTTAGTTGAAGAAAATTTTGAAAAGCTTAAGGAGTTTGACTTTTGTGCTGTTAACTTAAGTGTCAATACAGACATCTTTTTTAGAATTAAACCTAAAATGTATGTTATTGTTGATATGATATTTTGGCAGCAACCTAAAAAGGAAGGTATTAAGGAATGCTGGGAGAATATTCAGAAAATAGATTGGGAGATAACAATTTGTATACCTTATAATTTTCCCGTATCGATGAAACGAACCTTTGAGAAGAATCCTTTTGTAAAGGTTCGTCGGTATAGCAATAATGTATGGCGTCCAGAATTGAGCCTCGCTAATAAGTTAAAGATGTGGTTTTTCAAGAGAGGATGGATTTCTCCTAATGGTACAAATGTGAGTATCGGGGCCATATATGCTTCAATTCTTAATGGGTACAAAGAAATCAACCTCTTAGGTTTAGAACATTCGTGGATGAAAGACATTAAGGTTAATGAAAATAATGAAGTGGTGTTAGTTAATCGGCATTATTATGGCGATGTTGAGCATGTTTGGAGAGATTACGAAGGGAATCCGATTAAATTAGTCGACTTTCTGGCGTCACAACTAGAAACCTTTACGAGCCATATGGATTTAAGGGCCTTTGCGAACTATATGGGAGATGTAAAAATAATTAATCGTACAGAAGGGTCTTTTATTGATGCGTATGAGCGTGATTCTTTTGAAAATCTATTGGCAAAAAACAATGAAAGCCATTTTTTTTAAGTTAGTACATAGCAAGACTATTAGAGATGGTGGAGTCTTTGCATTTTTTTCCTTCCTTAATCAAGGTCTTAATTTCTTTTTACTTATAATTCTTTCATGGTACATATTACCGGCTTCTTATGGAAGTCTTAACTTGTTCTATACAAGTGTTAGTGTTGTCTCATTTGTTATTTGCCTATGCACATCAGGAATTATAAGCATAAAATATTTTAAAGTAACAAGAGATGTGTTGTCGAAATACATCAATGCCGTTTTAATAGTAACGCTTATCGTTTCTGCCCTTTTAATAGCGTCGGTATCATTTTTTCATTCTTTCATTAAGGATGTTGCAGGTGTAGAAATGCCAATGCAGCTATGGTGTATATATCTATGTGCAACAGCCATAGTTTATAATCTTTTATTAGACGTGTATCGACTAGAAGAAAAGTCGATAAAGTATGGGATTTTTACTGTCGTCTCAACTTTGTTAAATATATGTGCATCTCTTTTTTTCGTTATCGTTTTAAATCAAGATTGGTATGGCCGTGTAGAAGCGAACATAATCGCTGCTACTATTTTTGTTATTATAGGTATATATCTACTTATACGAAAGAAATATTTAACATTATCAAAGCCAACCACAGAAATTTATAAAGAAACGTTGGCCTATGGAATTCCATTGATTCCTCATAGTTGTAATGGTTTTCTTAGGCAGGGCATGGATAGATATATTATTAATTCTAATTTTTCTCCCTCTTCTGTGGGCTTGTTTAGTTTTGCCATTAATTTTGCCTTTATCATATATTCAGTTGGTTCTGCTTTTAACAAATCTAACTCAGTATATATATTTAAATCATTGTCGTTGGGGGAGGAGGGCGTAAAGGAGAAATTACGCAAGCAAACTATCTACATGTTAGGTTTTTATTTGGTGTTTAGCATTTTGCTTTATGGTATATGTTTACTACTTATTCCAGTTGTATTTCCTAAATACCAGGATTCAAGGATATATCTTTTCCCACTTTGTATGAGCTGTTTTTTTCAGTGTGTGTATCTGCAATTTTGTAATTTCTTGTTTTATTATAAGAAAACAAAAGAGTTGATGTATATGACAGTAGCAGTCTCATTGGTGCATTTGACCTTGTCTTTTTTGCTTACAAGATATTCAGTGTTGTATACTGCTTATATTAGTATGTTTTCTTCTTTTGTTGAGGCTTTACTGGTATATGTGTATTCTCGTAAATTATTCAAAGTTTTTTAGTGGGATACATACTTGTGTTGTCTTGATAAAAAACTGCTAGTAATATGTTAGGTGTTTTAAATATTGTTAATAATGGATGTCTCGATAATTATAGTTAATTATAATACAAAGAAGCTAACTTCAGATTGCATACAAAGTGTTATAGATAAGACATTAGGAATAGATTATGAAATTATTCTAGTTGATAATGCTTCAACAGATGGTTCAAAGGAGCTTTTTGAAAATGACGAACGGATAATATATATATATTCAGATAAGAATGGTGGATTTGGCTATGGAAATAACAGAGGAATGGAAATAGCACAAGGCAAATATTTTTTCTTGTTGAACTCCGATACAATTTTGTTGAATAACGCAGTCAAAGAGTTTTTTGATTATGCAGAGTGTCATGGTGACAAGGGGCTTTATTGCTGCTACTTATTTGGAGATGCGATGCAGTATGTTTGCTCTTTTTTCTATTTTCCTGCATTTACAATAGCAGAATTTTTGAAACGATTGCTGCATATAAAAAAATATCTTCCAGTAGATTATAAGGATAAACAGGTTGAATGTATCTCAGGAGCAGATATGTTTATCCCTCGTGTCGCTATAGATGCTGTAGGAGGATTTGATGAACGTATTTTTCTATATGGAGAAGAAGGAGAGTTACAATATCGGATGAAAAAGGTGGGTTATTCTGGATACATTCTTAGTGCACCTAAGATTCAACATTTAGAAGGACAAAGTTCAACACCTTCAATATGGAAAGAAACAGTTAAGATAAAGAGTCACTTTATCATCCTTAAAACTCATATGAAATATCCCACTTACTTATTAGCTCGTTTGTATTACGCAGTTAATTTAGGGGTACGTCATTTAGGTTATTTATTAAAAGAAGACGGAAGGAAATACCTCAAAACATTAGTTAGTCCTGTTTAGTTATAGATGAAAATTATTATTTAAATGATTATACGTAGCAAAGCCCCTTTGCGACTTGGGCTGGCCGGTGGTGGCTCAGATGTGTCGCCTTATAGTGATACCTATGGTGGTTTAATTCTTAACGCAACAATTAATTTGTATGCGTATTGTACAATTGAGGAAACTACTGATGGGATGATATCTATTAACTCGTTGGATAGTAACTTCTCTGGAGAATACCCATTTGCCACATCGTTGCCTATTGATGGTAACGCATCGTTGATAAAAGGGGTGTATAATAGGGTTGTGAAAGACTTTGCTCCTCAAATGTCTTCTTTTAAAATAACAACACATAATGATGCTCCTCCAGGATCTGGCTTAGGGACCTCTTCGACAATGGTGGTTTGCATTTTGAAAGCCTTTGTTGAATGGTTGAGTTTGCCTTTGGGAGATTATGAGATTTCTCGATTGGCTTATGAAATTGAACGTGTTGATTTAAAGTTGTCTGGAGGCAAACAAGACCAATATGCAGCTGCCTTTGGTGGATTTAACTACATGGAGTTTTTGAAGGATGGCATGGTGATTGTCAATCCTCTTAAAATCAAGCGTTGGATTGTGGATGAATTGGAGTCTTCCATGCTCTTATATTTTACAGGTGCTTCGAGAAGCAGTGCCGCAATCATTGATGAGCAAAAGAAAAATACTGAATCAGGTAAGACCGATGCTGTGGAGGCTATGCACAAGATTAAACAGAGTGCTGTTGATATGAAATTAGCTCTGTTAAAGGGTGATGTACGCACCTTTGCTGATATTATTCGTGAAGGTTGGGAAAATAAGAAAAAAATGGCAAACCAAATTACCAACCCCATGATACAAGAAGCTATGGATGTGGCCATGTCTGCAGGAGCTTTAGCTGGAAAAGTATCTGGTGCAGGTGGAGGTGGTTTTATCATGTTTGTTCTAGAGCCAACAAAGAAGAAATTGGTAGAGAATGCCCTTAAGTCATTAGGAGGCTTTGTTATGCCTTTCCAATTTACCGATGGTGGTGCTCATGGATGGAAGATTTTCGACACTGGTCTGTAGTTGTCGGAAACACTTGTTTCATAAATTGATAATACGATAATGGAGAATAAAGTATATAAGCATTTAGAACTGTTGATAGAAAGGTATCCTGTCCTTTCTGCATGCAAGCAAAGTATTATAGAGGTTTACGAGATATTAGAACGCTCGTATGTAAATGGTGGTAAGTTACTTGTTTGTGGTAATGGCGGTTCATCAGCCGACTCCGGTCATATTGTTGGTGAATTGATGAAGGGCTTTAAACTTGGGCGAAGAGTTTCTTCTAGCTTTGCAGAGAAGCTTAAGAATGTTGACGAAGAACTGGGAGCAACTATCGCTGAGAACATACAAAGTGGATTGCCTGCAATAGACCTTACTGCGCAAGCACCATTGATGACTGCCTTTATGAATGATTGCGATCCTCAGTTGGTTTTTGCTCAGCAGGTAGGTGGTTATGGTAAGCCTGGCGATGTCTTTTTAGGTATTTCTACATCAGGCAATAGCAAAAATGTATTGTATGCCGCTGTTGTAGCAAAGGCGTGTGGTCTTCATATTATAGGACTTACAGGAGAAAAAGAGAGTAAGATGATGAACTATGCAGATGTGTGCATTAGGGTTCCCGAAACAGAAACATTTATGGTTCAGGAATTGCACCTCCCTGTGTATCATTGTTTGTGCTTGATGCTTGAAAGTCGTTTTTTTGAAAATTAGAGATAATGAAGGCAGTAATTATGGCCGGTGGGAAGGGTACACGCATCGCTGCAGTGCGAAGCGATTTACCCAAGCCGATGATCCCTGTGTGCGGCAAACCTATTCTGGAGTGGCAGATTGAAAACCTGAAAGCCAGTGGACTTACTGATGTTGTTTTGGTTATTGGACACCTTGGCGAAGTAATTAAAGACTATTTTGGAGATGGTAGCCGTTGGGGTGTAACTATTTCGTACTTTATAGAGACACAGCCACTTGGAACGGCTGGAGCTTTATTTAGAATGCCAGAATTGCAGGAAGATTTCTTACTGATGTCTGGTGATGTGATGCTCGATGTTGATTTTAATCGCTTTATTAATTTCCACAAATACCGCCAAGCATTAGCAAGTCTTACTGTGCATCCCAATAATCATCCTTTTGATAGTTCGTTGATTGTAACAGAAATCTTGCCAGCTTCTAATGGTGGCATGCCCATTCATACAAATAGGGTGGTGAAATGGATGAATAAGGAAGACGAACGACTCTATTATCGAAATGTCGTTAATGCTGGTATAGAAATGATTTCTCCTCGATTGCTTGAGGAAGCAAGAGCCAAACTTCCAAGTCTTGATAAGGTAGACCTTGATAGAGATGTGTTGAAGCCTGCTATAGAGAGTGGGAAAATTTATGCCTACGAAACCTCTGAGTATATTAAGGACATGGGAACTCCCGAGCGACTGGTTGAAGTGGAAAACGATCTACTCTCAGGCAAAATCGCCGCTCATAACTTGTCTGTTAAGCAAAAGGCTGTTTTCTTAGATCGTGACGGTACTATCAATAAGACAAATGGTTTTCTTACTGATATCAACGACTTCGAATTAATTGAAGGGGCTGCAGAGGCTATAAAGCAGATAAATAAATCTGGCTATTTGGCAGTGGTGGTTACTAACCAACCCGTGATTGCTCGCGGTGATTGTAGTTTTGAACAACTGCAAGAGATACATAATAAGATGGAAACGCTTTTGGGTAAGGAAGGCGCGTTTATTGATGGCTTGTTCCTTTGTCCTCATCACACCGATAAAGGCTTTGAAGGAGAACGCATTGAATATAAGCTTGATTGCGAATGTCGCAAACCAAAGGCTGGGCTCTTTGTACAGGCACAAAAGGCTTTAAATATAGACTTAAGTCAGTCGTACATGGTGGGCGACAGTGCAATTGATATTAAAGCTGCAGAAAATGCAGGCTGTAAAAAGGCATTTCTCATAGAGACCAATGGCGAGAATGCATTACTTGGTGTCGTAAACGAGATATTCAAATGAAAATAGCTTTTATAACGCCAGTTACTCCTTATAAAGAAAATATGGGAGGCCCCTCGGGGCATCCCTATCATTTGTTGGTTGATAGACCAAAGGAGATAGAGGTTGACATATATAGTTATAATGCAAACAAACTATCTCCCGAGACAATTGAGAGCGTAGAAAGAGAATTGCGTGTTAAAATACATCTGTTGAAGCAACCCGCTTTCTTCACTTGGATACTAAAACTGCATTTAACCTTTATCCGCCTATTCCTAAAATATCCCATCGGTTATTATATTCGATTACCAAAGTCTATGGTTGAACAGATAAAAACTACTCAACCTGATGCGGTGTGGGTGTATGGTCAGGAGTTTTCGGGTATACTAAAACAATTTAAAGAGTTCAAACGAGTACACACAGTTCCTGATTGTTATTCATTGCATTGGTTTCGTAGGCTAGGTTGTCGTTTTACTCTTGCTAGTGCAGGAGAATTCTTCCGTTGCGTGGTTAATTATCGCAAGTATTATAGAATGGAACGTGCTTATGATGCGTCTGATAATGTAGTAGCGCATTTGGTGGGTGAAGAAGATGTGCGTTTCCTACAAGAGATTAACCCTAATCTTAATGCCGTTTTTTTGCGCCATCCGCACTATGAACTCCCAGAGACTCCCAAGGAAATTAAGTTTACCCATCCCAAAATAAAACTATTGATAGCTGGTCGTTATGATTTTTATATGAAAGAACGAGCAGATGAGATGGTTGATTTGTTTGCGAATAAAGATAATCTTGCTATACTCCAGCAAGCATATAAACTTACCTTTTTAGGAAAAGGCTGGGAGCAGCATGTAGATTCCTTAAACGCCCTAGGTTATGATGTTGAACATGTAAAGTTTGCGCCAGACTATATAGAAGAGGTGTGTAAACACGATATACAGCTAACGCCAATAGCCATTGGCACAGGCACAAAGGGCAAGGTTCTTGATGCCTTGGCTAATGGCTTATTGGTTGTGGGTACACCATACGCATTGGAGAATATCGCGGTAGAGAATGGCGTATCGTGTGTGGAGTATCGTTCAAACGAAGAACTATTGGCTGCTTTAACAGACATATCCCTTAATGTGGAGAGGTATGAGCAGATGGCAGAAACTGGGCGTGAAGCTATCTTCAGAGAGCATGGAAGAAAGCGCATATCGCAACAATTGATGGAACTGTTTAAATAATAAGGAGATGTACATATATCTACTCATTTTGGCTTTCGCCATGGCAGGTGCTTTATTCTTACCCCAAAAGACGGCGAAGAATACAGCTTATCTCGCATGTTGGATGATAGGATTAGCATTGTTTGTCGGTATCTCTGATATGTTGGGTGGTTATGACAGATATATATATGGTGAATTGTTTGACGATTTAGCAGACATAAGACAAGAAGGACGTAATGTACTTACAGCATACATATTCCAGCAATATCCCACAGAATTGGGTTACGCGTATCTTAATATTCTAATATCTTATTTTACAGCTAACCGCTATATATTTATTTTTGTGGTGACATTATTAATATACCTGCTATATTATATTAATATCAAACGTTATTCCTCAGATTATCGGATAGCTTTATTGTTGTTTTTTGGACTATTGTTCTTTTTTACTTTTACATATTTACGTCAGATGATAGGGGTTGGTATAGCTGGCCTCTCTTTTAAATTTATTTATGAACGTAAACTTTGGAAGTTTGTCATCGTTGTACTTATAGCTGCTTCTTTTCATAATTCTGCACTTATATTGTTACCAGTTTATTTTATTCCAATTAAGAAATATAGTATAGGTGCAATCATGGTGCTCATGATATTATGCTTATTAGTTGGAGTGTCTGGCGTGTCTTCGTCTTTGTTCGAGGCATATTCTTCTACATCAGGTCTAGAAGAACGAACAACACAATATATTGAAGATACTAGTGGCTTTAGAGTGGCGTATCTTTTAGAGGCCGTATTTTTTCTATGGATTATTTGGGCCAATTATAACAAAATAGGAAAAGATAAGCAGCAAATAGTCCTCCTTAATATAGCATTGACTTTCTGTGCTATTCTATTGCTGTTTATTCGTTCTGAGAATGGGGGACGATTAGGATGGTATTTCGTACTGGCACTTATTGGTACGTTAACAGTGGTGCTATCCACTTCTCTTAAGAATGTTTTGAACAAATTGATTGTTTACGCTGTTGTAGTATTCTTATATGTTCGTATTGTTCTTGGATGGGGAGTGCTACTTACACCATATAAGACTTTCTTTACGAATGGAATACGTGAAGGAGACTTCATCTATGATAGATATGAGTATAATCCAAACTACGCAGACGATAAGTTCCACCGATGATTATGAACATAAAACTTACTCTCTTTACACCCACTTATAATCGGGCGCATTTATTAGAAAGGTTGTATTCTTCTATTAAGAAGCAAACTTATCACCATTTTGAATGGTTAATTGTTGACGATGGGTCAACTGATAATACAAGCGAGGTGGTTAAGACCTTTATTGAGGAAGGGATAATAACAATCAAATATGTATTTAAGCGCAATGGCGGGAAACATCGTGCTATTAACGAGGGGGTGCAACAAGCACAAGGCGAGTTGTTCTTTATTGCCGATAGCGACGATATGTTGCCACCAGATGCACTTAAAAGGGTTGTGGAAGTATATCAACAGATAAAAGATGATAAAAACTTTGGTGGTGTAGCTGGTGTGGATGCATACCCCGATGGGCGTATTGTTGGCTCTGGCTTACCTACACCTACTTTAGATTGTAACTCCATTGAGATTAGAAGTAAATATCATGTGCTAGGGGATTTGTCTGAGGTGTTCCGCACAGAAGTTATGAAAGAATTCCCTTTCCCTGAAATTGACGATGAAAAATTCTGCCCTGAGGTACTAATCTGGAATAGGATAGCTCGTAAATATAAGCTTAGGTATTTTAACGAGCCCATTTATATTGCGGAATATCAAGATGGCGGATTAACTGCCAGAATTGTTGAGATTCGTATGAAAAGCCCCATCGCCAGCACCACCTGTTATGCCGAAATGCTTTCGTTGGATATTCCTTTTAAAGATAAGCTAAAGGCTGCTGTTAACTATTGGAGATTTAGATTGTGTTGTAAAAAAGGCAAACCTGCACCCAATATCGGGTGGATGTGGAATTGTGTGTGGCCTTTGGGATGGTTGATGCACGTTAAAGACCTGCGTTTGGTAAAGTAATAGAGAGTTCAATATATGCGCATTCTTCAAGTAATTACTTCCCTGCACACGGGAGGAGCTGAAAAACTGGTTGTAGATATCACACGGATGCTGCGAACACGTGGGCATGTGGTTGATGTTGTAGTGTTTGATGGTACTAACACCCCCTTTATGCAGCGGCTTCGCGAAACACAATGTAAAGTCTATAACCTTTCTACTGGTGGCTCTGTTTATAGCTTTAGTTATATTCCAAAGCTACGTAAGATAATGAAGGATTATGACATCGTTCACTCGCACAATACCTCGCCGCAATTTTTTGTTGCTTTAGCTAATCTCGCTTGTAATAAAGTGATTGTCACGACTGAACATAATACAACGAACAGAAGAAGAAATAACCCTGTGTGGAAACCTATTGATAAATGGATGTACAATAGATATAGAAAGATTATCTGCATTTCCGATCAGGCTGAAGAGAACCTGAAGAATTATATAGGTAATTACTATGATTCTATTACAACTATTTATAATGGTGTGGATGTGGCAGCCTTTTATCAAGCAAAACCGCTTGAAAACGTTAAACCAAATAAGTTTATAGTTGTAATGGTTGCTGCTTTTAGAAAACAAAAAGACCAAAAAACACTTATTGATGCTATGTCCCTTTTACCTCAAGACGAATACGAATTGTGGCTTGTGGGGCAAGGCGATTGTTTTGAAGAGGTTCGCCATTATGCCCAATCTAAGGGTATGCAACAGCGTGTTAAGTTTTGGGGAAACCGAACAGATGTGGCAAATGTTCTCCATACGGCCGATGTGGTATGTATGTCGTCTCATTATGAAGGCCTCTCCCTCTCCAACATCGAAGGTATGTCGTCGGGTCGTCCCTTTATTGCGAGCGATGTTGATGGGTTGCGCGAGGTAACCAAAGGTTATGGCGTGCTGTTCCCCCATGAAGATGCTAAGGCGTTAGCTGCCATCATCCAAAAACTGCACGATGATAAGGCCTATTACGATGAAGTGGCCGAGAAGTGCCATCAACGCGCTATGATGTTCGATATTGAAAAGATGGTAGACGGATACGAAGCTGTTTATCAAGAGCTGATGCATAGCAAATAAGCATTTCTCTTTTATGTGCACTCAATATTGGTAAAGAACGAAGTAGCTCACACAATTTCTTCAACAACAATTTATTAGACAATGATACATAACGATAAGCATATACTACATGTGGTGAATATTTATTTCGTTATACCTTATTTCTTGGGAGGGCAGTTTGAATACTTCCGAGAATTGGGCTACGAATTAAATGTTGTATGCTCTGAAAGCCCTTATTTGGCTCCTTATGCACAACAACACCATTTTGGCTATCGCGAAATACCTATCCTACGAAGCATCAATCCCATTCAAGACTTTAAGTCGATTAGGCAAATTTGTCGTTATATCAAAGAGACACAAACGGGTATTGTGGTGGGACATACCCCGAAAGGCGGGCTCCTGTCGATGGTGGCTGCCTGGTTGATGCGTGTTCCTAAACGGGTGTACTTCAGGCATGGGCTGGTTTACCAAACTTCTACAGGACTCAAACGGTTCATTCTCATGAGTGTAGACCGGCTTGCTTCTCTGCTAGCAACTAAGATTGTCTGCGTTAGTCCTTCTGTTTTGGAAGAAAGCATCAAAGACAAACTTGCTCCTGCACGTAAGCAAATTGTGTTGGGTAAGGGTACTTGTTCGGGGGTGGACACGCAAGGCAAGTTCAATCCACAGAATATCAACCCCACAAAGATGGCCGAGTTTAGAAGTAAATGGGGGATTAATGAAACCGACTGGGTTGTAGGCTACACCGGACGCCTCGTAAGAGATAAGGGAATAATAGAACTGGTAGATGCCTTCCAGTTGATTAAGGCTAATAACCCTAAACTTAAACTCCTTTTGGTGGGAATGTTCGAAGAACGAGATGCCTTACCACAAGAGGTTCAAGACAGGATAAAGAACGACCCGCAGATTGTTTTTACCGATTTTCAGAACGAAGACATGGAATATTTCTATGCCATGATGAATGTCTATGTGTTGATGAGTTATCGAGAAGGCTTCCCCACGGGTACGCTCGAAGCGCAGTCGATGGGTGTGCCTGTGATAACAACGCGCGTAACTGGCTGTTGCGACTCGATTGTGGATGGCCAAACGGGTGTGTTTGTCAACCGAACACCTCAACAGCTTGCTCAAGTTATTGAAGAGATGTCTAGGGGCGAACGCTCGTTCTCTAAAGAGCAAGTACGCTCATGGGTTACGCTTAACTTTGATAACCTTAGGGTGTGGGAAGAAATTAAACGCTTGTATGCTCCATCTTCCAAAGCCTAACACAAATCTAAAGGTCTCAAGCAATGCCTCTTTTATTGGATACTCAATTTCCTAAGGCACTGCTCACAATGCATATTCCTAGTTTGATTCAAACATAAAAGAAAATATTAGGGAGTAAAAAAATATAGGTGCAAAATCACTTGCGCAAAATCTTAGCACCGCAATATGAATTTAACATTATAGCATGAACATACTTATTACAGGCTTACATGGCTTTGTGGGTCAAAATCTTGTGGCCCAGTTGTCTGGAAAACATCGCATTTTCGGCTTGGCGCGTACAGCAGGCAAAATGGCTGGCGTTGAAAAAATATATACCTGGAACGACCTCGATAATGCCTCTTTGCCCGAAGTTGATGCCATTATACACCTTGCAGGAAAGGCTCATGATACCAAAAACCAAGCTAAGGCTGACGTTTATTTCAAGGTGAACAGAGACCTCACAATTAATCTTTACAACTATTTCGTAAACTCGTCGGCCTCTAAATTCCTTTTCTTTAGCACGGTGAAGGCCATTGCCGACGAACTGGGTACTAGTGTACTGACCGAAGATGATGAGCCAAAACCCAAAGGACCTTATGGCGAAAGCAAACTCGAAGCTGAACGTTATATCCAAACTCATCCTGCATCTAACAAGCAGGTATATATCTTACGCCCATGTATGATGCATGGCGAGGGTAACAAAGGCAATCTTAACTTGCTTTATAAATTGGTGGCTAAAGGCATTCCTTGGCCGTTGGGCGCATTCAGCAACAGTCGTTCGTTTGCTTCTATTGACAATGTTTGTCTCATCGTTTCTGAATTACTTAACAGAGATATTCCTGGTGGAGCTTATAATATTGCAGATGACAATCCGCTGTCTACAAACGCCCTAATCGAGATTATCTGTGGCGTGATGGGTAAGAAATGTCGCATTTGGAATGTTTCGCCTGGGTTAATAGGCTTATTGGCTAAGGTGGGTAACGTGTTGCACTTGCCACTTAACACCCAAAGACTTGCTAAGCTAACCGAGAGTTATGTCGTGTCTAACCAAAAGATAAAAAAGGCACTGGGTGTTGACCGGTTGCCCATCGACTCGAAAGCGGGTCTTGAAAAAACAATAAGGAGTTTTATTAAGCATTGAGATGATTTATCTGTTAATTGTTGTTCTTGCATTTGTCTTCGAATTACTGTATTTTAAAGTCGCTTCGAAGTACAATATTGTAGACCGACCCTCTGAACGCGGGTCGTCAAAGGCTGTTACCTTGCGCGGAGGCGGCATAGTGTTCCCTTTTGTTGTCTTGGTCTACTTTTTTTATTCGGGTTTTGCTTATCCGTGGTTTATCGTGGGGATGTTGATGATTTCTTGCATCAGTTTTTACGATGATGTTAGCTCCTTGCCGCCACGCATTAGGCTTCTAGTACATTTTGTAGCCATGCTTTTAATGTTTCAGCAGTTGGGCTTAATCACTTCTTCTTTGTGGTGGCTTATTCCCATTATGCTTTTCGTTTGTGCAGGGGCTATTAATGTGTTCAACTTCATGGATGGCGTGAATGGCATTACTGGAGGTTATGCCACTGTGGTGTTGGTGGCGTTGTTGTATGTTAACCACCATGTCATTGAGTTTGTCGACCCTAATTTTATTTTGTTTAGTCTTATTTCTGTACTTGTGTTCTGCTTCTTCAACTTTAGAACGCGAGCCAAGTGTTTTGCTGGCGACGTGGGGGCTGTGGCCATCGCGTTTGTCATATTGTTCTTTATTTGCAAGTTGGTGTTGTTAACCAACGACTTCTCGTGGTTTGCTTTCCTCACTGTTTATGGTGTCGATGGTACGCTTACACTCATTCATCGTATTTTACTGCATGAGAAGATATCCCAACCCCATCGCAAGCATGCTTATCAGATAATGGCCAACGAATTAAAGATGCCCCATGTCTTGGTTTCTGCCATTTACATGTGTCTGCAAGCTTTGGTTTGTTTTGTTTACTTACTAAAGCCTGGCCTGATAATGTTTGCCACAGTGGTTGTGGTATTGTCTTTGGCGTATCTTCTTTTTATGAAGAAGTTTTTTCATCTACACCTGCAACGCAAGTGATGATAATACATAAGTATAAAAAACAGAATTAGATTTTATGTTGTCTTTTAATAAACTAGTTAACTGGTATTTCCGTAGAGAGTCTTTGCCTTACTGGTGCATCTTCCTTATCGACTGCCTCATTTGCATTCTTGGTGGCATTTTTGTGTGCATGCTGTTCTTCCGTTTGTCGCGCACTGCTGCCAATATTATGCCCATTATCAACACATTGCTGTTTTATCAGCTGTTTAATGTGATTGGTTTCCGTGTGTTCCACACCTATGCTGGCGTAATACGCTATTCGTCGTTTATCGACCTCAAGCGAGTGGCTTATGCAATGGGGTTGGGCTTTGTTATTGTAGCCATTCTTCATTATTTCATTATCTTCACGCCCGAAACGCATCAGTACCTCGTGCCGTTGCATTTAAGGCATATCGTGTCTATTTATCTGGTTACTACTATCCTGCTGTGGACTTTCCGCATCATGATTAAGGGTATCTACGACACGGTGTTCGATACCGAACGGGCCAAACGTGCACTTATCTATGGTGTGCGCGAAGGTGGCGTGGGACTGGCTAAAAATATTGCTGCGCAAAAGCCACAACAGTTCAGACTCTTCGGGTTTATCACTCACGAGGATACTTTCACCAATCATTATCTCATGGGTAAGAAGGTGTATCCTGTAGATAAAGACTTGCTCAAAGTAATTAAGGAAAATCGTATCAATGCCGTGCTGGTGTCGCCCTTACGCAACGAGGTGTTCCGTGACAACACGCAGCTACAAGATATGCTCATCGAGGCTGGCGTTAATATCTATATGACCGAGGGTGTGCAAGAATGGGATGGCGAAGATTCGTCTAAGGTGGTTAACACACTGAAGGAAATTAGTATCGAAGACTTGCTGCCACGCGACCAAATTCAAATCGATATGCAAAGCGTGGGCAACCTCTTGCGCGGTAAGAAAATTCTTATCACTGGTTCGGCTGGTAGTATTGGTAGCGAGATGGTAAGGCAGGTGTGTCTCTTCCAACCTGGCGAACTGATGCTGGTAGACCAAGCTGAGACGCCACAACACGACATCCGCCTGATGATGGCCGACAACTATCCCAACGTGAAAACCTCTACCGTGGTGGCTTCTATCGCTAACCGCGACCGCATGGAGGGCATCTTTTCGGCTTTCCGCCCTGATTACGTGTTCCATGCCGCTGCTTATAAGCACGTGCCTATGATGGAAAACAACCCCAGCGAGAGTATCCAAAATAATGTTTGGGGCACAAAGGTGGTGGCCGACCTTAGTCTGAAATATGGCGTAAAGAAGTTTGTGATGGTGTCTACCGATAAGGCTGTTAACCCCACTAACGTGATGGGCTGCTCTAAGCGCATTTGCGAAATTTACGTGCAGGCGCTTGATAAGGCCGAGAAAGAGGGAAAAATCCATGGCACAACGCAGTTTGTTACCACGCGTTTTGGTAATGTGCTGGGCTCTAATGGCTCGGTTATACCGCTGTTCGAACGACAAATTAAGGCTGGTGGCCCCGTTACCGTTACCGACCCCAACATCATTCGCTTCTTTATGCTCATTCCCGAGGCATGTAAACTGGTGCTCGAGGCGGGTACAAAGGGCAATGGTGGCGAGATTTTCGTTTTCGATATGGGTAAACCTGTGAAGATTGCCGACCTGGCTAAGCGTATGATACGCCTTTCGGGAGCTAAGAACATCGAGATACAATACACGGGGTTGCGTGCTGGTGAAAAGCTTTACGAAGAGGTGCTCAACGACCAAGAGGGTACTTTGCCCTCGTTCAACCCCAAAATACGCATCGCAAAGGTGCGCGAGTACGATTACGAACAGGTGAACACCGACGTGATGGAACTGGTATCTATCTCGCATACCTATGATGATATGAATATCGTGCGCAAAATGAAACAGATTGTGCCCGAGTTTAAGAGCAAAAACTCTGTTTATTCTGAGCTTGATTAAAAGCTTGGTTGTGATGCCCATATAACGAGATGGGGGCGGTAAAGACGAGCAACGATGCCTGCTGTGGCGACGTTTACTATGTGTCTTGCCGCTCCCATCTTGCTCATTTAGGGCTTTTTATTGCTGGCCTTGTGGCTTGCATCTTCATTTTTATGGTTAATAATCATCCTTTTCAATTTTAATCTCGGCATGATGCTGTATTCTGTTCTTCACAATGAGTTGTGGCAAAAGCCATTACCCTTTACTTCGCTCAGTCACGAGCAGTTTGTTAAGCTCCAACAGGCTTCTGCCAAGCAAACGATAGAGGGCTTAGTGATGGGCGCCTTGATACGCAACAATGTGAAGTTGGAGCGTGCCGACGCGCTTCTGGCCTATTCGCGCACCATGATGATTGAACAACTCAACCACAAGGTTAACGCTGTGGCTAAAGAGTTGGCAACCATTTTGGCCAACGATGACATTGATTATCGCATCTTTAAGGGGCAAACGCTGGCTTTACTCTATCCTCATCCTGAAACGCGAATGCCGGGCGACATTGATTTTTATTGTGTCCCCAACCACTTTGCTCGTGCCCAACAGCTGCTGCAAAAGGCTTGGGGCATCACACTTGGGGGAGAAGAGAGCATGCAACATCGCGACTTCTCTTATAAAGATGTGCCTTTGGAGATGCATTTCTGCATGATGAAGTTTAACAGCAACGCCATCCAAACTTATTGGGAACGTCTGCTGGCCGAGGCTTCTATCGAGCAGGTGTCTATCGAGGGCGTGGCTGTCAACACGCTTCCGCCCACGCTCAACGTGCTTTACACCTTTCTGCATCTCTATCATCATTTGGTGGAACTAGGGGTGGGATTGCGCCAATTCTGCGATTTGCTCGTTCTCTTGCATCGTCATTGTGAGACAATAGACCCTGTTGCGCTCGAAAAGCATCTGCGTGCTATGGGCTTTTATCGGGCTTTTTGTGCCATTGGGGCTGTGCTCATCAATAAGTTGAACTTGCCTGCCAACGAGTTTCCTTTTACCATTAGTGTCAGCGATGCGCAGTATCAGGATGCCATTCTCGATATTGTTTTTATAGGTGGCAACTTTGGTAAGCATCATTCCAACACGGTTGTGCGCTCTGGCATGCGGTATAACATCGAAGCCACCATGCGTAAGTTGCGCCATTATCGCTTGTTTTGGCGTCTCTCGCCTAGAGAGATAAGGGCTACTTTGGTTAAAGAGTTACCCCGAAAGATGGTGATGTTGGGATTAAAAAGGGGAAATAGATGAAAAGGTGAAAGGGTGAAAGGGTGAAAGGGTGGCTAACATCTTCAAGTTTTGTTCTCTCATTAACTCTTTTCGCTTTAACCTGTTTATCCCATTAGCTATTACTTCATTAACTTGGTTACTTGATTAGCTATTACTTCATCACTTGTTTACCTCGTAAGGCTATTAATTACTTGTTTCAATAGTAAAAATGTTTAAGGTTCTCCTTTTTATTTCGTTCTTTGTTCTTCCGTCAACAGCGCAAACCAGTAAGACAGAAACAGCATTGAGTCAAGCTGGTTATGTAAATGTGCGCGAGCTAGACCCCACTTTGCAAGTGTCGTTGATGTATGCCCGAGCCGACAACTTTGTGGGTTCGGTGCTCTATACCGACCTGCGCCAGGCTTATTTGCATGCCGATGCGGCTGCTGCGCTTGTAAAGGCACAACAACGACTGAAGCAGTTGCGACCCGAACTAAGCCTTAAAATATACGATGCTGCGCGCCCTATGCACATACAACAGAAGATGTGGGATAAGGTGAAGCATACATCGATGAACATCTATGTGAGCAATCCTGCTCATGGTGGTGGTTTGCACAACTATGGTTTGGCCGTCGACATCACTTTATGCGATGCCAAAGGCGACAGTCTACCCATGGGTACAAAAATAGACCACTTAGGAACGGCGGCTCATATCGACAACGAAGCACAACTGGTGACTAAGGGTATTATCAGTCGTAAGGCTCAACAAAATCGCCAATTGCTGCGACAGGTGATGCGCTATGCTGGCTTTAAACCCCTTCGCACAGAGTGGTGGCACTTTAACTTTAAGTCGAGAGCTGAAGCCAAACGCCTTTATAAGGTGATAAAATAGGCGTGTTATGCCTTATGCTCACTTGTTTACTGCCCTTTGGGGCTTTTATTTGCCGTGTGTGCTTTGGCTTGACTATAAGTGTGGTAGCAATGGAGAATAACGGTTAAGGCGAAGTAAACATACAGAAACCTGATTGATAGCCCTTCGCGGCACTGTAAGGCGAGTAACCCCATTACAAGTAAGTGATAACGTTGTTGCACTAACTTGTAATGGGGTTATTTTGTTTTACCAACTTGCTTATAATTTGCACAATGCCTACACCCGTTTGGGGTAAGAAAGCGCCCAAGGAAGGGGGCGAGGGCTAGCATAGAAAAGTTTCAATAGCCTACTTTTTCAATACGCACTGGCAATGGCTTGGGCATATTCTCGAAAAATAGTATGCAACCAATGCAGCACAAAGAATCGCTCGCTCTGCCGAGTGGGCTAACTGGGCAAGGCTAATCTCGTGTTAAGGGCAATACATCCACGAGCTGATAGCAACATTTATTCTGGCGCATAACTTGGCCGAATATTGTTATTAATGTAAAATATTCGCACCAGATTTTAACATTGTGAGTGCGCTCGGCGAAAAAAATCTAGGCATGGGCCTTAAATTCTCGCGTATTTTTTAAGTCTGTAATGATTTGATTGATAGGTGTTTATGAAGGTGAGAATAGATGGTGTGTTTATAATTGTTTGTAAATCAGAACTTTAACTGCAGGATGATTGAAGTGGAAGGGTGCTTGTAAGCTTATCGTTCTTCATCGGGCAATTACACCAGAAATGGTGCTTTTTCCCAATTTTTGTGCATTTTAGGGCGGTTTTCCACTAGTTATTGGGTAAAATGCAGCAAATAGCGTTGCGTTTAGCAAGAGATAGCACTGCGTTTTGGTGCATATAGCGTTGCATTTTGGTGCATATAGCAATGCGTTTTGCAGCAAATAGCTTTTCAAAGGCGAAGAATGGGTTTGCGTTTTCTTGTGTTTCTCGCTGTAAAATTGGCGCGATTTTTCTTGAAATAGAAACGTAAAAGCATAGTAAATAACCAAAACAAGGGTCGAAAGGGTGGCGAAGCATTTCGCATTTTCTCCCATTTTGCTGTATTTTATCTATGTTTTGGCGGTGTTTTTTAGCTAGAATGGTTGGCAAAAGAAGCGTGTTTTGTAAAATATATTTACCAAATTAACAATTTATTGGTGACCTTACCAATGAGCAAGAAAAAGCCATCGACCACTTTATGGGCCAATGGCAAATTCAATATGGCGCGAAGCCACAATGTGTTGCAGTAGATAAGGGCAAATAAATCAGCGCGATAACATGGCCTCTTAGTAAAGACCGCTATTTATTGGCGTACCATTTGCGATTGATTTTGCCATTGGGGGTAAGTGCTAAATCTTCCACTTGCTCGTAGAAGAGTGGCACTTGATGGGTCTCTAAATGTGCTTTTAGTTGGCGTGCCAAATCTCTGGGCACTATGGGCATGTGGTTGTTGGGTACCACGAGCAACTTTAGTGCCTGCCCTAAAATGGGGTGGGGCACAGCAATGCAAACGCAAGCCTTAACCTCTGGAAAACTGTTTGCAACCGATTCCACCTCTTGCGGACTAACTTTAAAGCCACCAGTGTTGATGATGTCGCTATTGCGGCATTTAAAGTGCAAAGCCCCTTGTTCGTCTATCTCGCCCCAATCACAGGTGGTGAAACGGCCATCGGCTAAGGGTTCGAAGGTGGTTTGCTCACCCATGCGCAAGTATCCGCTCATCAACGAACGCCCCCAGCAACGTATATGGCCCTCGGGGGTGATGTCGAAATGGGTGTGAGGAAGTGCCTTTCCCACGCATCCAGCCACATGCTCATGGGTGAACTCGAAGGTTGAAACAACGCCCGTCTCGGTAGACGCATAGGTGTTGAATAACCGTGTGTTGGGCAAAAGTGCGTGGATGTCGGCCATAGTGGCTGCATCTAGGGCGTCGCCGCCTGTCTCTATAAAAGCCATTTTGTTGGCCAGTCCCTCCATTTGCTTACCGCCAAAATGGGTAAGCATACGTATGCACGAGGGTACGAGGAAGGCTGCTGCAGCCATATCGTTGCATTGTGCAGAGACAGCAAACAGCTCGTTGAGGTCGAGTTTGGGCATTAGATGGCAAGTGGCGCCCATTGCCAGTGTGGCAAATACCTTGGAGAGACAGCCCAAATGATTGAGTTGACCGGGAATAATGAAGGTGATATCAGGGCGATAAGCCTGCGCGTGGATGATGTTTTCGGCAGTGGCTGCTATGGCTTGCGTGCTAATCACAGCCCCCTTAGGTGTGCCTGTGGTGCCTGTGGTAAACAATACGTCGGCCGAACCCTCGGGGAAGGTGAACTGTTGCAAGGCATTTTGCATCTGGTGCACCTGTTGCGGGGTGGCGGTGGCAGGCAAGAGCACGGCTACGGCACCAGCCATGTGCACAGCGAAGTAGCTCACGAGAAACTCCACATCTGAAGTAGCTGTAAGCACAACGCCTTGTTGCTGCATGCCCTGGTATTGTTGGGCATGCGTGGTGGCTTGTTGCAACAGTTGCTGATAGGTGGTGGCACCGTGGGCGGATACCACAGCCAGTTTGTTGGGTGTGTGTTGCGCATGTTTTTCAATGCGTGCCTCTATACTAAGCATTGTCGGCCATCTTGCGTTTAACCATCTCGGCGAGTGTGTCAAGAGTTTTGAAGTTGGCGGGGGTGGCGTCGGTGGCATCTATATGGATATTGAATTTATCCGATAGAAGCATCATTATTGTTGTGACGTCTAGCGAATCAAGTTCGGCCATTAAGAATTGCGAATCCAAATCCACCAAGGGCAGTGCATCTTCTAGTATTGTCTTTATTTTCTCTTTCATTGCATAAAGGGTTTTTTATATGGCATTTGTGTAGTGCGTGGCATGCTGTGCGATGCCCGTTTGCATGGGATGGACAGGCGCAATAAACGAAAATGTGCGCGCTACCCCATGGATAACGCGCACAAAATTAATAACAATCGCACAAATGGCAAGCGTTTTTGACTCGAATTTGCTTGTTTTGGCGGTATAGGTGCCCTTGCTAGTCTGCTTTTGCACGATTATTTGCGTGGGTGCAGGTTGAAAAGGTACATTCTATTGAGTTTTTGTGTGGCTCTGTCTAGAAGCTTTGTTTTTAGTTGGGTTTAAGATTTTGGCCCACACATAGCCAAGGTTGAATGTTGAGCAGATAGTTTGCCCCTTGAAGTGGCTAACCAAGCATTATCATTGGGTAAGCTAAGTGTCCAGTTCTAGGGTGAAGCGAGGTGAGACCTGCGTTTTATTTGCTATTGTCGGCTGTGTCGTTGTTGAGATAATACAAGTCGCCCGAAAGAATTTGCTTTACACGAGCAAACAATTCGATGCCCATCAGTGTGAACGAGATGGCTTTGCCGTCGGGGGTGATGAGAATGCATTTAGGTATATCGCGAACGCCGAAGAGGTTGGCCGAGGGCGACACCTTGTCTTGCGTGTCGTAGGCTTGCAGCCATCCTTCGTTTTTAATGCCCAGCGCCTTTACGGTGCGGGTCCAAGCATCGCGTTCCCTGTCGATAGACATATTTACCATAGCAAACTTGTCGGCAGCGTTACGTGTTTCATCGTAGATGCGCTTTAAATTCTCCATTTCATCGAGGCATCCAGGCGCCCATGTGGCCCAAAAAGTGAGCAGCACGTGCTTTCCACGTAGGTCGCTCAGCATAATCGTCTTACCGTCTTCTTGAGGTAGACGGATGTCGGGCACTTCGTTTCCCTCTCCCAGGTTCAAGGCTTTGATACTGTTTTCTAGAGCGATGGTGTAAGGATGTTTAGCCAAAGCTGGCGAAATGCTGTGTGCCAGTTGTCTAACATGCTCTTTGTTGTAGAAGGGTAGCATGTCGCGTTGTAGCAAAAGCGGAGCCAGAGGCAGGTCGTTGTGTTCGAGTAAGAATTGCATTCGGTTGGCATTCCATTCCACTTCGGTGGCAGCTCGCAAAGCCTGTCGGGCGTCTCTACCAGCATTAGTGGCCATAAAGTCGTTACCCATGCGGCGTTGCAGGGCCAAAACAGAATCGTTGTAGGCTCTATCGCGCTGTTGGGCAAGCGCCAGATAAGCTTGGTAAAGCGTATTGGTGGTTGGGCCAGTAACCTTTACGCCACCTTCTTGTCCAGGCATAGGCACCACGATGTTCACCTCTCCTGGTTCTACCCAAAATGGGATGGCATTGCTTGCAGCCCCAGTGATGTAGTAGAGCATGGAGGGACTGATGGGTGTTACGTCGCGATTGAATCTAAAGCGCCCCTTGTTAGTGACGGTAGAAGCTACTTTCACTAGGTTGCCATCGCCGTAATCAACGCAGAGCGACACGTTTTTTACTTTGGCTTTAGCGCCAGCAGCCACCAACGAGGCAATTTGTCCGCGTATAACGCAAGTTTGCGTGGGGGGCTCGGGTGTGGGAAGCGTGGGTGTTTGTGCCACAGTGTTAAGGGGAAGCAGCGTGCAGGCCAAGGCCAAAGCGGCGTGCCGAAGGGTGGCAAACTGCTTTAGGCCAGTGCGATACCATGTGTTGGTGCTGGCCAATGGGTTTTGAAGTTGGGTGTTAGTCATGGCGTTGTTCTCCATTTTTTAATCGTTTTACGGTGTTGATTAGTTGTTCGCCCCGCAGGTCGTAGCCAACGATGTTGCCTTTAGGGCTGATAAGTATTGTGCAAGGAACCGACGTGGCATTATACAGTTTGAGAGCTTCCGAGTCCCAGCCCTTTAGGGTAGTGATGTGTTGCCAGTCGTCGTTGGCTATCTTGTTTTTTGTGATACAATCTGTCCAGTCTTTCTTTTTACTATCAATCGAATAGCTAAGCACCACGAACTGCGCCTTGTCGCCCGTTGTTTTTAGCGCCCGTTTAATAAAGGCGAACTCGCGACGGCAAGGTGCACACCACGAAGCCCAGAAGTCGAGCAACACGTATTTACCGCGAAATTGCGAGAGGCTAAGCGTCTTGCCATCGGGCGTTTCGCCCTCCACGTCGGGTGCGGGGTTGCCAATTTGCATGTTAGAGGCGCGCACCAGGTTAATGAGTTTTTTGTAGATGGGGTGTTTTCGTGTTTCGGCAGGAATGGCGCTAAACAGTTGCGATTCGATGATTTCGGGTTTAAAGTATTGCAAGAGCTGATTTTTAATGATGTAGAGTACCACGGGCGAATTGAGATGTTGGCAAACAAAGTGCATTGTGGCAGCTTGGAGGTCGAAACTATTGGCGCAGTTGGCCGACCACTGGTAGCGTTCCACCATCATCTTATTTGCCAGTTCGCCCAGCGACATTCCCCGTTTCATACTATCAAGGCGTTGCATTCCTTTTTTGCCCATTTCATCGGTAAGTCTTTGATATTCTGCGATGGTGTTGTTGGCCAGTGTGCCTTCAACCTTAGCATGCGAAGGATATTGGGCGTTAAAGGGCTGAATGACGATATTTCCAGGTTCGAGAAACAATTGAACAGCTCCATTGTCGAAGCCCGTGATGGTGTAAGGAGTAACTACTTCGGGAGCTTCCCCCTTGAAAGAGAACTGCTTGTTCATAACAGTGGCCGAGTCGACCACCACCTCTTGGCTGTTCACTTCGTGTGTTAAATACACCTTTTTAACGGTAGCCTCAGAGTAACATAGGGAATCGTTGAGCATTGTTCCCGTGATTACGAACTGCCTTTGTGCGCCAGTCGTGAGGCTATAGGCCAGCAGCAATAAAGGTAAAGCATGTTTGGTGTGCATGGTTCTTGATTTTTTAAATACTATCTCTAAATTCAAATTCGTTTTTCTATGGTGGCAATGGTGCGCACAGTAATTCGCTCTTTGTGCCAGGGTGGTGGTCGTTGAGCGGTGTCTTGGGGCATGCTGGGGCAGCTGTGCTAAGTTACACCTTAGAAAAGGTGTAGCATAGTTGAGCAAAGAGCGTGTGCCGAGATGGGCTGCAGGTATGCCTTAGGGTGGCATTTGCGTCCATCTTACGTGTTTGGTAGTGCGATTTTACGTTTGTTCATGGCTAAATTTTGAGTTCTCTACTCTCTAATATTTGCCTTTCACGAGTTTACATCTTATTATGCGAGCATTGCTCGCGCTTGCCACGTAGTGTTTAGGTGGGGCATTGTGCTTGCTTCTTTAGCGGTGCGTGCGCATTTGATGCGATTAGCAGCAGAGCCAGAGCTGAAGAGCGTGTCCCAGATGATTATTATGTCATGGCAAAATTACAAAAAATACAAATTGGGCGTTGTATTTAAAGTTTAAAAAAGTTTAAATATTTGCGTGTTTTTGGTGTCGTTTGGTCTTTAAAGTTCTTTGTTTTCTGGTATTTCGCATTTGTTATTCTGTTTTTCTATATTCTGAATAATTGATAAATTGCACTGTGCGCATTGTTTAAGAACACAATCAACTTGTTGAACTATGGTGCATCAGTGCAGGTAGGGGTGGCCATCCTTTGGTGTAGATATGGCGGGTGAGCGCATAGTAAAAGAATAAGAACAGAAATAGCTTAGTGGGCAAGTGTTGAACAAGCGTCAGGCAGAAGTAAGGGGAGACTTTCTGGCCTAAGATAGCGCGCAGGTAGAAGTCATTAGGCTACTTCTTTTTTGTTTTAATTCGGCTCTTGATAGAGCGCACGCTTCCTGGACTGATACCGAGGATGTCGCCAGCATCGGCTTCGCTTTTGCCCATCTTACCCGTAACGATAAGGAAGAGGTATTGGCGAGAAGACAAGCTGTTGTAAGTTTCATCAAGCGAGGCGATAAAAGGCGCGTCGATAAATTTAAAATACTCGATGAAATCGATGAAATCGTTGTTGCTCCAGTGCACCGTGGAATGGTTTTGCACAATACTTTCGTAGAGCAATTTGCCATTACTCAGCACCTTAAGTTCTTTATCCTTAAGATTGTTTACGCGCTGTCGCAGGGCACTTAGCTCCTTGTTTGTTTCGGTTTGCGAGTGTTTAAACTGGTCGAGGCGGTCGCTATATTCGCTAATGAGTAATCGTTTTTCAAGAATGCTGCGTTTAGCTTTGGTTACTTTATACTTGTGATAGAGCACCAGCGACACCACGGCCAGCACCAGCACCACCGCTAGGCATGCCATATAGATGCGATACGAGCGAATTTCTCGTTCGCTGGCCTCGATATCAAATCGGTTTTGAATTTCGTAGATGTTATTAGTTTGCCAGTCTTGTTGTTGTTTTTCCTTAAAAATAAGTAGTGAGTCGGCCGTATCTGCAGCCCCGGCGTAGTCGCCCATCTTTTGTTTTAGCTTAAAGAGATTGTATAAAGCCTTTTCGCGTGTATACACATCATCGCTTGCCAGCGCCTTTTGTAGTAAGTCGAACGCCTTTTGGTATTCCCCGCGTCGCATATACAAGTCGGTAAGGATGGTATAGGTGTAGCTGTCGGGGCGTTCTTTAAGAGCACGAAGTATAAAATTGGCCGATTTCACCGTGTCTCCCAATTGTCTGTATGCATCGCTGATATTAGCTAGGAGCACCGTTTGCGTTTCGGTGTCTAGGTGTTTGTAATATTTAAGCGCCTCAAGCAGATAGGTGAGGTTGCTATCGGGTTTCGCCAACCCACTGTAAGCATTACCCGTGTAGGTAAGGCTATAGGCCAGCCACATATCATTTTTCCCCTTATTAGCCATTTTTCTCGCCTTTTCGGCATAGGCAAGCGCAGTGTTATAGTTTTTTGTGGTGAGGTTAACGTAGCTAATGGTGGAATAGATTTTGTGCATCAGTGCAACGCCTCCATATCCCCTAGCTGCGTTTTCGGCCTTTTTCAAGAGTTTAACGGCAGCAGTAACGTTGTTGCGGTTGAAAAAAAGGATGCATGCCTTGTAGTAATAGGCACGAGCGAGTAAATCTTTGGGTCCGTGTTGTTCGTAGTAAAAAACAGGAATATCAATCGAATCATTGTCGATAGGTTGCATGTCGCGATAAGCAGCCTCGGTTTTAAGTAGCGTAAAATAGGCCATTTCATCGCTATTGTCCATTTCGTGGGCAGGGATTGCTTGAACCATGGCGTAGGCTTTCTCCACCTGGTCTTTACTCAACAAGGAGTCTATCTGCTCCAATCTGCTCGAGGTGCGGTTGTTACAGGCGCAAACCACGGCGATTAGTGCAAACAATGTCAGTAAAGGATGTTGTTTTTCGGCGCACATCATTGTTTTTGCTTTCGTTGATAGTAGGCCGCTTCCATGGCACCTGCACAGATTAAGGTTGGTACTTCGTACAAAGCTTTATTGCAGTTGCAGGGTTGCAACATACACAAAAAAGTCGAAGTTCACCCCAATAGCACAACAGGTTATTGGCGACTTGTTAGCAAAATTATGAAAAATAGTTCGTTTAGCGTAATTTTTTCTACTTAAAAGATGATTTCTGCAGTTATTTTGGTGCTTTTTATGGTAGAAACGCTGAAACGGCCTTCAATATTGGCATTAATAGGGTATAAAATGAGCTTGTATTAAGTAGGGAGAATTTTTTATATTGACAAGAGAAAGCCCTTATTGCGCCTGCCAAAACTTCGCTTTTTATGTCTTTGGTAAGTATTGTTTTTATGCAAGTGCCGTGACGCAATTTAACTTTAAAGGTCTCTTTTTCGTATTTTCTCAAACTTTATTTATGCTAACAGAGGGTAAAAATTGGGTGTTTCCGTTGCAAATCGAGCAAAATTGAAAATCTCCCAATGGTATCGGGACGCCTTTGTACAAAGGGTTGTTGCAGTGCAACACAAAATACTGTTTCCGAATATCCCGTTTTGTTTGTATAAATTAATGGTGTATATTTGCAAAAGATTGTTTTGTGGCGCATACCATGGACAATAGGGGTGGTTAAACCGCTACACTTCCACCAAACAACACCTTATATATAAGGGCCCAAAAATAAGGTAACAAAGTGGAAAGCGATAGGATGCACATCGCAAATCCAATCAACCGGCGAACAACTAACACCAAAACATGTAACAAGAAGAGTTAAACAAAAGATTTACAAACTCGAAAATTGTAATACCTATGCAAAGAAACTTATCAAGACCAATGAATGTGATGTTCTGGCTTGTAGCACTGTTGTTGTGCTGGAGTCAGGCACATGCGCAGGGCTCGAGTACCTCGGGCAACATTACGATTGAAGGCATTGTAATCGACAACAACACGAACGAACCCGTTGTTGGTGCAACATTAAAGCTGAAAAATGGGCTTAAGGGCACGGTGACATCAGCAGATGGAAAGTTCGTGATGCCAGGATTGTCGGTGGGCGATGTGGTTCACGTGAGTTTTATCGGCTTCAAGTCGCGCCAATTTACGGTGGGCAAGAAACGATTTGTAACAGTTTATCTGGAAGACAACGCCAATCAGTTGGACCAGGTTGTGGTGACGGGCTTTCAAAAACTGAAGAAAAACAGTTTTACAGGTACGGCCACCGTGGTAACCGGCGACGAGTTGAGAAAGGTAAACGTGAAGGATGCCATGAAAGCTCTGGAGGCATTCGACCCCTCTTTCCGTATTATCGACCGTGGTGGATTTGGCTCAGACCCCAACCACATCAACGAAATCAACATCCGCGGTGCATCGAACATACAGCGTCAAGAGTTCGATGCCAACGGCCAAGCGCTGACGCGTCGCACCAGTCTTTTAGGAAATCCCAACATGCCAATCTTTATGTTGGACGGATTCGAAGTACCAGTGCAGAAGATTTACGATATGGATATCAACCGTATCCAAAGTATGACCATCCTCAAAGATGCCGCGGCAACCGCTCTGTACGGTTCGCGCGCAGCAAACGGAGTGGTGGTGGTAACCTCGGTTCCCCCCAAAGTGGGCGAAATTCGCGTGGACTACAACACCACGATGGAACTAACCTTCCCCGACCTGTCGGATTATAATCTTACCAATGCAGCTGAAAAACTACAAGTGGAAAAGGATGCAGGTTATTATACAGCCAAAGAGGCATGGCAAAGGGAAGAAAAAGAAATCTTATATAACAATCGACTGAACGAAATCAGACGCGGTGTGAATACCGACTGGTTGGCTCGCCCACTGCGTAACGTGATGAACTTCCGAAACAGTGCCACTCTTTCAGGTGGTGTAAATTCAATGCGTTACGAGTTAGCTTTTAACTACGATAACAACCGTGGTGTAATGAAAGGCTCGTATCGTAACCGTTGGGGAGGTGGTTTGAAGATTGATTACCGTTTGCGTGAATGGCTTCAGATACAAGATAATGTTACTGTGAATCGTACGTCTCACGAGGATTCACCCTATGGTGACTTCTCTTCTTATGGCGATTATTTGCCTTACGATGCTATTTATGGTGAAGATGGTGAATATCTGAAGAAGCTACCCCAGTCGGGTATTGTTAATCCTCTTTGGCAACAACAGCAATTGTCAAGTTATAGAGGTAGAGGAACCATAACCGACATTACAAATAACCTAGGTATTAATGTGTATTTCACACCAACTCTTTATTTGAGGGGTACGTTTAGTATTAGCCAAACACAAACTGATACCGATAGTTTTGTAGACCCCAAGCACCCTACATTTAAGGGCGTTGAAGAAAGTAAACGTGGTATGCTAAGTATTGGCAAAACCACTGACCTGAGATGGAATGTGAATGCAGCGCTTCACTTTAACCAGCGTTTTAACAAACACTTTGTGAACTTGACAACTGGTATTGAAGCATTAGAGGGAACCTCGCACCCAATAGGCTACGCTTATCGTGGATTTAGCCTTGGTACACAAAACAAACCTTCGTATAGTGCATCTCAAGATGGCGTGACATCTGATACCGAAACAAAGGTTCGTACCTTTGGATTGTTAGCAGCCTTGAACTATACGTTTGGTGAAGTTTATCTACTTGATGCTTCTTTCCGTCTTGATGGTTCATCACAATTTGGTGCAGAACGTCGTTTTGCTCCATTTGCCTCTATTGGTTTGGGCGTGAATGTGCATAACTACAGTTTCATCAAGCGCTTGCCTTGGATCAATACACTTCGTGTAAAAGGAACGTATGGTTCAACTGGTAAGGTTAACTTTACACGTTTTGATGTGATAAGCAGTTATACACATGCTAACACATGGTACTATACAGGACCAGGTTATCTGTTGTCTACATTTGGAAATCCTGATTTGTCTTGGGAATTAACAAAGACCTTAGACCTTGGTCTTTCTGTGGAATTGTTCAAGAATCGTTTCTATTTAGAGGCAACTTATTATCACAAGGCCACAGACCGCATGATTGATAAGGTGAAAATTCGTCCCTCATCAGGTTTTGATAGCTACAGTGGAAACGTTGGAGGTGTGCTTAATGAAGGTATTGAGTTGAAAACAAACGTAACCGCTTTCAGAAATAAAGACTGGTCGATTGTGCTTAATGCAAACATGGCTCATAACAAAAATAGTATCACCAAGCTAAATCCTGCAATGGAAGAGTATAACAAAAAGATACGTGAGAACTACGCAACGGAAACATCTGGACGTGGAACAGCGGCTCTTCCTTTGTTGTATTACGTGGGTGCCTCCACATCGTCTATCTATGCCGTGCCATCGTTGGGTATCGACCCTGCAACAGGAACGGAGTTCTTCCGCAAGAAAGATGGAACAGTAACGCAAGTGTGGAACAAGAATGACATGGTTGTCTGTGGCGATCTTAATCCAGATATACAAGGTACTTTCGGTATCAATGTAATGTGGAGAGGTATCTATCTCAACACCTCTTTCCAATATGCATATGGCGGACAGGAGTACAATAACACACTCGTGTCTAAAGTTGAGAATGCCAATATTGAAAAAGGAAATGTTGATAGACGTGTTATGACCGACCGTTGGTATAGGGTTGGTGATGTCGCTCAGTTCTATGGAATACGCGAGAGAGGCGTTACTAATATGACATCACGTTTTGTTCAGAACAACAATTATGTGTTGTTCAGTAGCGTGGCCATAGGTTACGATTTTACAAAGCGTATTGCTTCTCTCTTCAAACTCAGCTCCCTGTCTGTTGTCTTCAATGCTGCCGACCTAGGTCGTTGGAGTACAATTAAGGTAGAGCGAGGACTTTCTTATCCTTATGCGCACACATATAGCTTTACGTTACGCGCAACTTATTAACGGATAAACAAAAGAAACAATTATGAAAAGTTTATCATATATGGCAATGGCCGTGACAATGGTTGTGGCGTTGACAGGATGTAACGATTGGTTGGAAGTCCCTGTTGAGGGAAAGTCAACATCGAAAGAATTGTTTGAGAAAGGCGACGGCTACAGGAGTGTGTTGCATGGCGTGTATATGAACATGGCCGAAGATGTGCTTTATGGCAAAAATCTGCAGTGCGGACTTGTAGACTTCTTCTCAAATCAGTATAATGTGAATGTTAGAAATGAAGACTTGAGCAGTAGAGCACTAATTGCTGCGGGAAATCGTGACTACAAAAATACGCAGTTGACACCAGAGATTAAAAACTTATGGATGTCTGCTTATAAGTGCATTGGTGCAGCTAACGGACTCATTCAGAGTGTGTCTGGAGAAGATCCAAATAAATTTGCAAAAGGCGAGATGGAGAAAAATATGATCGAAGGTGAAGCAAAGGCTTTGCGCGCTTTCATTCATCTCGATCTACTGAGGTTGTTTGCTCCAGCTCCAAAAGACGATGATGGAAATGCATATATCCCCTATGTGAACACCTTCCCTAATATCTTGGCCACTCACATGAAGACAAGAGAAGTGCTAGATGCTATTATTAAGGACTTGGAAGAGGCTCGCGAATTGGTGAAACCTTACGATATCTCATTATATGGTAGTGGTGCTAGCGCATCAGGGAGAGCTCGTTTCTACAACCAGTTTGATTATGGTACAACTATTTATACCAACCGCGAAGAGTTGGATGAGTTCTTTGGAGGACGTGGTTATCGTTTCTCATACTGGGCAATAACGGCAACCTTGGCTCGTGCATACCAATATAAGGGCGCTTACGAAGACTCTTTCTACGATAAGGCGAAGGAATGTGCTGACGAAATCATTAATTGTGAGATTGTGGCAGAGGATAAAACGAAGTACTATCCATTTAAAGAAGAAAACTTTGATGGATTCTTCTACGCTGAACGCCCAGAGGAAGCTTCTGATATACGCATGGTTGGCAACTTAATTATGGGTGTGTACCGAGACAATGTTAAGACGGGGTTGATTTCAAACATGTTGTCCCAATATCCTAGAAGGAAAAGTGTTGTTGCGCAAGATCAGTTGTTTATCGTTAATACAGATGGTCAAGATATTTTCAAGACTGTTGATAACATTGATGAGTCGGCAAACGATATTCGTTGTACACGCTTGCTTTATACACCAGAAGGAGCATACCAAACTAAGCTGTCAATGAAATGGTATGTTAAGGAGAATAATGTTGTAGAACGTGATAAGACGCTGAGTATTTTCCCGTTATTGCGCACTTCAGAGATGAGATATATTATAGCCGAGACACTTGCACGTAGAAATAACTTCGCTGGCGCATACGAAATTATCAATAACATGCGCGAAAAACGAGGACTTTCAGGACATTCTTTGGCGGTAAAGGCTACATTTGATGAGTTTCAAAAGGATTTAGTGAGAGAAGCTCAGCGCGAATGGATAAGTGAAGGACAATTGTTCTACCTTTATAAAAGGTTAGGAGCAGGTGTTAAACGCAGTGATAATACGGTGAAACCTTTCACCAAAGCAGAGTCGGTTGTGCCGATTCCTACTGATGAAAATCTCTAACGCATAATATCAATAGCTTATGAGAAAGTTATTTTATATGTTGCCTTTGGCAGCAATAGCTTGGTTATCCTCTTGTCAGGAACAGCCACTTACCACTTTTGGCGATGACCATTACATATACTTCGATAAGTATTATGTTGACGAAAAAGAGCCTGGGAAACATACAGCAGACTCAACTTTCGCATCATTCTTCTTCCTTAGCGATGACGTTGATGCTGTGGATGCCGCACTCCTGGTACATATGGCAGGAAGGAATTTGACTAAGGATGAGACCTTTAAATTGAGAGTGGTGCCCGAGGGAACAACGGCTACCCCAGATGAATATAAGTTGGAAGACACGTATACCTTTAGAGCAAGAGCTACAGAAGCAAATGCTACTAATCGAACAGACACCATTCTTATTAAGATGTATCGCAGACCTAGGCTTAAAGATTTGCCTAAAGGGGTGAGGCTCATGGTGGAGCTAGTTCCTGAAGGTGGCTTGCTGTTAGGACAAACTGAACGTACACGTGCAGTTGTTATATTAACTCGCGATGCCATCAAGCCTGCTTGGTGGAATACTGAGGTGAAAGAACTACTTATGGGTGAGTACTCTCCTCGTAAATACAAACTCTTTGTAATGCATATCGACCCAACGGCATCATTTAACGAGGAGATGTTAAAAGATACTCCTTGGAAAGCTAGACAGCTTGTGCAGAAATTTAAGGAGTGGTTAGGCAAACATCCCGACAAAGCCGTTGAGGAAGACGGAACGCCAATTACCGTTAATGTGTGACACCTTTAAAAACAAAAACTATGCGGAACTTTAAATATGTGTTCGTAGGAATGCTCATGCCACTAATGTTGGCATCCTGCTTTAGTGACGAAGGTAATTATGAATACGAGTCGCTCAAACCGCCTACATGGCTTGACAACTTTATGAATAGACCAATACAGGTGTTGGTTTATGGTGGACGAAATGTTAAATTGGATGGCTCAAGATACTTCAATTGGGGAAAACTAGATTCGCTGCAACGTAGCCAAGAGGTACGTTATGAGTGGAGAATGAACGGGAAGGTGTTTAGTGACCAACTGAAGGAGGAGATGACTACCGACGAATTTCTTAAGAGAATGGGGCTTGAAGAAATGCCTGTTAAGGAGCAATCTGGTGATTTTTCCATCATCGAGAAATCGTCGGGCGTAACATTCAAGGTTAAATGTACGCTGTTCTTTAAACCAGCTATTGGAGGTGGCGACTTTGTGGTGTATTCTGCTAAATCGCCTACTGAAACAAATGTAGGTAAACTAACAGTGTTCAGACTTGTTTACATTAACGAGAAAGGACGCCTCAAACAAAATTACGATTTCGGTAGATACGTACTCAACGATATTCCTGGTACACCAAAGACTTTGGATGTTGCTGTGGCAAAAAACGTGGGTGCTGCTGGTTCGCTCACTGTTATCACCGAAGAGGGCGATGCTACAGTATATAATGCTGGAAACTTGAAGAAAGAATGGGAACTCAGTTCACAATTTGCTGATGGTATTCCTGATAATTTCAAGGTTAGTGGACGTAAAGATCAAGAGGATGGTGGCTTGAATACGCCAGCTTCAACTTGGGTGGTTACGAAAGATGGACGTTTGTTCTCTCGTCAGTTTGGTAAAAACTATTTGGGCGGGAAGTTCCTAAGCGAACCTTATTATATTGACTCGCTTGGTTACAAGATAACGAAGTTCGGACACACTAACTGGGGAGTTACCAACATCCCATGTTACGATGAGAAAAACCGAAGAGTGGTTTTGGCTACAAGCGTCAATTCTTCTGATTTCTATAAGTATCGTAGCTTCGTGGCTACACTTCATTCTAATCAGTTCTATTCGCCCGCAGAGAAAATGCCGGCTGATGCTAAGGTGTATTACCTAACAACGATGAATGGCGCTGAATATCGCGATAATCGTAATAGTTGGTTCCAAGCTTACTATACCACTCAAGGTAAATCAATGGTGGCTTGCTTCGCTGTAGATAATTACGGACGTCGATTGACCTACACAATGAACTATATGAGCCCGTATGAGGTGCCTGGACACTTGTTTACTGATGAGACGGTGTTCTTAACTGCTTCGGGAGAGCATCTCACCGGAAGTTCGTCGAAGGCTTATACCGACCTCTTCTCTGAAGGAAAAGATCTGTATGCAATCGAACGCGATGGCAATCGAACTTACTTTGGAGCTTCGGAAGTAACGATTAGGCAGATACCCTTGGAAGGTATTACATCTAAGATTACTTGCATGGTTTATGATGTGATGGACTATTGGATGGGTCTTGATGGTGAATATCCACACCTTGTTGTTGGTTGCGAAAATGGTGATGTGCTCGTTTACTACGCCGTTCCCGTTACTCATCCACGTCTTATGAAAAAATATAATGTAGGCGGACGCGTTTCTACGATTAAACAGGTAGCTATGCCAAGTGGATATCTCGACTTATATTAAAAAACAACTACAGCAGCTGCCCTTACCACAAGGGTGGGGCAGCTGCACAAACAAATATAGATAAAATGCAAAATATGATGGTTTTTAAAAGAACTGCCGGCGCATTTTTGATGCTGTTGGCTGGCGCGTTTACACTGCAAGCGCAGAATGACAAAGTGAACCTCAACATTAGCGTGGCCAATAAAGGCGGCGCACCCACTATCACACTTAAGAAGTCGGCCGAATGCCAAGCTTATTGTCTTGCCTTGTTCACATCAGACATCGCTGGCATCATCAAAGATGAAGTGGTTGACGGATATTTCACCGGACAAAAGAAGCCCCACTACACCGATAATGCTAAGGATAAGAAACTGGTGGATTATGGATTGGTGGTTGTTCCCGAAAAAGAATACACCCTCATCGCCCTCGGTTATGGCAAGGATGGAAAGCCAGGTAAGGTAGTTCGTACACAGTTTGTTGCTCCTCGCAGGCAAGGTTTCTCTTCGGCGCAAGTGTTGGCACAGGTTATCAACCTCGGACCCGACAGCGTTACGGTGAAGTTCACACCCAATACCGATGTGGCTGGCTATGCACTTTGCCAGTTTGAAGGAGGAACTATCGAACAAACCGTGAAAGAACACGGACCAATGATGGGCTTCTCTAATGCTTACGATATGATTAAGCAATTTAGTGGAAAAGATTATACCACCGAAAAGCAACACACTTGGCGCGAAATGGTGCCAGATGCTAACTATGAGATTTGTGTGTTGGCATGGGATAAAAATGGTGTATTCCAAGAAATCACTAAGGTTCCTGTTACAACCAAGAAGCTTGGCGGACCTGGTGAAGCCACTGTAGATATTAAGATTGGTGAATTTGGTGGTAGCAAGAAGGGTGGTTATTTCCAAGATGTTACTTACACTCCTAACGACCAAGCTGCTTTGCATCGCGACATCATCATCACCGAAGAGGCTTTCAATAAGGCCGACATGGGTAATTTTGGCGTAATCAAGATGTTGCAAACCGACCATCCCAAAGATATCTACTGGAACCAATACCGTGTAGACAGAGCTAGATGGAACGCCACTCCACTCACCACCTACTACGCTTGCTCTATTGCCAAGAACGTAGACGGCAAGTGGGGAGAACTCAAAAAGGTGAAGTTTACCACACCTGCAGCTAAAGAATAAAACAAACTCTTTGCACTAGCTTCTGACTATCATGTAATATTCTGTTGGTGGGTTTTGCTTATGCCTCGTCGTTGGTATAAATCCACACTAAAGGCATTCGCAAAAACAGTTCACCAAGGTCTACTATGCCTATAAACTTAGTGATGAGCCACCAATTCAACAGAATGGAGTGGGGAGGCCAACCTTCATTGGCCACCCAATAACTAATGATACTCGTATTTAGTTGATGGTAGGATGATACCGCACCCGGTGTGTTTTACTCCTCCATACGCATATCGCACTATCCAACTTAACATAATCTTAGGGGTGTTTCCTAATAAGATAAGCCCCATAACCTTGCGAATGCGGAGTGAGAAACATCCGGGGCGGTTCTGCCAGGATGCTATTTGCAACAGTGGCACGTTTTACGCTGTCTAAAAACCTAAACCACTTATCGAAACAAAATGAATAACTTGAAGACAATTCTATCTGGTTGGGCTTTTTTAGCCCTGCTTTTACCCACTAGCTTGCGTGGGCAAAACGCTAATCAGGCCCCGCCTATCCCCGTTGATACAGCTGTGAGGATTGGCACGCTGCCCAACGGATTGACGTATTACATACGCCATAACAATTGGCCCGAACATCGAGCCGACTTCTATATTGCCCAAAAGGTGGGCTCTATACAGGAAGAAGAGAGCCAAAGAGGTTTGGCCCACTTCCTAGAACACATGTGCTTTAATGGAACGAAGCATTTCCCCGGCAACGAACTTATTCGCTACTTGGAGACGCTTGGTGTGAAGTTTGGTGGCGACCTCAATGCTTACACCTCTATCGACCAAACCGTTTACAATATTTCTAACGTGCCCACAATGCGCCAATCAGCACTCGACTCGTGTTTGCTGATTCTAAGCGACTGGGCCAATGCGCTCACACTCGACCCAGCCGAGATTGATAAAGAACGCGGAGTGATACACGAAGAGTGGCGCGAACGCACCGGGCCTAACATGCGAATGCTCGAACGCAATCTACTTAAATTATATTCGGGAAGCAAATACGGTGCTCGCTTCCCTATAGGACTGATGAGTGTGGTAGACAACTTCAAACCTAAAGAGTTGCGCGACTACTACGAGAAATGGTATCATCCCTCTAATCAAGGCATCATCGTTGTTGGTGATGTTGATGTGGCACACACCGAAGCCATGATTAAAAAGCTTTTCGGCCCCTTAAAGAACCCCGAAAACCAGGCTAAGATTGAAGATGTGGCTGTGCCTGATAACGAAGAACCCATCATTGTGGTGGATAAAGACCGCGAACAGCAAAGCAGTGCTGTGGAGGTGTCGTTCAAGCACGAGGTTTGGCCCGATTCAAAGAAGGCTAATGTTGACTATCTTCTTGCCAATTATGCCAAGAATATGGCTCTAGGTATGCTCAACGACCGTTATGCCGAGGCTGTACAAAAGTCGGCCGATTGCCCTTATCTTGGCGCTTCGGCTGCCGATGGCAACTTTATCTTTGCCAAAACGAAGGGCGCTTTCACCATCAGTGCCACACCACGAGACATGGCTGGGTCGGCTGCTGCATTGCAAGCTGCCTTGGTTGAGGCTCACCGCGCTGCCAAGTTTGGATTTACTCAAGGCGAATACGATCGCGCTAAGGCCAACTTGCTCAGTGCTTTGGAAAAGGCTTATAATGGTCGCGACAAACGCGGAAACGCTTCTTTTGCCGATGACTACAAAGGTCATTTCCTTTCGCAAGAGCCTATCCCCGCCTTCGAAGACTATTATGAGATAATGAAGCAGTTGGTGCCCAACATCCCCTTGGCCGACATCAATAGCATCCTTCCTCAGTTGTTGCCCAACAACGACCGCAACATGGTTATCGTAAGTTTCAACAACGAACAAGACGGTAATGTTTATCCCACACCCGAATCGCTGCTCGCCGCTGTACATGCAGCTCGTAGCACCAAGGTTGAACCCTATGTTGATACCGTAAAAGAGAAGCCATTGATGACGAAGTTGCCTCGTCCTGGCAAGATTGTTAAGGAAAAGAAGAATGCCGAATTGGGTTACACCGAACTCAAACTCTCTAATGGTGTAACGGTTATCCTGAAGAAAACCGACTTCAAGAAAGACCAAGTTAACTTCGCTGCAAGTGGTCATGGTGGCAAATCGCTTTATGGTGCTAAGGATTATACCAACTTGGCTGTGTTCAACGACATTGTTGCAATTAGCGGACTTGGTGGTTTCAGCAACATGGAATTGCCCAAAATTCTTGCTGGTAAGATTGCCAATGCTGGTCTGTCTATGGGCGATAAGTACATGGGCATGTCGGGTGGCTCGTCTAAACGCGATGTAGAAACGATGCTGCAGCTGGCATATCTCTACCTCTCTGGCCACATCACCAAAGACGCACAATCGTTCTCAGCACTCATGGATTCGTGGCGCACGGCTCTCAAGAACCGCTCTTTAAATCACGACATCGCTTTCAACGATTCGCTCGTGGCTACCGTTTACGGCCATAACCCACGCTTGTTGCCCGTATTGGAAAAAGATTTACCCGATATCAATTACGACCGCATTCTGCAAATAGCACGCGAACGCACTGATAATGCAGCTGCATGGACCTTCAGTTTCATTGGCGACTTCGACGAACCGCTGCTTCGTAAGCTCATTTGCCGTTATCTTGGCTCGTTGCCCACTAAGGGTAAGGTGGTTAAGGGTCATCTCACCAGTTCGTTTGTTAAAGGAAAGATTGAGAATGTGTTCCGTCGCAAGATGGAAACGCCTAAGGCAATGGCCTGTGTGATGTGGCATACCACCGATGTTCCTTACTCTGTAGAAAACGCTGTACGCATGAATATGATTGGTCAGATACTTTCGATGGTCTACCTAAAAACCATCCGCGAAGATGCATCTGCTGCTTATTCGGTATCGGCTGAAGGTGGAGCAACCATCGATGGCGACTATCACGACTACTCGGTGCTGGTTACTTGCCCCGTAAAGCCCGAGAAACGCGACACCGCAATGACCATCATCTATCGCGAAGCAGATAACATGACTCGCACCTGCGACGCTGCTATGCTCGACAAGGTGAAAGAGTATATGCTCAAGAGTGTGGCTAGCGCCGAAAAAACCAATGCTTATTGGAGTGGCGTTATCAACATGTATCGCCGTCATGGCATCAACATGCACACACGCTATCGCGACATGATTAAGCAACAGACGCCCGAAAAGCTCTGTGCGCTGATGAAGCAAATACTTCAAAGTGGCAACCGCATCACGGTTGAGATGCTGCCACAAGAATAAAGGGTTGAAGCTGAATGGTTAAATAGAAGCTGTTGAGAGGTGAAAGGGCGCTGGGTGAGAAGATGAAAAGGTGCACACACCAGTAATGGCCTATGCTTAAAGGCGGTTAATCAATATAATACGATGGGGTTAGCGAACCCCTTAAATAACCCGCCCTCACGCTCATGAAGCGTGGAGCAAGCATATTTTCACCTTTGTCTCCTTGCTCTTCTTCCTCTCATTCACAGATTCTACATGTCTTTACAGCTATTAAGTGAAATATAGAATAATATTAAAATGTTTGTGATTTAATGGTTTGATGAATTAATGGAACAGGAAACTGGTTCGCGATGAATAGGTTGCGCAGAGAAGCTGAGAGGGGAAGGTTGGTCTTCATGCCCCTTTTGTTTGGGCAGAATCCCCTCTTTTCCACTTCTCTGCTCCATTAATTCCAACTACAGTCTTTGCACTGATAGTTGTAGGCTTGTGGACTTAGCATGTAAACGCTAGTCCCAACCGCCCAACCACCAATGGCCTAGGCCTGTAGCCGCTGAGCGGTTGCCCTGTCTAGAGCACTTAATTGGAAAGGTAAATGGGTGAGAAAATAGGAAAGCTGAAAACTTCTAGCTGCTGCGTGTATGGCAATAGCCTAGCGTCTATGTTTGTTTTCAACTTTCCTATTTTTTCCAACTCGTTCTAAAACTGGCCTTTTAGTACAGTTTTCAGTTCTAGTCTTAATTGGTGTTGCTTATTTTTTAGGGGGAGAATGATTAGCTATCTACCCCAACATACAAGTAAGTGGTGCCAGATTAAGCCCAACACATCGAAGCACTAAGCCCCAAAGAAGCGCCCCACACACTGCGTGCGCAACTTTTATAGCCAGTCTTCGCACTTTGTCTTTCCCAGTCTTTGCTCTAATAAAAATATCAGACGCTACGTTTGGAGAAGTGAGTATGATAAGAGAGAGAATTAAAAAATATAGCATCATGCTCCTCTTCTCTTCACGTAGCGCTTTTTTTCTTTGTTTTATGGCTTTGGTGTACATTCGCCAGCCGTCTCCGCTAAAAATTGTTCTTCAATAGTCCCGTTTGCCGTTTGGCTTGTCCTGCCCAATGAGCATTATCATTGGTTTCAACGCTTTGTTCAACTTGCAAAATGTCAGCAAGAAGGGGGCTATCCATTAAATTTCCAGCATAATGTGTGCCAACCATGTTGAAAAAGCAGTAGGTTTAGCCTTATTGCCGCTACCACCCATTTTGTTTATGCGTCGCATTTCGTGCCTGTACAGCGCACATTTGCCCTATCATACCATAACGTTTAACGTTATACATCCCGAATTATTGTTTCCATTAGATTTTTTTCAAAGCAAAATGAGTGCTTCAGCAATTGTTTCTCCTCACAAATAAGTGTGATTATATGGCCGCCTTCACACATGCATGCCAGCCATGAAGTTTTGCGCCCATCGGTATATAGTTCGCTCTTTGTCGAGTTTTGTCTGCTTTTATGCGTTTTTATGTTGTCTAACGATAGTTTATGTAACGTTTCGCAGCCCTTCTTTCTTAAGTTTTACATAAAAAAAGCCCCTCCGAAGAGGGGCAATAGGGTCAAGGCCCTTCGGCATATAGCCTTATTGTGATAAGATGTAGAATATATCTTATGGTTGCAAAAGTAAAAAGAATATTTGTTTTAACCAAATTTTTACAGTAAATTTACGCCTATATTTTGTGTAAAAACAAACGATAAAAACAATCAACTTAACCCCATTTGGTTATGAAAACAAAAATATTAGGCCTAGATACGGGCACAAATAGTTTAGCTTGGGCTGTGGTAGAACGCGATGAGAACGGCAAATACAGCCTTTTGAAGTATGGCGATACCATCTTTACCGAAGGAGTAAAGATAGAAAAAGGAATTGAATCGTCTAAAGCTGCCGAGCGAACGGGGCACAAAGCTTTGCGTGTGCATTATTATAGACGGCGACTACGCAAAATTGAGACGCTTAAAGCGCTTGTGCAACTTAACTTATGTCCTTATCTTTCTGGAGAGCAACTTGCCGAATGGAAACGGAAAAAGACTTATCCACTCATGTCCGACTTTATGCTTTGGCAGCGTTCGGGTAGTGCTTTAGAGGATAATCCTTATTTTTGTAGGCACATATGTTTAACGCAGAAGCTTGATCTGGCCGACCAAGGGCAACGTTTCCTCCTTGGAAGGGCAATGTATCATCTGGCGCAACGTCGTGGATTTCTTAGCAACAGGCTCGACACTAGTGCCGATTCCGAGGATTCGGGAAAGGTTAAATCGGGCATTGCTCAGCTTTCTGTTGAGATGGAAAAGGCCGGTTGTCATTATCTAGGCGAGTATTTTTATCAACTCTACAAGCAACACGGCAACACCGTGAGGCTAAGAAGCCGATATACCGATAGGGAAGAACATTATCAAAAGGAGTTCTTTGCCATCTGCGAAAAACAAGAACTGGATGCGCAATGGGTTGAAACCCTGCAAAGGGCCTTGTATTTCCAACGCCCGTTAAAGTCGCAACGCAAGGGTGTGGGTATGTGTACGTTCGAACCCAAGAAGCATCGTTGTGCTGAGTCGCACCCCGATTACGAAGCGTTCAGAATGCTCTGCTTCATCAATAACGTCAAGATACAAACCCCTAAAGACGTTTCGTTGCGCCCGCTAAACGCTGAAGAACGCGAAACGATTTGGCCACTGTTTTTCAGAAAGTCTAAGCCCAACTTTGATTTTGAGGACATTGCAAAGACATTGGCAGGAAAAAACAACTACGCTTGGTTTGATGAATCATGCGAAAAGCCATACAGATTTAACTACCGCATGCACCAAGGCGTGTCGGGCTGTCCCGTAACAGCACAGTTAATAGACATCTTCGGAAGCGATTGGAAGGCTGGTATTGCCGAAACATACACGGCCGTTGGAAAGAAGAACGGCACAAAGACCATAGACGAAATGGCAGATGATGCATGGAACGTGCTTCATTCATTCTCGTCGAAAGACAAGTTAAAGGCTTTCGCCACCGAGAAGTTGCAACTCGATGAAGCCAGTGCCACGAAGTTTGCCAATGCAAAACTTCCGCATGGCTTTGCCGCGTTAAGCCTTAAAGCCATTCGCAACATCCTGCCTTTCTTACGCCAAGGCTTCATCTACGCCCACGCCGTACTCTTGGCCAAGATACCCGACATTGTTTCAAACGCCGTTTGGGATGATGCTCACAAACGCGAGCAGATACTTTCGGGGCTGCTGGAGATTATCGAAAACTATAACCCCAAAGACCGTGGCGTTGAGGGTACGATAGACTTCTGCATCAAAAGTCACTTGCAAGATGTGATCGACCTGCGTCCAGGTGCAGCCGATGCGCTTTATCATCCCTCGATGATAGAAACCTATCCCGATGCGAAGCCGAACGCCGAAGGTAAATTACAGTTAGGTAGTCCGCGCACCAACTCTATTCGAAACCCCATGGCCATGCGCTCGCTGCACGTGTTGCGCAGTGTGGTTAACCAATTGTTGCGCGATGGTATTATTGACAGAAACACCGAAGTTCATGTGGAATATGCTCGCGAACTGAATGATGCCAATAAGCGAAAGGCAATAGCCGATTATCAAAAGGATATTGAACGCAAACGTGCGGATTATCGCAAACGCATTATTGAACTGTATAAAGACGAATGCCACAAAGAGATAGAACCCACCGACACAGACATTCTTAAATTTCAACTATGGGAAGAACAAAACCACAAGTGCCTATACACAGACAGCGAGATTGGCATCTGCGATTTTCTAGGTGATAATCCGAAGTTCGACATCGAGCATACCATCCCTCGAAGTGTTGGTGGTGACAGCACACAAATGAATCTAACGCTCTGCGATGCCAAGTTTAATAGGCAGGAAAAGGGTGCTAAATTGCCCGTACAGCTTAGCAATCACGACGATATATTGGTTAGAATTTCTCCTTGGAATGATAAGTGCGATGAACTACGAAAGCAGATAGATAGGATACGTACTTTTAGTGGGATGGAGAAGGGGATGAAAGACCGGTTGATACAAAAGCGGCATCGGCTGAAGATGGAGTTAGATTATTGGCAAGGTAAATACAATAGGTTTACGATGACCGAGGTGCCCGAAGGCTTTAGTCGCCGTCAAGGTGCAGGCATTGGTTTGATTTCAAAGTATGCGGGGTTGTTCTTAAAGTCTCTCTTCCACAACGAACAAAATCCCAACAAGAGCAATGTCTACGTAGTGAAAGGCATAACAACAGCCGAGTTTAGGCGGATGTGGGGATTGCAAGGCGAGTACGAAAAGAAATCGCGCGTTAATCACTGCCATCATTGCATAGATGCTATCACCATTGCATGTATAGGTAAAGGCGAGTACGATAGGATGGCGCAATACTATCACATCGAGGAACTTTACAATTGGCATGGTTCAACATCTAAGCCTCATTTTGATAAACCTTGGCCCAAATTCGCTGAAGATGTATTGGATATAGAACATTCGTTGTTGGTGAAGCATCTCACCAACGATAATATGCCTAAGCAGGCCAAAAAGCACGTGCGTACAGCTAAGGGTAAATATCTTGCTCAAGGCGACACTGCCAGAGGTTCGCTACATAAAGACACTTATTATGGTGCAATCGAGCAAGAAGGCGAGATACGCTATGTGTTGCGTAAGTCTTTAAGCGACTTTGATAGTGAATCGGAACTTGAAAATATAGTAGACCAAGCCGTTAAGGAGAAGATAAAGGCGGCTGTTGCTGGTAAGAACTTTAAGGCAGCCATTGCCGAGCCCATATTTATGAATAAGGAAAAGGGTATAAGGATAAATAAGGTGAGGTGCTATGCTGACAGTGTTAAGAATCCGCTACATATACGTCAACAACGTGATTTGTCGGATAAAGAATATAAGCAACAATTTCATGTGGTTAACGATAGCAACTATATGTTGGCGATTTATGAAGGGGAAGTTAAGGGTAAGGTGAAACGCGATTTTGTGCTTGTTAATAATATCACTGCGGCATCGTTCTTCAAGCGGAGTAATCGTAGAAAGAATGCTGAAACGCTTGTACCTAAAACAAGCCCGAAAGGTAATTTGCCTTTACTTGTTATATTGAAAATAGGTATGCAAGTTCTTCTTTATGAGAAATCGTCAGAAGAGATAAAGTTTGACAAACCACACGATTTGGTAAAACGTTTGTATAAAGTTGTCGGACTTAGCATAGACGGTAGTTGTATTATGATTGATCTAAGATACAATCAAGAAGCTAGGCAAGCCAAAGATGTAAAACCCAAGAAAGGTGCGTATATGGAAAACGAACAGTTTAGACCTTGCATAAGACTTAGGCACACGCAGTTTAAGGCACTTGTTGAGGGCATCGACTTTGAGTTTAACATTCTTGGCGAGATTAAAAAGAAAGATAACCATGCTTAAAAGAAGTCTCGTTTTTACTTCGCCCGCAACTCTGTCGTTGAAGAATGCACAACTGGTGATAACTTTAAAGGAACAGCCCGATGCTTGTCGGACTGTTCCCATTGAAGAACTTGGAGTTGTGTTGGTGGATAGCCCCATGGTAAGCCTAACCATACCTTTGATAAACGCTTTGGCCGACGAGAATGTTGCCCTTATCTTTTGCGACCAGAAAGGTATGCCTAACGCCCTTACACTTAGCCTACATGCCAACGCCAGTCAAGGCGAAAGTTATCGCGAACAAGTATCTGCAAGCGAAACGTTGAAGAAAGTACTATGGAAACAACTTATTGAGGCGAAGATTAGAAATCAAGCGCGTTTGCTTAGCAAACAAGGCAAACGGGGAGAACTGTTAAAGCCACTTTATATGAACGTGAAAAGTGGCGATGCAGATAATAAGGAAGGTGTGGCTGCTAAACTGTATTGGACCGAATTGTTTGGTAAAGACTTCCGGCGCGACCGCGACCTGCCTGGTCTCAACATCCTACTAAACTATGGCTATGCCGTTTTGCGTGCCGCCACCGCACGCGCTTTGATGGCTTCGGGTTTACATCCCGCCTTCGGTCTGTTTCACCGTAATCGGGGAGATGCTTTCCCCTTGGCCGACGATGTGATGGAACCCTACCGTCCTTTTGTTGATGAAATAGTATATAAGCTAGCTGCAGAACAAGCACTTAGCCTCGATAAAACAACGAAAGGTAGTTTAATCAGCATGTTGTTTTGTGATGTGCAAATGTCCAAAGTTGTTCGTCCGCTCAGTGTAGCATTAACCATGACAACTGCATCCTTAGAGAAGTGCTTTTCGAAAGAGATTGATAAACTGCAATTGCCGATTTTTCAATGACCTACGAACGTTTAAATCACTACCATATTATGTGGCTTTTTCTCATGTTCGACCTTCCAACGTCCACTCAAAAAGAACGTAAAGAAGCTACGCGCTTTAGAAAAGATCTTGAACGCGATGGCTTTACCAAGTATCAATTTAGTGTATACGTGCGTTATTGCGGATCCTATGAGAGTATGAATGTACACATAAAGCGAATTAAATCGTTTGCTCCTAGCAAGGGATTTATAAGTATATTGTCTGTAACAGATAAGCAATATTCCAGCATTGTTAATGTATGGGGTGAGATAGAAACAAATAAACACCCAAAACCCATCCAGTTAGAATTTTTTTAATAACTTTGCATCACAAAGCTATATCTTTCCACTTCGTGTGATTATGTTACATAAACAAATTTCCTTAATATCAGTGATTTAAGTGATACACGTTGTGGTTTGATGTAGAATAACGATATAATGCAACCAAGTTCACTGAATATTGCGCACCACGTGGTTGTGGTTTGATGTAGAATAACGATATAATGCAACTTAGTTTGAGAATTATTCAAGCCAACTTGGTTGTGGTTTGATGTAGAATAACGATATAATGCAACGTAAGATACTCGATATTGAGTTGTTTCTCGGTTGTGGTTTGATGTAGAATAACGATATAATGCAACAGAGGAATAGATTTATACATAAGAGGATAGTTGTGGTTTGATGTAGAATAACGATATAATGCAACTAAGCGACAGCAGCATAAACGTGATGATGGGTTGTGGTTTGATGTAGAATAACGATATAATGCAACACCCATGCGCCGTTTGGTATATTGTCTAAGGTTGTGGTTTGATGTAGAATAACGATATAATGCAACAGACCTCCCGAATTTTTGGGCCTCAGTTTAGTTGTGGTTTGATGTAGAATAACGATATAATGCAACTTTAGATTAATCATATGTAATTAAAATAAGGTTGTGGTTTGATGTAGAATAACGATATAATGCAACTAAGCGCCGAGCATAGCTGTTTGAAAATCAGTTGTGGTTTGATGTAGAATAACGATATAATGCAACAGCATATTGAATAGCATTTGTAGAGTGCATGTTGTGGTTTGATGTAGAATAACGATATAATGCAACAGACCTGTGCCGGCATTGAGATATGAACCGGTTGTGGTTTGATGTAGAATAACGATATAATGCAACTCTACCTTCATGTTTAAGGTCATCTATTGGTTGTGGTTTGATGTAGAATAACGATATAATGCAACACGATAAGCAAAATATATTGCAATGCAACTGTTGTGGTTTGATGTAGAATAACGATATAATGCAACTAGCCGACAATAAACACCTTGTTCATGGTGTTGTGGTTTGATGTAGAATAACGATATAATGCAACTAATTAGCAAGGCGATAGCTATTGATTGCGGTTGTGGTTTGATGTAGAATAACGATATAATGCAACTACCGTTAGAACCGCGCAGAATAGAGTCGTGTTGTGGTTTGATGTAGAATAACGATATAATGCAACTCATTCTCAATTGCATACTCTTCCACGTTGTTGTGGTTTGATGTAGAATAACGATATAATGCAACCAATTCCTAATACAGAAGATTCCATCTGGAGTTGTGGTTTGATGTAGAATAACGATATAATGCAACTCTTGCGAAGCGTGTGTACAGGAAGCACAGTTGTGGTTTGATGTAGAATAACGATATAATGCAACCGAATTGTGCGAATACATTGAATACAACCGGTTGTGGTTTGATGTAGAATAACGATATAATGCAACCTCCGCAAGTGCAGTAATTACGCTTTGACGGTTGTGGTTTGATGTAGAATAACGATATAATGCAACGGTGTGTTCAACAGTCAATATAAAGACTATGTTGTGGTTTGATGTAGAATAACGATATAATGCAACTGCAAAGTGTGGAGCGTTACAAGGTTAATGAGTTGTGGTTTGATGTAGAATAACGATATAATGCAACAAATCGCGCAACTTGTCTGCGAGTTGTTTAGTTGTGGTTTGATGTAGAATAACGATATAATGCAACAAAAAGGGCAAGTTTATACAGGCTAAGTGGTTGTGGTTTGATGTAGAATAACGATATAATGCAACTCACGCGCCGCGCCTCTATTCTCCTTGCGGTTGTGGTTTGATGTAGAATAACGATATAATGCAACTTGGGCATCGTGACTTTGACAAGCACAAGGGTTGTGGTTTGATGTAGAATAACGATATAATGCAACGATTGGCGCAATTTGAGAATGAACGCGGAGTTGTGGTTTGATGTAGAATAACGATATAATGCAACCAATGGCGTCACAAACATAGCGCACTCCGAGTTGTGGTTTGATGTAGAATAACGATATAATGCAACGCATAGCAGACAACGGACACGCACTGAATGTTGTGGTTTGATGTAGAATAACGATATAATGCAGCCTACGCTTTAGAAGAGAGGAACAGCTACTTTTAGTGCGACGTGATAACGCTTATGCCAACTCATTATAAATTGCAATTACAATCGTATTTAATGCAGCATGGTGATGTGTTTTTAAACGAAAATAGGATAGCACCCATAGTCCACACCACAATAGAGAATGGTGCAAGGTAGGGGTTGTGCCTTATCAAACACAAGGGAATAGTGTTGATGGCGCAAACCAATTTTTCGTGTTTATGATGTTAAAAGAGTAATAAAAACTTTACAAAAAACACCCCTAGACTCATCGCATTCTAGAGAAAAAAGATGCTTAATAGCATTAATTTAGGCAGTTTTTTAGCCCTCTTTACTTTATTTTTACATTCGCTTTCTGCAAAATATCGGCATTTTGCACCATTTAGCCTTTCTATTTGCTCGATTGCTCTCGATTTTTCATCGTCCGAAAATGGGTTTTAGTCGCTAAAATACTACTTTCTTTGGCCGTTTTTACCTGTAAAAGACGCATTTTTTAGTTGTTTCGGCGACCATAAAATGCTGTCTTATCCGTAAAATGCAGCATTGAGTCTTGCGTTTTGCACCATTTTACCTTGCGTTTTGCTGCAAATAGTGTTGTGTTTTGCTGCAAAACGCAGTCTTTTTTGCAGCAAAAAGCACGTTTTCCCCCAAAAATCGCAATTTTATGCATAATCCAAACGCTCTTTCGCCCTTTACAACTTCGCCCTTTTCGCATCAAACAAAACCCTCGCGAGAATTGAATATTTGCAATTAGTTTGGCAGTTGGTTCATTTTAATGCCACTTTTTAAGTTAAATTTTGTGCTTAAAACTTTACATTTTAAATTAACCTGCCAACTTATACTATATGTAGAGCAAAGGTAAAACCAAATGCTTCTTTGTTATAGTTGCGTAGTTTTGAGTAGATAGTTCGTTTTACGATGTATTTTCGCCAGTTAAAGATATTGTGTAAACAAAATAAGTGTAATCGCTAGAAGTGTAAATATAATAATGTATCTTTGCATTGTGTGGGCAAATAGCCCCAATTTACTTATCAAACTGATTAAAAGATGAAAAGTCACCACTATTCAATAAGCTGCTTATGGGGCGCAGTTGGTTGTTTTGAAATAGCTAGAGGGTTGGGGCGGTGTTTACAGCAGCAGGCTGTGTTCTTGGTGTTGTTAATCCTACTTAGCACCACTTCGGCTCTAGCGCAGCAGCCAAAGGATACCGATGAAGCCCAATTTGCAGCAGCTATGACGAAGACCAAATGGCGAGAAACGCCTATGAAATTTGCTTATCCCAGCTGCTTTGCGCGTGAAGAACTGTTCGACGACAATGTGCCTGCATATTATTATCTTTACAGTTGGCGCCAAGTGGTGATGGGTTATGTTTCTCTTGGCGTGTGGGCTGTTGATGATGTTGATTATCCAGGTGAGAAATACCCTCTCTTAGGTAGCATCAACATCAAGAAAATTACTTATGTGCATAAGGGTAAGTGCATCTATTCGGGCTATACCACCGATGGCAGAGTGTTTTATATGAAGTGTAAACCCGAAACTGGAGGCATGGTTACGCACCTTGGTGTGTTGGCCTTGGTTTATCCTAAGAGTTTTCAACCGCATGTGGGATTGCTCATTAAGCAAATTTCTAATTGGTGAAGTTATACCCTAGGAGGCTGTGCTGTATGCAAGGGCAAGGTTTGAATCTGCACAAAGCATCCACCTAAGCAGGGCATCTAGCACACGATAGTTTGATTTAAACAATGTTATACAGCAATGAACAAGTTGAATGGAAAAGACATCTGCCTTGCGTTGAGAACCATACGTATGCAAGTGGCCGAGGCTAATGGCATCGACTACACCCCCACACCTTGCCATCACCAAGGCGAATGCAGCGGAACGTGCCCTGCTTGCGAGGCCGAAGTGAGGTATATCAACAGTCAGTTGGGCCGATTCCGTTTGGCAGGAAAGGCTGTTAAGGTGGCTGGCTTGGCTTTAGGCATAACCATGGCCACGGGTAATGTTCAGCAGTCTGCTGCTTGTGTAAATGCTAGGCCTAACGTGGATGCCAATGGTTGGCGAGCTAATGAACCAGACAACGGGGTAGAACGAGCCAAAGATGTGGCCGCAAACTATACCTTGCATGCAGAAAAGGCCGATACAACCGATGTTAATGGCAACGACTCGTGCACGTATAACCTACCAGAAGTCGACATTCAGTCAACTGTTAGCGTGCGTAGATTGTGTTATACGGGAGGGCTTTATTCGGGTAGCCGACTGGTTAAAGACAGGCAACACATTTATGATAATCCCGATGTAGTGGCCAGGTTTAAGGGTGGCGATGAGGGCATGAAACTGTTTTTTAATCGTAATATGCGCTATACGCCCGAAATGAACGAGTGTTGTGCACAGGGAATAGTGGTTGTGGCGTGTATTGTTGAGCGCAATGGCAGGCTCAGTGGTGCGCATGTTGTGCGGTCGATAGTGCCTTCTTTTGATGCCGAAGCCATGCGCTTGGTAAAGTTAATGCCGCGATGGAAGCCTGCCCGAATAGAAAAAAAACGCGTGCGCACACGTGTGTTGATAAAGGTGCCGTTTAAATTAGAGTAGCTAATGTGTGTTTTTAGCATGCAAACACCATAGATTGTTTACATATTTGATGCAGAAAGTTTAATCATGAAAACAAACGGAAAAAGTATTTGCGCAACCTTAAAACAGGTGAGAAAGTGCGTGGCCGATACCAACGGCATAGTTTACACCCCCAAAGAATGCCACTTTGAGGGCGATTGCAATGGCACTTGTCCTGCTTGCGAGGCCGAAGTGCGATATTTGGAACATCAACTTAGTCTACTGCGAAAGGCGGGAAAGGCTGCAACGGTTATGGGCGTGGCCGTGGGAATGACGATGGTTGCGGGATGTAAGACAAGCAATGGGAACGCTACTCCTACCTCTCCGCAAGGACCAGGCCAAACAAACCGCGTGGAAACAGGCAACAATACGAACCCCACACCCACGGCATCGCGCACGGATACTTCGTTGATAAAGGACACAAGACATTCGGGAGAAGACCCCATACCGATGGGAGAAATTATTGAAGACGACTCTGTGGGCTCGCCGAAAGTTGATCCTTGCGACCCTTTCCCACTTGGTAAAATTGGGCCAGCCAAGCCAAAGAAGAAAAATAACGCCCAGAAAACGCCCCAAAACAATAAGAATAAAGGGCGTAAAAGGCGGTAAGGGAGAGTCTAAGTTGTTACAGAGAAGTGACCAGACACGATTAAAAGCAGACGCGTATGAAGTCGAACGGAAAGAACATTTGCCATGCGTTGAAGACGATACGTAAGCAAGTGGCCGATGCTAACGGCATCCACTACACCCCTGCACCTTGCCGTTTCGATGGCGATTGCAGCGGCACTTGCCCGGCTTGCGAGGCCGAAGTGCAGTATATAGAAAGCCAATTGGGCAGGCTACGCTTGGCAGGTAAGGCCGTTAAGGTGGCAGGTTTGGCTCTCGGACTGACGATGGTTACTGGTTGCAACTCCTCTCCGGGCACGCCACCTTCCGCAACGGACAAGCCGACAGCAGCCAACGAAACCTCACCAACAAGCCAACCCTGCCCACAGCCGCAAGCAAACGCCCCCGTATCGGCCACCGATGAAGGGGCAAAACCCCACGCAAGGCACCATTATGTGCGTGGAAACAGCGGGCGAGTTGTGAAGAAAGGCACGGCACAAGTAGACACTACGGCTGTGTATATGGCCGATTCTAGCGGATTCACACTGCCCGAAGTGTCGGTAACTTCAACTCCCGCGAAGAAGATTGTTTGCTATGCAGGCGGCATACCCTATTACCAACGCATTGCTCGTAACCGCAACCATGTTTATCTAAATCCCGAAATCAGCCCCCGATACAAGAAAGGCGACGAGGCGATGCGGCAGTTTATTGCAGACCATATACGCATTACGCCCCACATGTCTGCCGCTTGTGGGCAGTTCTTAGTTAAGGTGGCGTGTGTGGTTGAACGCAATGGCAGACTCTCGGCCATGCGTGTTATCCAGTCGGCAGACTCTCTTTACGATGCCGAATCCATTCGTGTGTTGAAGAAGATGCCCCGTTGGAGGCCTGCGCGAATGGAAGGTAAGCGTGTTCGTTCGCTTGTGGTGATAGACGTTCCCTTTGTGTTAAAGTAGGCTGATGCCGCCTAGTAGATGGAGGTGTAACACATAACATGAACGTTTTCGTTAAGCCAAATGAACAATGTCGAGCTTGCTCGAACATTGTCATGGCGAGAATTGGAAATCGCCAACACGGAGCTTTGGGCGAAGTGGAAAGGCAAAACGCACTTTTCGAGGAACGGAAAAGAACGTTTTTTTGTTCCATATCAACGATAATAATTACAAAAGGTCAAGGTGTTCGCGATTTTTTTCAGTACCTTTGCAACAGGCAGGCAAGTGTTAACGGAAGTGTGGCGACACGCCGTGACAACGCTTGACGTGCTTGCCCATTGTTACATTATATTTAAAGGACATTTCAATAAGATATGAAACAGACAAAGATTGTGGCCACCATAAGCGACCGCAGGTGTGATCAGGAATTCATACGAAAGCTTTTTTTCGCTGGGATGAACGTGGTGCGAATGAACACTGCGCATGCTCCCGAAGAGGGAATGAAGGAAATTATCAGGAATGTGCGTGCCGTTTCGTCGCATATCGCCTTGATGATAGACACCAAAGGCCCTGAAATCAGAACCACCAGCGTTGCAGAACCCATACAATATAAGAGTGGAGACATCGTGAAAATATTCGGGCGACCCGAAATGGAGACAACGCACGACATACTGAACGTGTCTTATCCCGACATTGCCAACGACGTGAAGGTGGGCGATAGCATCCTCTTCGACGACGGCGAGCTGGACATGAGGGTGCTTGAAGTGCAAGGTCCGATGCTCGTAACGCAAGTTCAGAATGATGGTAAGCTAGGTGCACGCAAGAGTGTGAACGTGCCCGGCGGGCACATCGACTTGCCCGCCCTCACGGAGCGCGACAAAGAGAACATTCTCCTCGCCATCGAGGAAGATATCGACTTTATCGCCCACTCCTTCGTGCGCAGCGCCGCCGACGTGAAGGCTGTTCAGGATATTCTCGACGCACACTGCAGCGACATCAAGATCATCTCGAAGATTGAGAACCAAGAAGGCGTGGACAACATCGATGAGATCATCGATGCGTCCTACGGTGTGATGATTGCGCGCGGCGACCTCGGCATCGAAGTGCCCATCGAGCGCATTCCCGGCATCCAGCGCCAGATTATTCACAAATGTGTGGTGAAGAAGAAGCC
>ENA-OWNK01000034-OWNK01000034.1-metagenome-genome-assembly--contig:-NODE-34-length-62495-cov-13.808921_pt1 | contig 62495 bp, 69 predicted proteins | sample MGYA00245343_ERZ651121 | MGnify/ENA primary metagenome ERZ651121 (study PRJEB26857, sample SAMEA4031775) | metagenome | biome: human; feature: oral; material: saliva | place: Philippines | collected 2014... | reverse complement strand
TCTTCCGATCTATATATTAAATCATATATTGCATTATTATTTTTGCATATATTTGATAAAGTTGATAATGATGATAATGTTAATTGAATATTGGGAGGATATAATTATGGGAATTGTAAATCAGAATAATTTTGATTCAAAACCGGAATGGAGACATACGTTAGATAGAGGAGAACATTTATCGGGAAGTCAACAAAAGGAAATGCAATCATTATTAGATGAGAATAGAAAAGAATTGGGAAAGATATGGGATGAAAATGCAACTGAATTTAAGAGAATTGGTAATGAGATAGGACAAGATTTAGCTGAAATACCGGGAGCTGTTGTAAATAATGTATCTTCTGTCGTTAATAATATTAAAGAAGATATTAAAAATGATATTGAAGAAAAGAAACAAATGGTACAAGATGCATATCAAGAATACAGAAAGCAATATGATGAAACAGTAGCAAAAGCAAAAGATGCGTATAAAGATGCGAAAGAGACGATAAATAAAGTTAAGGAAGATATAAAGAATTTGGATGTGGATAAGATTAAACAGAATGTGTTTAATGGATTTTCTAAATTCATAAAAGAGAACTTAAAAGATACATTAGAAATAGACGTAGATAATACCGAAGTTCCGATAGTAAGACAGATATACAATAAAATAAAGAAAGAGACGATTGATGTATTTGATAAACGTTTTCCGAAACAGTTAAAATATGAAGCTATGCCAAATCATAAATTAATGGTACGTATCGGTAAAAACGTGTTATACGATAAAAGTGGATGTATATTATCTTATACGGAGATAGCTGATTATATGAATAATGGATATACGATACGTATATTGGAAGCGGAAGTACCATCCCTAGCAATACATAAAATTTTATCAAGTCCGAAAGAGCCAATAAACGGAGCTGAATATGCGTATGAATTATTATTATCTGCATTACCTGTAACAGACGATGTATTTCCTGAAACTCCAATATGGGCTGGTAAATATGTTGCTATATTAAAAAATACGGATGGTATTGCAAATATAAACGAAGAAGTTAAAACGGAAACGACTGTTCAAACTAATGATTGGATGAGTGGAAAGAAGACTAAGCTTATATTTTATTTATATAAGCCTGATGAATTAAAGTTTCAAGACAGCCATTTAATAAACTTTGTATTGGATAACCCGAAGCCATTTGAAATCATAATGAAAGCATTTGAGCTTGTAAATAAAGATTATAAAATAATGATATCGAATCTGGAAAATGACGTACCGATGGGTAAAATCGTAATACCACATATGTCTTTCTCTGATTTAATTAAATATTTAGATTTGGAAGTCGGATTATATAATACAGACTATATAAACTTTATGGAGAATGGTATCTATTATTTACTCAATACAAACGATGCTTCAAAGATAAATGCGGAGAATAAAACGTTGCAATCTACCATAGAACTGTTTATAGACAGACATAAAGACGGTAAAACGTATCCAGCATTTATAGCCAGAAAAGGAAATAATACGTATCAAATCAGTGTCGATGTAGCAAATGTTAATATTGAAGTATTAAACAGTTCTGTATACAGTGATGCAAATATATTCATAAAACCAGATGGACATCGTAATTATCACGAAAATCCATTAAGCAGAAAAACGAATATAGTACGTAAAATAACAGCTGTAAACCCACTGAAGAAAGATAATACTATGGCTATGGAAGTTATAAGCTTTTCCGTACAAGGATTTCCTATACGTAAAATAACTCCATTGACCACTGTTATAATGACTGATAGTAGCGGACAGCCAAGAACATATAGAGTTTCATATAAAGAAATAGCAATAGAAAGCCATGCGGGAAGTTCTGTATTTATAAAAGCATTTCGTAGAATTAAAAAATAAATCATTTTTTTATAACAAAATTACGTATCGAAGTAAAACTTCTCATGAGTTTTATTTTCAATTCATATGCAAATCTTACAAATTGTACATTTTTGCATATTTTCCTTTTTGAAAAAAGAAACATATAGTAATTGCACAATCTAGTATTCGATTACTAGAACCCACTCTTATGGATTGAGTAGGATAGATATATAAGGCTCAAATGAATATCTATCCTATTCTAATTCCGTAATATTATAATAAAATTAAGATATAGAAATGTTTGAGCACCTGGAAAGATAATATCCTATACGAATAAACTTGCCAAAGTAGAATCCATACGAAAATAAAAATTGATAAATATAGTGTCTAATTCAATATTTGCATACTTGAAATAAGTTAGAAAAGTCTTATCATTCATTAGAAGAAGTTATAACTTTTCTCCTGAGAAAATTCAGTTTAGTGGAGTCTTAGCTTATGAAAGGGTTAGTAGCGGTAGAGCAAAGTTTGTTTCATAGGTCCTGACTTTAAACGATGACGGGATATTATCGCTCAGATGTTTCTATATCGTAATTTTTTTATAATATAGATAATTATATATATTATGGAGTTCTTATAAGTTATTTATAAGAGAATGATCATTTTCAAAGAAACAAAAATAAATTATAAGGAGGTAAAGAGAATGATTAATGATTTTGGCAATATGAATATGATGGAGATTCTAAAGGATAGTGAAAAATTTACTGTTCAGTATTCTTTAGAAAGAACAGCGATTGCGGACCAATCTAAACAAATTGGACTTACATTCGCTCCAGTAAAAGACAGTAAAGTAGAAAAGGTTACTGCATCTGTAGGTGAACCTGGAAAAGATAACTACTTTGCTGTAGAAGCTCATATCAATAAGGTTTATTCAGTAGACCCTCTAACAAAAGAAAAAACTGAATCAGAAATGTTACAGCTAGACACTATAAACATGGCTGCAGCATTTGAGGCTTTTGCGGCTGCAATGAGAATAGCTAACGCTGCTATTAACACTATGTACACAGCGTCAATGGTAGCACCAGAAGTAATTGCACACAGTGATAAATTAGTATTCACTGGAGACTTCTTGGCATCATTATTATTGAATAAAGATAGCGGATTATCTGTATCTGCATATCAAAGTATTAACGATAGTGTTAAGAATGCTATTGCTCAAGGAATGTTAAGAAGCATTGGACTTGCAAATGAAAACAGTCACAAGTTTAATGCTCTTAAAGAAGAAGTATGTTTCTATGATAGAATTAGAAACAGAGTTCTTAAGAATGGAGCAGCATTTGCAACTAATGCGGCTAAATTAATGAAGGAAGATTCTACTGGAATTGATATCAGTTCTGTTAGAATTCAACCTACTGGTGCAGCACCACTTATTAAGACTAATGCGGGAGTTAATCCTAAATCTCTTAATACAGCAGATGCAACATCAGATGCAAAAGTATTACCAATACTTTAATAAGATTGAGGAGTGTAAAAGCTCCTCTTTCTTTTTTTTACGCCATTCTTGATGGTCAACAAATACGTGTTTTAAACAAATATTACTATTAAGGAGGTGTAGATCTAGATATGGGTAAAGAAGATAAAGACCAAGAAAAGAAAGATAAGAAGAAAGACGACAAGCAAGATAAGGGTTCGCTAGAGAAAGCTAAGAAATCTTATTTGAATAAAATGGGGTCTGTAGTTAAATCTCACGTTAAAGATGTCTTTACTGGAATTATAAAGAAAGGTTGTGACAATGCCGAATCTTTACACGAAGTAAAGGTACAAACACAACAAAAGCTGGATGGTATCTTAAAGAACGTTTATAACAAAGTTAAAGGCGATAGTGGTAAACTAAAGCTATTGGCTTCAGACGTCAAAGAAACTATTCAGAAAGCTTATAAACAAGCTATAGCTGCTGCTCTTAACGAAGCTGAAGAAAATGCTGGTGAAGGAGAATATGGAAATATCGGAGAAGATTTCGACTTAGATAGTGACGACTTCATGAAAGAGTTTGACTTCGGAGACGATGATGGAGATTACGACGATGACGACGATAATGATTCTGATGACTCTGATGATGATGAAGATGAAGAAAGTAATGAATCTTATATGTTGAAATTAGCTACGATGAAACCTAAAGAGAAAAAAGAAGTTTCTAATGAAAGTTATTATTCTTTCTCATTAGAAAGTTTTGATAAAGCTACCTTAGCTGGTAGTGTAATTCTTTTTTTAAATAAATGTATTTTGTATTATAAATCACATATAAATGAAATACAGCTTTCAGACAGCTATTTAGATTTCTTATCTTGGCTAGAAACTAAGATTAATACAGAAGAAGCTAGAGCTAGCTTAATGAATTTACTTAACACTGTAGACCATGGAATCTCTGTTCCAGAGGCTACTCCAGAAACAGCAGAATTGGTAAGTGAAACTTTAAATGAAAGCATACCTCCTGTGTATGTAAAAAGAGTTGGACTGGAAGACCCGGAAACACCTGAAGAATCTATATTTAATGTGACTACTGCTGATGATGAAACTTTAAGAGAACTTGTACATATTGGTACTGTGGCTGAAGATATATTATCTAAGCTGGATGCTGATGTACAGAACGATGAAGCTTCAAATGCAGTTACGATGATTCACAGCTTATTATCAGACATAAGCAAAATGTATATGATTGAACATAAAGTAGTAGAGTCTGAGGGAGAAAATAATAATATCTTAGTAGACTTATTAGAAAACATGACTAAATTAGGATATCCACTTTTAGAAAAATGTATACTTATAGATTTATCTTTAGTGGAAGACGAATTAGTTGATACAGCTAGACAAGCAATAGTGCTTTTTAGTAATATAATAAATAAATAATAAAGGAGGATAATATGGATGAAGTATTAGACGGATACGATGATATCTTGGAACCATTAGAAGAATCTGATGTTTTAGATGAAGTAGAAGATTTTGTTAATGCAGACCAAGATACACAAGAAGCTTCTATTTTCAATACTGACGAAATGCCAGAAGAATTAAGAAGTGAAATAGAGGCTATTGAAGGTGAAACTAACGCATATGAATTACCAAGTACTGCAGATGAAGATTTGGATGATCCAAATGCTGATATTATAGACCCAGCATCAACAGCAGAACCAGCTGAATTTTCTCAGATAGCAGATGTATTACATACAGATACAACAGAAATTACAGATGATACTATTTTAGATTCTACAGCAAATTTAAATGCAGCAATGACACCAAGAGAAGACTTATTAGCACAACAACCAGGTTCGGAATCGGACGAAGTAGAAGAAGAATATCCAAAGGAGGAAGTAGAAATGGAAGAAATTAAAGATGATGAAATATTAGAAACTACTGACGAAGTAGCAGACGTAGCAGATGAAGTGGGAGAAGTAGAAGCTGAAGCTGAAGCTCCTGTTGAAGAAGTTGAAGGAGGAGACGTTCCAGTAGAGGACGTTGAAGATGTAGAAGAAGAATATACTGGAGATACTGCAGATATAAACACAGAATCAGAACAAGCTATCTTAGTTGAAATTCAAGATGCATTCGCAATAGACCCTGAAAATGTAGAAGAAGCTCAATCAGCTATAAATGAACAACTTTCAGAAGACGCTGTAGATGCTGAATCAGAAGCTGAAAGAGACGCATTCGCAAACGTATCAGAAATGGCAGATGTTAACATAGCTGGGTCTGAAGAAGAAGAACCTCACTATGTTCACGAAGGTGAAGAAGTAAGACCAGGTGTCGTATCAGAAGCTACAGAAAGTAATCATGTAGATTTACACAGATTCGTAGACATTGCTTTCAAATCTAGATAGAAAATATTTATAAAACAGATACCTATATATTATTAGGTAGTTCAATTAAACATAAGATGTATTCCACACCCTAATTATTTTAGTAGTTAGGGTGTGTTGCATTTTATTACGTCCTGTGGTATGTAGACCTAAAGTACAATATCAATCCAGCTTTACAATAGTATCGCACATTGATGTACTGTTAGAGACACTTTATCAGGGGGCTGTTTAATATAATAAACTGTCACAAATAAATATAATATAAAGGAGGTGATTATTATGACAGGGAACATGAACGGAAATATTCTATGCATGACGAATCTGCATAAGGGCGTATTAGACAGCCCCCATAGAGAATTCTCTACGGGCTGGGTACGCATATATCAGGAGATATGTTTTGCTAGTTATTTTCGTTATGGAAAAACAGGCAAGCTAAGGCGGGAGCCTTAATGCGTACCCCGTTATCGTTTGATAATGTAGAAAAGCCCGTAGAGAATTTTTAATTAAAAAAAGGAGATAAAATATGGATAGAAGAGTTAAAGATGAACGTCTTGAATTTACTATTGGAAAAACTAATTTAGAGGTATCAATATATGAACATGATATAGGCATTAATGTATTATCTATTCATGCTGAATATATTGATAAGTATTCTGATAAGAACAACTGTGAAACATTATTAGAAGATATACGTACATTTACTAACACAAAGCTTGCTAGTATATTAGCATCAAATGATATAGATATAGTAGGAGTTCGTAGTAAAACTACATCCTATAATTGGTGCAGTTTATCATTCTATGTAGACCATTTGGATAATATAAATGCTTTTAAAGTATTATTTAAAAAAGCTCAAGAACTTGCTCTAGATAATGGTCTAATACCATTTGGTAGCGAATTCAGTAGTGTTACAGTGTTAGAGTACCAATCAGCTATAGACTCTCTTAATAGCATCGTAGCAAGGATGTTATCAAGAGGTTATGAACTTGCTATTAATGATAGTAATGACTTATTAAATACAGGTTATAATGAATTATGCGAAGAATATAAGGAGGAAGAAGAAAATGAAAAATAAAAAGCATATTGATGAAGATTTTATGAGTCCTGGTGATTTTACTACAAACCCAGGTATTATTACAGATGATAAAGTTATTTTAACTCAAGAAGTTCGTGATGCTGAATTTGATTATGACAGATATATGGATGATTTAAAAAAGGTTGTAACTGAGAACTTAAGTATACCAAGTATATTTAGAAAGGGGAAATAGCTATGGGCATGTTTTTTAATAGTTGGAAGGATGATGACGCTGCATATTATTATGAAAGTATTAACGCGTCCGATCATTATAATAGAGGTTATTATGATGGACAAGCGGACGGTAGAAAAGAAAATGAGGGAAATTTAGATAAAGTTTATAGAAAAGGCTTTGAAGCTGGACGTAAGAAAGCTATAGAAGAACTGATGAAAAAGTTATTTGAGTTATTTGGTGATGATATAGCTGTAGCATATTTAAATACAATGAGCAGTAGAGTATTAGAAGACAGCGACGATGTTCATTTAGAACCAGAACTAGCAGATGGTATAGAGGCATCCGCTCCTGATGAGAGTTCAGATGATATGCCAGGTATCTTTGATGTAGAACAAACATTAGATGATAATCAATAGGAGGAAGATTATGGATGATAAAGCGTGTCTTATTTCTAGATTAGTTATAAGTGTTGTAAGTATGAGCGTATGTATTTATTCACTTATACAAATGATTAGATTACATAGAATGGATAAGAAAAGAAACGAAGCATTTAATATATCTTGTAAAAAGATAGAAGCTTGTATGAGGAATGATACTGGTAGTGATTATGATAGTTATAATTTAACTGAAGAAGAAAAGAAATATTGGGAAGATTTAGTTAAAGAAGAAAACTTAACACCTGAAATCATAGTTAAAGAATACTTTAAGGAGTGGTATAAATGAAAACATGGGATATATTCAGATTAGTATTATCATTAACAGGCCTTTCTTTAGCTATATTTAATTTAATACAGCTTTATAAAATAACTAAATATAACAAAGCTAGAGCTAAAGCATTTGATGAAAGTTGTAAACTAATGGAAGCTTGTATAAGGATATCTGCTAAAAAGCATGGAAATGAAGAAGGTGCTGAATTAGATAGCTATGATTTGTCTGAAGAAGAGTTGCTTAAATATGAGAAAATAGTTATTGAAAAAGATTTGAACATAGAATTAATATCTTTAAATTATTTTAATACTTTGGAATAAAGGAGTGGTATAGATGAAACTAGTAATAATAAATACTGGAATATGTGCAACAACTATTAAAGGAAAAGAATATTTTCAAGTTGGTTTGACTATACGTGATAGAGAAACTGATGATGGCTTATTAGAAGTTCATAGAACATTTGCGTGGAATTATGAGAAAGATGACTATGAAACTACGTTTAAAATGTACTTATATACAGATAAAGCTTTAAACATAATAAAAGACGTTAGGTTTATAAATATTATAGCATCTTATAATGCTGATAATAATGAATTAGAATTTGACTTAGATGATACAGACTTAGAAGAGCAAATATGTTCTGCATTAAAAGAGAGATATTATGATAATATGTATCTATCAGAATACAAAATGGGACATACTGCTTATTAAAGGAGGTTTATGTTAGACTTGTTAAACTATGTAATAACAGTACACAAATACGTGTACATTATCGCAATACTGCTGATTATAGTAGTATTGGGGTATATATTTTTCAATAGGAGGTAAATGAATGTGAGAATGCTTGATTTTGACCATGGGTTTGAGAATGTCGATGAGGATGAATACGACTATTATTCACGTGCGTTTAGTTACGATTATGCATCAGGTGATGATATTGATTGGTTTAGAGACTCTATGAAATTTAACGTTACTAGACCGCCTGCAGGCTTAGTGGAGATACGTTCATATGAAGATAGCAAGTCGCTGTTTAAACGCGTTATAACAGCCGTAGGACGCTTTGTAGTGGGTACTATAAAGTTTGTGATTAAATATTCTGTATTATTAGGATTATGGACAGCATTATTCGTATGGATTAATCATATAACTGTACAAGACCCAACAGTAGAAGCATTTGGTAGAATGTTTATAGAATTAATCTATAGATTTAGAGCATTTATATTTAATTTATTTTAGGAGGTATTGATTATGTCAGATATATTATCAAATTTACCAGAAGAACATGAATTAGAATCTTACTATCAAGGATATAATGAGGGTTATGAAGAAGGATTTTTAGTAGGAAGTAAAGGAGTAGAAAAGAATTATATGAATATAACAGTAGATTTAAGTAGAGATACATTAAACCGTTTAGTAAAATTATGTGATGAAGAAGATATAGGAATAGTAGAATATGTAGAAAGATTAATAGAAAAAGCAATAAAACCAGTAGAAGAAGTATGTAGTTGTGAACATTGTGGTTGCGACGAATCGGAAGATGACCCACAAGAAGAATCAGATATAGTAGATATTCCAGAATATACCAATGTAACGTATCATAAAGATGTAGTTAAAGGATTTGACTTAAGTGGAGAAGAAGCTAAACCAGTTATGCATGTTATATACGATATAGAAGTTGGAAAACGTACACTTAAAGTTCAACCATATGCTATGCATGAAGAAGATATGAGTGACGAATATTTACCTAAATGGGTATCTGCTCAATATTGGGTATCTGGTGCAAATGATAAAACTTGTAATGTACATTTTGATATAAATCCAGCTGATGCTAAATTGATGCATAATGAAAGAGTTCTAAATGTATTAGAAAAAATAGCAATAGATATAGCTAGACTTTATACAAACGATGCTCCATTAATGAAACCAATCGCATATATATCATCAAAACTTGTAATGTATGCTATACACGCTCAATAGGAAGTCTGACAACCTTTACTGTATAAAATAGTAAAGGAGTGTGAAACAGATGGCAATAAATAAATATGTTATAGCTGATATCTATAACAAGAAGTCAGAGAAAGACACGGATATATTAGCACAAGAAGCTATTAATACTTATATTAATAAAAATATATCCGTGCTTACTGACGGACTTATAAAGCAAACTCCAATAATATCTACTAATACGCAATTATCTATTAGTAAATATTATAACATCACTAAAGATGACTGGAGTCAAATACAAAAGTCTAAAGAGTTCTTTAAAGTTAAAAAGCTTTCATCTGACATAAAGTTCGGACTTATTATGAGTTATGCCAGAACTAGAAAGCCTATATTTATAAATTTCTTATTTTTAATTTTTTATACTGTATCGTTAAAGACATTCTTCCCAAATGGAAGATTTGATAAACATATAATGAAATATACAGTAGATAGTGCCGATGCACGTACAGATTTTAAGAAGTTCAACTATAATCTTTTATTAGTATTGAATAAGAAAGTAGAAACTTATATTAATAGTGATTTAAAGAAATTTCCAAAATATCCTACAGATGCTCAACTTGTGGCTGTAATGCAAGCTTGCAGAACTAGAGTGTATGATATGATGAAGATTATAGCTAATAAATATTATGAAAACTTTAACGACCCAGATTTAAAGATACAGCTTCGTTATAGTACGAATCTAGATGGAACAGACGATTTAGAAATATCATCTGGAGTATTTGAGACTGTACGTTCTAAAGCTGTAGATAACTTATCATATGTTTCTGATAAATATTTACAAGCAATATCTCTTTCATCTATGAATAGAGATAAGATAAGATATAGACTTGTATTTATGAATAAATGGGAAGATGTATTTGGAAGTTTATCAAAAGTATCCAATCTAATGTTAAATGAATGGATGACTAGAAATAAAGATAATATGACATTAAAGAACTTTAGACTTAACTTTGTAAAGCAATTTACAGCACCAAGAAATATTGATGAAATAAGAGATGAAATTGATATGATAGTGTTTGAGATGCTTAAAGAAAAGTCTGATGACGAAAAGAAGACTTATAATAAGATAGAAATGGCTAAGTACATTTATAAATATCTGCTACTAAATTTACACTACACTGCACTTATGATTAAATAAAAGGAGGAATATAAAATGCTTAGATATGATAAAGAACAAAATAAAATATTCTTCAATGATGTAGAGTACAAAATGCAAGGTAAAATAATTACAGTATCTGCTAAAGAAGATAGTTTAGTAGTGGTTGTAAACGAATTCGGCCACATTAATATGTACCAAATCAGTGAAGAAGACGGAGAGCTTAAATGTATTGGAATTGGGGTGAGCTAATATGGACTATTCTGTTACTGATGAAGAATTGCAAAAATCAATTAAGAATACTTTAGATATATTTGAAATGTTAGACCCTGATAACTATCTTAGAGTTAAGGACGATATGGAAAGTATGACTAGAGAAGAACTTATAAATTTTTTAATTAATCCAATACAAGTTTATTTCGATCCTGGTAACGAAATAAAGCCATCTATACTGGATAAAGTTATAGCTAAAGAAAAAATAGTTATAACAGAGCCAGTTGAAATGAAACATATATCAATGAACAAAGAGGGTAAAGGAGTTATTACCAGAAAATCACTTACTATACTTCCTTTATATGCTAGAGCAAATCAACAAATAGCAATGAAGGAAGGAAAAGCAGCTTCTGAAAATATCACAAGAAATATTGCAGGGCAAGTTACAGGTAAAGCAGCTAAGTCAGGACAATTCTCAGATGCTGAACTTACTGTTACAATAGGACACGATGTTACGAATATAATGCGTGAACTGATGGGCCCAGCATCTCATGACTTAGTAAGTAAAAAAGAAATGAAACAGTCTATAATTAAAACTGGAGAAGTTTCTTTAAAGAACTTAACAGATAATGCTGAGAATAAAAAATCTCTTAGATATTTCTCAGAAATACTTAAAAGTATGGATATAGATACAGATTTAGTAGAACCACCTCAACGTTGGTAAAAGTATAACAATAAAAAGTGTAAGTATATAATAACTTTATTATGATACTTGACGTAAATCAAAGATCACGGAATGTTTGCCCTCATCAGAGAATTCTGAGAGACTAATACATTCATTTTCTTTACCTCTAAATCAGACTGGGATTTGATTCCCAGTCTAAACCATATTTTTACGCCATTTTTATACACAATAAAATATGTTAATATTAAAATATGGAGGAGATAACGATGATTGATGAGGTAATAATTGATTTATGCGAATACTCTGAAGACGAAATAAAAGAGTTTTTACTGTTCGATAAAGTCTTTAAATATTATGAGATGGGACATGAATTCGATTTACAGAAGATTACAGCTAGTGATAGATTCTGGTATTTTAAAAATAACTATGATGTATCTCGTATTTATAGAAAATATCAGAATTTCGCAGAAGAATATAAAAAGAAGTTATACGTGTATTCCTTTAGTGTTCATAAAGATAATGTTATGATATCTAAAGCGATATTAAGAGACTCTATGGACATAATGTCTTATGACGTTCCTCTTAAAGATATATTTGAACCAGAAGAGGATTATGATATAGCTAGAATGAATGAAGATACAGCATATATATCAGCAACTGTAAGATTATTCATTATATTAGATTTTAATAAATATATAAAGGAGAAGGAAAATGGCAGAAAAGAAGAAGATATTGAATAAGTTTATCCCCACAGGATTTACGACACTGGATATAATGTTCGGAGAAAACATAAGAAACCCAGATACATTTCAGTTAGAGTATATGAATAGAGGGTTTGAATTAGGAACACAAGGAATACTTGCAGGAGATAAAGGTACAGGGAAATCTACACTTGCGTTAGACGCAGCAGCATTTGGTATCAATATAGGATTTCCTTGTCATAAAATTATAATAATAGATGCGGATGGAGAAGTATATAAAGAAAACCGTATTATGAACTTATCATCATTAAATGAAGAACAAGTTAAGAAATACGTTAAAGTATATCAAGAAGATGTTATTGAAGAAATATATGATATACTTGCAAAAGAAAGTCAAGAATATTCTGAGATGGGATATAAGCCTGTAGAAGTGTATAATCCTATTATAGATAGAAAAGTAAAGATGATGCCATATGTCGTAGTAATTATAGATACTGTATCGTCTTTAAGAGCATCTGTTTATAGTGGAGATAGTACTATTAAAGGAGCTAAAGATACATTCTCTCCTGAATCTTATCTTGGAGACTTTAATAAGCTTACTAGATTATGCAAAACTATTCCTGGATTATTTGAAAAGAATGTTGCATATATTTGGGTAGCTCACTTAAAAGAAAATAAGAACTTAAATGGGCAAATAGAAAGAGACTTTAAATCAGCTCCAATAGATAAGAAGATATCAGCTCCATTATTCTTAAAGCAAAAAGCAGCTTGGGCGTTAGTATTATACAAAACAGTAGATACTACCGATAGAGAGAAGTATGCTCAAAAGGATAATATTATCACAAGACTTAACTTAGATTCTTCTCTAAATGCATACAGTTCTCTTGCTAGATTTTGGAAGAGTAGAACTGGTACAGAGGGAGCTACTATAACAGAATTACCAAATGTGCAAACTAAGTTTAACAGACTTTATAATCTTATTTTAGATTGTGATAACTTGGGTATATTTAAGAAAGCTGGAGGAATGTATCCATCTGCTGATATGCCTCATATCTTTAAAGATAAAGATGAAGCTTGTTCTAAAGAAATGAGTACGTTTAAAAGAGAAGCAAAATGTATGGATGGGTATGATAGACCATTTAACTTAATGGAAGCTAGAATACTTATGGATTATGAGGGAGATAATATGGAACTTCTTCAAAGAAAGATAGATTTCATTTCAGCTTGTATGCAAAATCTAGAAAGTAGATTAGGATATGAATTAGAAGTGAATAACAAATCTACTAAAGAGCTTGAGACTAATGCAACTAAACTTATGGGAATATTTAATATATTAGGAAAGATTAAAAGGACAGATGTTCTAAATCCTGATGAAATTAATAGAGAACCTACTGCTGCATTAGTAAGTAAAGAAATTGCTAATGAAGGAAATAATACTAATTATAATTTGGATGGAGATGATGAGTTTGATGAATAAGGATGAAATAAAAGATAAGTATTATCGTGAATTCTTAATAAACTTTATTAAAAAGCATCAAAGATACACATCTGATGCTTTGTATGTTTTTACAATCGAAGAATTAACTACATTAGCTATGTCATATGTTAAGGATTCAAATGATTTAAGCTATACATGGATTCTGAGTGATGAGTACTCTGAATATCTAAATGAAATATCAAAGGACGATAAGACTTTATGTATGTCTAGAATTATACTTCCAGCTGATAAAAGGTTTGGGAACGACGTTGCAAATAAAATATCTGACTCACATGATTTAAGTTCATATAGTACTAAAGCGTTATTTGATGAACTTATAAAGAGAGGTGGAGTGGAAGCTCATTGGTTGAATCCGGAATCACATTATAGTTTAGATATAGAACGTCCAGATAGTTGCCATGATACTATGCATTTTAATGGAAGAGGTCCAGTTTGGATTATATTTAATTACGATTAAAGGAGAGTACAAATGAATTTTCAATTAATAAATGAAATAGCAACTAATGTTTATATGGCATTACAACCATACAAAAGCTATTTAGAACCATATAAACTAAAGAATATAAAACTATATCCTATTATAATAGAGGGACTTGACTGTATAGGAAAAGAGACTCTTACAAAACGTATTAGAACAGAATTAGGAATGAAAGGATTTATAGTACAAACTTTAAGTTTTCCTAACTATGAAATAGAAAGCGGTAAAGAAATATCAGCAATATTACATGGAGAAGATATAAAGAAAAATCCTCCAATGCTGATACAAAAACTTACTACGCTTATGGTAAGAAATAGAATGGAAACTCTTGTAGAGTTTGCAAATAAAAATGATGATGACGATAGTAAAGGATATACTGTAGTTTTGATACTTGATAGATTCTTTTTATCTAATCTTGCATACAGCTCAACTCATTATGAAACTCAAGATGATTTACTAGAATTAGTACAAGGAAGCGGATTGTATAATCTGGCTAAGTTTGAATCTGATATATATTTTGATTTCTTTAATAATAACAACAGAGGAATTTCTATAATATGTTCTTATAATGAAAATGATGATGATAAGTTCTATGATAAGAATGTAGTAGAAGCTATAGAAGACTCTCATAGAATACATAAAGAGTTCTTAGACAAAAAAGAAAATAAAGATAGCTATGAAACTATTGAGAAGCAAAAGAAAGTATCTACTGTATACGATATAGTAGGAATAGACAAAGCTTTTCATAAAGTAGAACATTACTTAAGATTTAGACCAATAGATACATTGGCTAAGGATACAACTAAAGTAATAAAAGCTGTAGCAGACTTAGTGATATATGATGTAGCTGGAAGTAACGAATAAAAAGGAGAGGATTGCTTATGTTAACAAACTATAATATTTATAGATTATTACTTATCGCTACAAATCATTTATTTATGGATGATGGTAGTTATGATAGAGAAGTTAATAAACCATATATAGACGCATTAGCACATGTTCAGTGGCGTATGTCATATTTATCTAATCTGTTGGATAAATGTAACTGTCCACGTATAGCACAAGTTATTAGTGACTTTGAAGATTTACTTTTAGAAGCAGAAGATTATTATAATGCTCAAATGTATCCTGATATGCGTAAAAGACTTCTTGAAATAGAAAAACAAGTGCTTAGAGATACAATGTCTGAAGACATTAAAAGTGCTTATCGTATCGAAGTAGTTCAAGGTAGCAATGTACCACTTAATTCAGATACTTTAAAGTCTCTATTTTCTGTATTTCAAGTTGTACCAATGCATAATGAAGATACACATTATATATACACTGAATTTGAAGAAGAATATAAAGACTTACTTAATTCAGATAAACAAGTAGTATTACGTGAAGAAGATGTATATAAAATTATTAAAGCAGCAATGCATACAACATTTGATTTAAAGGAGAATAAATAATGGAAGATTTTGTTAAAAGAATGATTACTGAAAGAGATGAGTTAAAGGAAAAGATTGATAAGCTTAAAGATTTTATTGACCATGTAAAAAATGGAAATGCTAAGGTATTAGACTATGAGTTTGATGCACTAAGAGCTCAGTTAGACTACATGGAAAAATATTTTGTAATTCTTAATACTAGAATTGGATTTCATACAACATCACAAGATGAAAAAGAGGAGAATAAAGATGAAAGTATATAATATTGGATATTTATTAGCAGGAATCTGTATAAGACTTATTAATGAAAAAGAGCTTTACAAAAAGCATATGACCGAATACGATAGAGAAGTATTTGAAATATGTGCTGATAAGATTACTTGTATGAATATAATACTTGAAGCAAAAGGTTGTAGAAGAACAGCTATGGTGATGAATGATATTACTAAGCTTTTGAGAGGAACACGTGAAGTAACTAATCCTAGATTGCTAGAAGAACTATTACTTAAAATAGAAAAAGCCTTATTAGATAGAGGTATATATGATGATTTAACTTCTGCTATATTAAGAGATATTAAATATGGCACTGTTAATGAAAATAAAATAGACTATAAATATCTATGGTCAGTGAGAGATTTATTTGAAATAGACTTCAATAATAAAGAGAAAAGATATCGTGAATTAGAACGTGAAATTAGATGTGCTACTGACGTAGATAGTAACGGTTATGTAGCTGCTGACGAATTATCATTATTATCTGCAGATAAAGTTGGAGCAGTATTATATTCTTACAACTTTATAGATGAAGACGTATTAGTTAGACTAAAAAATAACTTAATAGAAGATATGTTTCCAGATATAGTTTTATCTGAATAAACGTAATAAAATGCATTCCCCCTCAACGAAGAGGGGGTTTACATTTTACTACGTCATTATTCATCAGAAGTAACTTTTGAATAATGATATTTTATTACGCCTATTATAGTTTCTCTTGTAGCTTTTCTGTGTAGTAAATATAAAACTAGTGTCTTGAATCTTATCTTGAATGTTGGATCTTCTATTTTTTTAGTAGCTCCAGCAATAACTTTATCTACTAATTTATTTAGCTTTTCTTCGCTTTCAAGATCTTCTTCAGAGACTTTGTAGTGTTCCCACGCATATTTAACTTGAGAACCTAGTAACTTATGTAGACTTTTACTTGGTTTGATGAACGTCATATAGATACCGATTATCACAGCTATAAGTATAACTACATATACCCAATAGCTAGATAAAGCGTTAACTATAGCAGTGTAACCACTTTCACCAAAAATGTCTATTAAGTTTTCCTTTATGAAATCCATTTCACATTCCTCCTTTTCTATAAAAGATGTAATATAATATATTTGTCGGAAGAGCAAAAAAAAGAATGCTAGATTGTTATTCTAGAAATTCTTTTTTTAGATTATTTAAACTCCTAAACTACAGAGTTTAAATAATCAATAATTTTTAATAATCTTTCTTTAGTCATTTGAGAAGCAAACCCTTTACTTCTAATTACAACTCTTGTATTCTTTAAGAATAGTTGTAATGTTGCCATTTCATTTTGGTTAAGTCTATCCAAGTCTTCTGTGTATTGTGACAAGATATTAACCAAGTGTTTATTTTCCTTTAGATAATTTTTATTTAGCATACTAATCACCTCCTAAGTGAATCGTCCTTATCCCATCTGTATGCTAAAAGATGGAGGACCAATTTATATTATATTATTTTATTTGTATACTTTATTATATATAGCTAAAATTTGCTTAAAAAAATTACTCAAAAATAGCCCAAACAATAGATATATGTAAAATATCAATAAATAAAAAGGAGGAATACAAATTGATAGATAAACTTAATAGTTATGAAGTTAGATTTCACGAAGAATATAAAGAAGCCATTACTTTAGTTTCTAATATATTCGCAGAAGCATTAATAGACTTAGCTAAGTTAAAAACTTCTATAGCACAGTCTGATGATAAAGAAGGCTGCTCTCATAAACATGTAATTATGGATAGTTTTAGAGACTTATTATCTCCAAATATATTAAAGCTTTTAATAGAAGATAGTCCTGAAGGTTGCTTATCTGTTTTAGATTACGAATGTCGTTGTGTACGTCATGCTAGAATAGGAGTAAATGTATATGGTAATCCTAAGTATGGAGAAATAGGACATGACTATAACGATATAGTTAGAGATATGCAAGAATCAGCTGTAGTGGGAGAAAACGAAATAGGATATGATATAGATAGAAACTTAGCTGTATTTATCTATGATGGAAATAAGACATTACTTTCTGGAGAAGAGTATGATACTAATAACGTAGTAATACTAGATGTGTCAGCAACATTTATAAGAATGCTTTCTATTAAAGATAAGTTTGGAGTAGCATATGAGAATCTAGTGGAAGATATACGTAGATGTATACTTTCTAAAATAATTGCATATGGATATAATATGAGAACTTGTATACACTTGTATTATAATAAGTTCCGTTATGATAACGACTTCTTTAATGATGGAGACGTAGTTGCTTTACTAGAACTTACTCTTGCTAAATGGGCATACAGCGTTGCTAACAATCTTACATCGTTTAAAGAATACGGTGTTGATTTAAACACTCTTATGGATTATGCTAAAGCAGAAGCTCAAGTAGACTTAGGTTCTAAGAAAGTAATGAACTTAGTAAACTTAGGAATGTCTAGACTTAGATCTAGAGATTATTTAATGAGACGTAGTATAGATAAATATATAGACCATTTTAAAGAAGAATGTTCTAATAGAGCTAGAACTGTTTATAGTAATCCATACGCTATGAATATGCCGATGAAAACATATCGTAAAATTAAATATCATAAACACGAACCAGCTGGTATAAATGAGGGTATGCTTATAAATGCATTTGAGTCTTTTTTCCCAAATAAACCAGCAGCGTTTACTATGGCCGGAATAGAAGCGTATGTTAAACCTACCGACCCTAAGTTTGCTGAATTTAGAAGAAAAGAAAGACAAAGTATCTTAGCAAAACTTACTTCTATAGAAAGAAAAAGATATACTGACTTAGAGAATGATTATATCATGCTTAAGGCAGAAGTAGCGAATGCTCATAGCCAAGATACACAACACGTATTACTAAAAAGATGTGCTATGCTCAGAGATGTTATAGAACTTGAACTTGATAGAACTAATAACGAATATTTGGCGACTATATTCCTAGCTCTTTCTTCAGATATATTTGCAATGCAAAATGAATTATCAGACAGAAATATATTTAAAGAAAGAAACACTAGACTATACGGACAACTAAAGACTACAAATAAGTGGGATTATTAATATGGGGATATAATGTCCCCATTCCCATTTAAAAATGGAGGTAGTATGAAAAATAATTTACTACAAACATTATCCACAGAATTAGCTGTAGACTTTATGCGGCACATGCATTCTGTGGGTATAGACCAAGATCAAGTAATACTTATTGATAAATATGATTATAGAGGATACATGGAATATCAACAATCTGTAATCATAGAAGCTAAAAAGAATCATGAGTATGAAGAGGATATGAATGAATTATTGAAAATATCAGAAGATGAATATAATCTTTATAAAGAGATGTTTGAAGAAGTTTTTAATACTTTCGTTAATGAGGGAGGTTTATCTGAAAGTAATGAGTTTAAATTTCCATATAAAGAAATATTTAATGGAAACTTTAATACGCTAGATAAATCGAAACTTACTGAAGAACAGAAGATAAAGTTTAATGTACAGGGATTATTGGACGAATGTTATGATATATATTATGACCCTGAACATCAAGTAACTATTCCTTTATATTATGATTATAGTACGACTAATGAAAGTTTCGTTGCTTTTGCACTATCGTTAGAAAGACTTAAAGAACGTGCTGGAATTAATCTTAATCATAATCTTCCACTTATATTATTTAATAGAAATCTGATGGGACAAAATATGCATAGTCCTAGCTTAGCACCAGAACTACAAATAGCAGCAGCTGTAGAAATGAGACAGAATATGATTTTCTATATGCGTGAATGTGCTAGAATGGTAGATGGTAGTGGAAATAAAATACAATACCAAATGACTATAGGAACTTGGACTATATTATGGCTTTATTGCCAATGTTTTAATACATTTAGATGTGCTCCTCGGCAAGTAGGGAAAACTACAGATATAAACTGTGTTGGAGGAGGAGAGTTTGCAGCTGGTGGAGAAAACACTAAAATACTAGTGGCTCACTTTAAGGCAGAAGATGCTGGTAAGAACAGAAAGATGATGATAGACTTTGCGAATCTCATGCCTGCTTTCCTAAAGTTTCATAACGTAGTAAAAAAAGTACAAAAGAATAAAGAGATATGGGAAGTAGGTCCAGATATGGTTCCGTCTCCTAAATCTAAATATATAAATAACTTATTCAAAAATAACCAAATAATGATTGCATCTGCTGGTACGACAGAAACTACTGCAGAACGTGTTGGACGGGGAGAAACTTTTGAAATAGGTATAAATGACGAAATTACTTTCGTACCACACGCTATCACAATGACTACTGCGATGCAACTTGCAAACTCTACTGCCAGAATGCGTGCAGAGAAAGCAAATAAAAGATACGGATTACATTACATGTCTACAGCTGGTAAACTTAATACTAAACACGGACGTGAAATGTATGACTTCATATTTAATAAAATGTGTAGATTTGATATTAAGCTATTTGAATATTCATATGCAGACTTATGTGCTTATATGAAAACGAATGGAAAGAAAAACTTCTTTAATGTTCAATATGGATATAAAGAAATGGGATTTTCTGAAAGCTGGGCTGATGAACGTATAGCTCAAACAGAAAACAGAGAAGCGTACATGACTGAAATCCTCATGGAATGGCTGGACGTTGATAGTGCGGCATTACTTAACCAAAAGCAAATAGGACGTATTTCAAGTCTTACTAAATCTCAAGCTATGGATACGTTTATATTTGACAAGTTCTTTTCTATAACATTCTTTCCACAATTTGCTAATGAAGATTTCTATACTTTTATAAATAGATATAAAACTATAGCTATCGGAGTAGACTTAGCACACGGTACAGGAAATGACAGTACTGTATTCTTTGCTATAGATATGGAAAGTGGAGAAAAGTTATTTATGTTTAAATCAAATACGCTTACGACTTCTGAAACTACAATGTTTATTAAGAAGTTTATTCCATTCTTAAAAGAATCTAATCCTGATTTAAACATAATACTTGCCGTCGAATTAGAAGGTCCTGGACAATCTGTAATTCCAGATTTAGCAAAAGATCCTTTTATTGAACCTCTTTTATTTGGAACTAAGAAACTATTCTCTTCTCATGCTGCAGACGTATTAGTAAAGAGTACTACTAAGAAATTAGATTATGCATCATATTTATCATATGGAATAAAAGAAAGAGAAGTCAGAGAATATCTTTATGAAAAACTTCTATTTGAACTTGTAGATAAATATCCGTATGCATTTTCACATCCAGAAGCTTTGAGTCAACTTTCTACTTTATATAGAAAGAATACTGGAAGAATAGACCATAAGCCAGGAGCTCATGATGACATACTTATAGCAACTCTTATAGCATACAGTCTTATATTCAATACAGACTTCAGAAAGCAAATAGGAGACCAATTTAAGTTCTATGTAGATATGAGTAAAATTAAAATGGTATCTGTAATGCAAAGTATGAATATGTTTACAAACGAACATGCGAATTATACTAAAGATGAAGGAGAAGTTTCGTACGTACTAGTTCCGACTACGATAAATGGTAAGCAATATACGAATGTTGAAATATATAAAGTTAAGAACGGACGTAAAGTAAAATTATCTGGAGAAGAATATCATTACGAACTTAACTACGGAGCTCTTAAAGATGTACCTCAAATACATGAAAGAGAAATGCCTACGTATTTTGACTTTGTACAAGAAGAGCAACATAGAGCTAATAAAGGAACTAGAGATGTGTATGGAGTTAAAAAAAATAAAAATAAATGGTTTGATATGAAAGCTAAAATGTTTTAACTTTTAATTACAATCATAAATGTAAATCTAGTAAAAGTCATATAGATTTTATAAATAGTTATAGTAATTCCTTTTATTTACTAGATTCGTTAACTTATTGGAGATAAACTATGCAGCTTCAGACTGCATCATTTTATCTAACGTTTTAAACACTTCTTTATCAGAACTTTTAAGTTCCAATAAATAGTCTATATCAAGATCGACATAATCTTTAGATATAGCCTGAACGTGTTTGATGTATTTTCTAATTTCTCCAGTAACTCTGGAGTCAGAACTAATGACCTTATTGAATTCTCTTAAAAGATTAATCCAATATTTTAACATTAAATCTTTAACATCAGTGGACATAATTATCACCTCAAATCGAATTATGATATTTATAACCAGAAATCTATATGACTGGGTGATAATATATAGTTATACTAATATTTATTTTTTTACTACAACACAAATGTGAGAATACATTATAATTTAAAATATCTAATATAATGATAAAATGTGCAATAATTATCACAAATACGATTATTTATGATAATATGTGTTTAGGATACACACGAGTGTCTAATAGGTTTATTATAAACTCATATGCATCATTATCTGACACTTTTAAATCATTTAAATAAGCAATATTTAAATGAGGGTTAAATATATCAGATGAATCAATTTTATTATTGATATAGTCTTGTGCTATCAATAATTCCCTGGAAGGTGGGATATTATTAGCAGCATTATACCTAACGATATTATTAAATCCATTGATAAGATTTAATAAACGTTCTGTATTATCTATCATAGGTATCACCTCATTTCTAGATATAAATTATAAATATAATATATTCTCACACTAATAATATATAATTATCGCTGGAGTAAATCTGGCGATATGCATTTATTTACGCCATTTGTAAAAAAAATAAAGAGCTCCGAAGAGCTCAATATTTTATTTAGAAGACATGGCAAGAGTCTTAATTGCCACACCTAACCAATAGAAAGCATGTCTAGGTTCACTAGACATTAGACCTTCTATCAAATCCATAGTTTCTTTTTCATCTCTTACTATGTCTACTGCCATAGTATCCTTCATAGTTGCCTTATATTCTATTCCAAGACCTTTCACTAATTCTGGATTCATGTCAAGTCTTTCCATAGTCTTTCCCACCAATGCTAATAGTTCATACTTTTTCATAATTCTTTCCTCCTAATATTTTAATGTTATTTGTTTCTATATATCATAGATATATAGTTATTTTTTTTATAAAAAAATCCACTACAGAACCATCCAAACAACTTGATATGTAACAAATAATAATAGAAAAGGAGGTTAGTTATGTATAATTTAGCAGAATATACTTTAGTAAAACGTTCCGCTTATATAGTTGAAAAAGCATTAGAGAGAGCTATGGTATACAGATCTTTTAATCAAGGTTATATGCAAAGCTTGACTTATAGCACGTTTCCGATAAAAGAGAATTTCTACGAAATACAAAAGATATTTGAATTTCTAATTCAGGCTATATATCCAGGAGTTTCTATTAAAAGATTTGTATCAATTAATACAAACATAAGCGTAAAAGCTATTCCAATTACATTGATAGAAATATTTGAACCATTTCATACATACGTACCAGTAACATTTACACAAAACGCAGTGTTAGCTATTTCTAGTTTTGGAAATAGTGTTACAGAAGAATTCAATAAAAATAAATATTTTGGTGAAATAATACCAATGACGATTTTAGAAAATATGACTAAAAATGATATTATAACTGTTTTAGATAAAAAAGTTACAGTAGAAGACCAAACATTTACAGTACAAGAAATAATAGTTATGCTTATTGAACAGTTTGCGATTGGTACGAATGACACTGATAAAGTATTAATAGATAACTTCGATATAAAATCCGCATTAGATATTCAAGAAATAAGCGTAGAGAGTGCTATATTCAAACACGTTTCTGAAAGATTTGGTGTAGAGTCTATATTAGAATTAGATAGAGCTCACGAAGAAGATGTTATAAGTCCTACTGACTTTTTACCGATGCAAATAGAAGTAGACGGACATAGTAACTTCGTGTATCTCAATTCTGTAAAAGGAAGACTTATGGTATCTAGGTCAGAAGGTGTAGTAGATAATAGTATTATCACTGTTAAAGTTCCTGAGAGTGCTACGAATACTATATTAATGGAATTAGATTCTTGCTGTTATTTTGATTATGATGCACAACTTGTAATTGAAAAGATGGATGGTAGTATTATAAGAGAAGAATTATTTAACTGGGTTTCGTTGAACGAAGATGTTGATTATGCATTACGTTCTATTGGAACAGAAGGTTTCGTCGGAAGTATGAAAGATGCTTATACTGCGATAAAGATATTCGGTATAAGAAAAGGTTCTGTGTTATATCATGTATTTATGAATATCACAAAACTTCCACGTAAGATAATTGGATATTTATGGCAAGCGATTAAGCATGCTCTTAAATCTAGAAATCAATTAGAAAAAGAACAGATGTTAGATTTCCAAGAAAAACTTCTTAATGACGAATTCGATATAGTTTTAGAAAAGATTAAGATGCTTGGAGAAAACTCTGTTAGATCATGGATATGGACTGTATTATTAGGACCAATATACTTTTTGCCATTTATGTATATACTTAAACGTAATGCAAATAGGCAAATAAAACTTAGAGCTATAGAAAGACTTGAATTCAAAATAGATGGACTTCTTGAAAGACATGACCAAAAATTGGAATATGCTAAAAATGAAGGAGACCCGGAAACTGTTGACAGATTATTAGCTGAAAAGCATAATATGGAATTTGCAAGACTTAAGCTCATAGAATTTAAAAGAGATTTGGTTCAAAAAGACAGAATAAGATACATGACATTTAATAAAGACCTATCAATGAACGGACGTCAACGTATAGACGCTCTTATGCAAAGTGGTTCTTATTTCAACATAGGACATAGCGGAGGAAAAGGATATACAGTTGAAACTAGATTTGGAGGCTCAGATTTCTAAGGAGGAGGTTAAGATGTCTTATGACAACATATATAAAAAACTTATGGCTGGCTATAATTGCGATGATCGGACTATGGATAATCAAGATACAATCTCGGAAGTTAGTTTACAGACTTATCAAATTGGAAAAGAAAGTTCAAGCTCATATGAAAGACTTGGAGACACAAAATACAAACCATCAAGCATAGATTACAGTTTAGAAGCTGTAGAACTTATGTATCCAAAATGGACTATTGCCTTAGAAGAAGATAATCCATTTGACGGATTTGGAGAAGATAGCGGAGGAGATGATAACTCTTCTGACGATAGCTCTGACGATAGTTCTGGAGGAGATGACTGGGGAGATTGGGGTTCTGACGACTCTAGTGGCGGAGACGATAATCCTTTTGGAGGAGATGATTCAGGAGGAGATAGTGGAGGCAATCCATTTGATGATGGAGGAGACGACAGTGGCGGAGATTTCTTTGGCTCTTCAGATGACAGTTCAGACGACTTCTTTGGAGGTGGCGATGATGATAACGAAAAGAAACAAAAAAAGAAAGTGATAAAACTAAATAGAAAGAAGACTATTGAAGATGAACATGATATGAATAAGCAAGTTAGAGCAGTCTTTCCTAAAAGATTTCTAGAACTTCAAGATATAATAAAAGCAAATATTTCTATGTGCGAAAGAGTAGTAATACAAGATTCAGAACATATAGAACTATTTGACCAAGTAATACAAGAATATAATAGACTGGGTGATATTGTAGATGAATATCTGAATGTAATTATAGATAAACCGCATGATGATATATTTGCTACATATTTTTCTATATATGCAAACTTATCTAAGCTAAAAGATATCTATAATGAGCTAGTCGGAAATGTAGAAAAATCCAGCAAGTAACAACATTAGTGTCAAATTATAACGATGAAGATGATGAAGGAGGTGATATATAAATATGAATGAAAGAATATATATGGATGATTTCCACTACGAGTCATATGCTAATATCAAGGAGGCGTTAGAAAGCTGGCAAGAATATACCACGAATTCAAGCATAGAAGTTTCTTACGAACTTGACTCTCAAGTTGATTTCGACGGGCTATCATCTATAATAATGTTTGACGAAGAAAGATTACAAGAAATAATAGGAACAGAAGGACTAAAGGACAAAGTTAAAAATATGGCGTCTAGAGTTAAGTCTAATTTGGGATTATGGATAAAGAAATTTATAAACTTCTTTTTCGGATGGATTATCAGATTCTTCAAAGGAATAGTAAATATCCGTAAGTCATTGAAATCTGGATTTGACAAAGCGAAAGCTTATATAAAGAAAATGGACGAAATGAGTTCAAAACTAGGAAAAGAATTCAAAGATAAAGAAGGAGAAAATAAAGTAGTAAAATGTACAGATGCTGCTGCTGGATTAATTCAAGCTCTTGGAGTAGTATTAGTAACTACATGGTCATTAGATAAACTAACTGAAATGTTTAAAGGTCTAGTTGAAACAAATGAAGTAGTTAAAGAAGAGAAAAATGATGCGAATAATCAGAAAGAAGAAGAAACCACTGTTAAGTCTGGTGCTGAATTACTTATAAAGCAACTTATGGTTGGTATCACAGCTACAGGAAGTTTAATAGCTATGATAAATCCGTTGAATAATGAGTTCTATACTAAGATTCAAAAGACAAATTATGATCTAATTAAGTATTTGAATGAAATAAATACTAGTGAAAATGAATTAGAAAAAACTGTTGCAAGTGTTATAAAATCTACTGTTGGTGACGTAGCTAAAGTAATAGTAAAATTCATTAAAGCTTTATTCGGAGAAGACTCAGCTAAAGAGGAAGCATTAAAACAAGCTATAAACGATGTTCAAGTGTATAAAGAAGCTGTATCTACACTAAAGAAAGTTCTTGGAGATTCTGCAGAAAGAGTTACTGTAAATGAACCTGAAGAAAAGCCTTATAATAAAGCATTTATGCAAGTTAAACATGCATTAACTGCATTTGTTACTCTGGCTCAAAATAATAAAAAACTTTGGAACTTTGAACAAGTTGCACAAAAATTAGAAAAAGTTAAACGTAAACTTATCTCTAAATTATCTAAAGATTATACTGATTATGGAAATGATGAGGGAGAAGCTATGTTTAACGAAGTGGTAGCTACAGGACAACTTATGGCTGCTATTGCTAATAACACACAAAAATGTATGCAAAGTGTAAACTCACTACTAGATGCTGTCATAACAGATGCTGCTAGATTAGGAGCAGGTATGACAAGCGTCAGTGATAAAAACTAATAAATAAATAGATATAAGGAGGAAATAATGTTAACATTAGAACAATTACTAGGAATTGGTAATGAATCAGCTGGTGCTTTTAATGCAGAAGACGCACCTAAATCATTACTAGATGAAATGATGGAAGAAATTGGTATAGAGTCTGAAATAGATGCTGCGTTCTATGAAGCAGAAGCTTCTGCTATAACTGCTGCTACATCAGTTGCTGAAAACGTATATGTGGCTATGGCTGAAAAAGAATGTGGAATTGAAGGTGCTGCTCCATTAGACGTATACAAAAGTTTCGGATTAGAAGGAGCTTTAGTGGACGCTGTTGGTATGGAAGCTATATCAGACGTTGTAAAAAGAAGAGCATACTCTGGTCTTGCTCAATTAAAAAGCTTAATTAATACTTGTATTGCTTGGTTAAAAAGAATATTTGGATTAACTACTAATACAAAGAAAATCTTCAGATCACTTGGAGATAAAGCTAAGAAAATTAGAAAAGATGTTCAAAAAGCAAGAGCTAATGCATCTAAGAGAATTTACGCTAAAGGTGATAATGACCATGAATTAGAAAAAGAATTAGTAAGATACTTTACTGGAACTCAACAATCTCCAGATGCAGCTAACCCAGCTGATACAGACGCTGCTAGAAGAACGTTAATAACAACTGGTAGAAATGGAACTATAGGACTTGACTATGTAGTAGCTTTCTACGAAGTGTCAGCAGCTACTATTACTACATACAGTGAAAATATAACAACTCATCTAAATGGTGGTGGTAGCGTAGATACGTCAAATGGTCGTGTTTATAGAGATGATACTAGAGGTACTCATACATATGCTAATAATACAGCAACCACTGTTAATGGGCATATATTAGACCCAAATCATAAAGATGATATTCAAGAAGATTTAAAGAACTGGAAAGATAACGCTAGAACTGTAAGAGGAATGAATCTATTTACAAATATATTAGCAGCTTTAGATTATCTATACGCTCAAAGAACTGGTAAAAGAGATATTGCTAAAGAAGTTGACAGAGGTATCAAGAGACTTGAAACTGCAAGAAAAAATATGGAAAATGATTATAGAGCAGGAACTCAAAATAATGCTAATAGAAACATTATGATGAACGTTAATGAGATTCTGTCTGACTTTATATATTTCCTAAATAGTACTGCTATGTATATGAATATGTTTATTAAACATTATGTAAAAATAGCTGACGAACTATTTACAGATGCTAAATGGTTGATAGCTAAAGCATTATAATTAACACAAAGGAGGAAGAAATTAATGAATAATTTAATTAAAGTAATAAATGAAACTCTAGGATTAGAGTCAGGAATGGATGATTTCGGTCCTGAATTATATGCTGGTTCTGAAGTTGCTGAAGAATTATTAGCATTAGACGATATTGATAATATGGTTGAAGGACTAGAATCAACTTCTACAAGCATCCTTGGATTTGCTTTAGTAAACCAAGAAGCTGCTTTAGAAAGTGCAGGATTATCAATGAATGAATACGATAGATATTCTGATTCATTAGGAACAGAAGCTATCGTAAACATGGTTAAAAGAGGAGGATATAACGTTATCATAGCTGTTAAGAAATTACTTTCTAAAGTATGGAAATTCTTAACTTCGATAGTAGACTTCTTTATGATAAATGATGGAAGATGGAAATCTTACTCTAAACTTGCTAAAAAGTATAGAGGAAAATTAAATAGATTATCTGTACACTCTGGTGAAGATGAAAGAGATAAAGAATACTCTATCAGAGACGTAGAGACTGCAGCTACATTTGTTGATGGATTTATAACTGCTATCAGAAACTTCAGACCTGAAAACTTTACAGCTGATATAACATCTCAAGATACAGATGCTCAACAACTTGCAGATTTCGCATTAAGACAATACACAACTTTAGTTGGAGCAGTTTCGACTGCATTAAACACTGCTGGTGGAGCTGGAGCAAACTTATCTGCATTAGGGACTAATGCTAGAAGAGCTGCTGGTGGAGCTGGAACTAATACTGGTTCTGGAACAACTGTTAACTTAGAAGGAATGAAAGATAGAATCGACGAGTTCAAAGATGCAGTAAAAGAAAGAGTTGAAACTATAAGAGAAGCAAATGACCATTCTATTGAAGAAGCTAAGAGATTAATTCAAAGAGCTCTTATAACTATTGAAGGAGCTACTAGAAGAGATGTTAAATGGTTTAGACAATGGAAGAAAATGGATAAGATGGTAGATAGAGCTATAGAAAAATTAGGAAATGAAAGAGCTGACGCTACTACTCCAGCTGCTACTAGAGATAACCTATTAACTGAATTAGGAGTAGCTTCTCAAAGCTTACTAGAATTCAAGAAAATGATAAATATCGTTATGAAAGAAGTAGGTTCTGCTATCCAAATGATTCTTGCTGATGCTGCTAAAGTTATATCTGGTGAAACTCATATCGGAGACGCTGTAAGAAAATAATAAGTTAAAATAAAAGAGGAGAAACCAAACTCCTCTTTTATTATTATATATAAGGAGGAAATATAAATGCAAAATAAATATACTTATATTCCAGAAGTCCTTGCTAATGAGGTTGTAGGATTAGAAAACTTCTCTTCATTTATGACTGCAAATCCTAACGATCATACAAACATAATGAAGAAAGCATTTGGACAATACGGAAGTGATACTACTATTAAAATAGCTTCAATTTTAAGAAAGTACATTCCATCTGTAAATAAATCAGAATGGACTGACAAGGAATTAAAATTGAAAATGATGAGAACAGATATATCTAAAGGATTAGAAGCTGCTGCAAAAGAATTTGCTTCTAATGCAGATAAATTTGGAGCTCTTCCTACTGAAGTACAAGCTGCTTTGAGACACTTAAAAAATGAAAAAACAAATGCAGATAACAATGCATTCAAAAAAGGATTAACAGGAGCATCTGCTATTGGAGCTAAATGGAAAAAAGAACAAGCTGAAGCTGCTTTAGAAAGTGCATTATTCACTGTATTCGCAGGAGTAAAAGAATCTCAAGTTGGTCCATTAGCACCAGGTATGGAAACATATTCATATCAATCAGCTATAGTTTATCCTAAACTTGAAACTCAAGTACAATGGATAGCTGCTTGTGCTACAATGTACACAAAAGTAATCAAAATAAAACAACTTTACAATAAATTTACTTCAATTCCTGTACACACTTTAGTGCCTATATATCAAATTATAGACCCTGAAACTCATACTATAGTTAAAGAGTTTAAAAGAGAAGATGTATTATCATTCATCGACCCTAAATCTCAAGATACATCAGGTTCTAAATTAGAAGGAATTTCTAAATTATTTAAAACTATGACTAAAAAGGTAAGTATAAAGAAAGCAAACTTCAGACAACTTATCAAATTAAGAAGTGACTTATTATTCGTTGAAAACAACGGAGTAATGGAAACTCAAGCTACAATAGCTGCTGGTCAAAAATCAGCTATCAATGCAGATGAATTAGTAAGATCAGATTTCTATGTAGAAAAACTAGAAATAAATGGTCAAAAATTTGGTCCTATTTATGATATAAATGCTGGAAGAATGCTTACTGAAACTAATAACGAACAAGATTACAAAGGTAAAGTATTATTAATAACTCCAGACCAAAGCAGACCTACAGATACTTACTATCTATATATCCAATTCAATGGACAAGATCAAAGTATCGTTGTAGACTGTAACAAAGCTCACGGTTCAACTGCAGCTAATGATGTAGATGCTATTGACATCGAATTCAAAATTTTAGACCCATTCAACTTATGGAAATCTAGACCAGAATATGCTCTTAAAGAAGAAAGAGGATATATCAACGCTGGTCCAGAAATCAAAGACTGGGTTCCTATATTACAAGACCAACTTGAAGTGCTTGATGAAAGACTTGGAGGTTCTTACTTCGCAAGAATTATGAACATGGCTACAGAATTCATCGGACACAGAAAAGAAGGATTCTTCTTTAATGGATACTTCGATATGAAGAAAAAAGTTATAGAAGACTTTACTCAAGCAGATGAATTAGAAAGAAAGAAAACATTATATGCTGCTCAAACAGTAGACTTACAAATAGCAACATCTGTAAGAAAAATAGAAACTATTAATGTACAATTAGGACCAGCTTTCCAAGCTATCGCTAATAAGTTCAGAATAGCTTCTCAATCTCAAAAAGAAGCACAATTAACAATGTTTACTTCTTCTTACCACTTAGGTGTATTTGCTGGTAAGATGACTGCTGTAGTAGGAGAAGTTTCTGAAACTGCAGATAACACATTCTTAGGAGTAAACCAAGAAGCATCTGTAAATGTTTTAACTATCGGAGACGATATTAAATCACCTATATCTGCTATCATCGTTGGTACAGATAAATCTGGTTTAGAAGCTAAAACTACAGATAACTCTGGTAACCCATTGGCTCCAGATCAAATTAAGTATACTTATAATATTATACCTTCATTTGCTGAACCAAATATCCAAACTTGCTTAGCTTCTGAAACACCTATCAGAATAACTAACGACCCAGCTCAACGTAATCCTATGCATCCTAACGTTCCAAGCTTATGCATGGACTGCACATTCAATTTCAATACATTGAGAGGAGCAGCAGGAGATTTAGCTGTTTATGGATATAATACTCAATTAATACCATAAGATATATAAAAAGATTTGGAGAACTTCGTAATGAGGTTCTCCACTCTTTTTTTATTTGATTTTACAAAGGAGGAAATAATGCAATATACTGAAAGAATGTTAATCGAAGATAGAATAGCTCCTCTAAATCAAGTTATAACTTCTATTAAAGTAGATAAATTATCTGATACTATAGGAGTAGAATCAGATTCTTGGGATGGAAGTAATCAAAGTACAGCCACAGAATATATGATAAAAGGCCTTACTCCGGAATTAGTAAGAAGTATTAGAAACGGAGAATCTTATATTGTATTTGAAATAGAAGCTATAGACCACAGTAAACCTACAAGTAATAATAAGTTATATCCAGCTGATGTTTTCTTAAACGGAATGAAGAATTATGGATTTCAAAATCAGTTGAGACGTGGCGGAGTTCCAGGAGAGAATGAGCACCCCACTATAATATTAGATAATAAAGACCCAGAGGGAGCATTCCAAAGAACTATGCAAAGATTACATAGTACACCTGGAGATAATATTACTCATAGAATTATTGGATATAGACAAGCTAATAATAAAACATACTTTACAATAAAAACTTCTATTACAAATCCACATATAGCATTAGAAATGCTTAATGGTATAGCACCAGGATTTTCTATACGTACTGTAGGACAATTTGATAATACACAAAGTCCTATTCTTGCAAAAGAAATAGAAGTTATAGGTATAGATTACGTACAAAATCCAGCTAACTGGAATAGCGTATTAACTGGAGGAAAAGTTCAAATATATGATACTGTTAATATGAAAGTAGTAAACTTAGAACTTGTACAACGTACTGCTGGTATGTTTGGAACTGAAAGTAATTCTTTAATTAATAAGTATATAGGAAATGAGTCTATAGTTATGATAGACCCTACTGCTTCTGCTATATTAATAAAGAACCCAATTAAGAAAAAAGCTTCATTTGAAGATGCAATGAAGATGACTAAATTAAGTATACTTAATGACTTCTAATAAGGAGGAATTATGAATATAAATGTACTTATAGATAAGCTAAAAAAAGATATAGGACTGAATGGAATACTTGGAGCTGCTTATAATGATAATATTATAAGAGACAGTATTGTTAATAATAGTCTTAAAACCTTTAACAGAGTATCTGGGTTTCATATAGTAATGAATATAGATAGTATAGTTACAACATGGAGTAAAGAAATTATAGGAGGAATATACTCTTATAATGATGTAGCGTATAGAATACCAGACTCGATTATGGATAGATTTAGAGAGCTTGATGTACAAATAAAAAGAGCTTTCTTAAATGAAACGCGTAGATATGGATTAGTAAATGGATGGAGTACAAGTATAAAGAATGACTTACCATCATGGACTGCTAAATCTATAGCTAAGCAAAATATAGAAAAACCTAGTATTGCTTTTAGACCTCCCGCTTCTTTAGTAATGAAGAATATGGGGCAATATAATACTCCGATGTATGGGGGATATTATAAAGTAGTAATAGAATGCACTCATCCTAAAAACTTGAGTACTATTACTATAGGTTTAGAAAACTGGTTTGAAGAACTATGTAGATATGACTTGATGATAAATCTTTATAATAATGATTTAAGAAATCTTAAGATAGAGATAGGAACTGGAAACGTAGATTTAAGTTTAGACAACTTCCAGAATGCTGAATCTGATAGAAAACAGTTATTGGAAACTATTAGACAAAAGGCAGCTACTGACCAAGTTGTGTTAACTTACGCATAATTTTATAACAACCGATAATGTGAATTTTTATTAGTTTTATCTTTCACGTTATCACTCGGGGGATTTAATTCCCCCTATCCATTTAATTACGCCAAACAAAAAAAAAAGAAGCAGTTTAAAGTCATGCTCAGGACTTCTTAGAGAACGTTAGAAGTATTTCTTTACTCCTACGTTTTCTAAGATTCTCATTAATAAACCATCATTGTAAGCGACACCAGCCGCCTTCAATAATTTTACTTGATTATTTATATCTGTTCTTACTTTAAGTAAATCAGATACAAAATTTTTACCATAACCATTTGTATTTCCCGAATCTATATCTCTATAAATTCTTTTTAGCATTCCTATTAAAGTTTCTTGTTTTTTCATTTTAGTACCTCCACTATTTTATTATATACTTTATGATATATAGCTAATTTTTACTTATCTTTATTGCCGTAAATAAATGAAAAGGGAGCATTTCTACTCCCAATCATCTACTTGATACATCATCTAATACTGATGCTTTGTTTTTACTTAAGTTCACTATTTCTTCATGTTTTATTAAGGCACTACTATCATCTACATATTCAAATCTAACTATAGGTCTTATAATACCTTTATTGATAGTATTATTTATTCTGGCAGTTAATATAGCTACTCTTTTAATAACCTTTCCCTCTGCATGTTTGATATGATATATTTTAAATGTGCTATCAGTAAACAACTGAGTTACACTTAAGCTTTTATTTACAACACTACGATACATTAACACTTCATCATAAAATATATCCAATATATCAAGACAGTCGTCTAGATTTAATTTAGGATATTTCTTATACGAATCTACTATATTATTCCAAATGTTAATTATCTTTCTATCACTGACAATTCCATCCCAACTATATATTACGACAGAGTTATCATCATCTACAGATTTCTTAAGCTTATACAATTTAAACACATCAATCACCTTTCTTATCTTCGTCAAGTTTATTTAAGTTTTCTGCTATTATTTTTCCAAGTTCTTGTAAGTCTTCTACACTTGTAGTCTTAGGGTCGTAATGACTTACTTCATCCCCAAGTTTCTTTAGTGTAGATACTATACTAGAAATTTTAGATATATTATGTATATGAATATCCCCTACAGTTATATTAACGATGCTTTGCACAGTGGCATCTAATCCTTTTTCAAATTCAGTATGTGGGTGTTCTACTTTTATTTTTATGTCTGCTTCCTCTTGGGTTTTAGACATATTAGGGTTTTCTTCCGAAGATTTATTAACTTCGCAATTTTCTTGGACAGTATCTTGTACACTTGTTTCTTCAAATTTATTTGTATTTCTAGCTGATTCAAATGTTTCTTTTACTATCTCTGTAGCTGTATTAAGAGCTTCTTTATTATTCTCTATCTCTTTTTGTAACTTCTCTAGAAAGTTTAAAGCTTTATCTGGAATTACTGATTTAAGAGCTTCCTTATGCTTTGTGACATTCTCCAAAAGACTCATAGATATTATGTATAACTTGTCGACACCCCAAGTAAAACACGCATAAAACATGTGTGCAGAAAGTGTTATAGTGATTTTCACCGATTGTAAAAACGACTCTTTTTCTCGTGACATTTTTAAACACCCCTTATAAAATAAATATTTCGACACTATATTGTCTTTTTCCTTAAAGTATAATTGTTTACCAGATAATTATATATATTATACCATATTTAACGAACTTTGTAAAGGAGATATTAATATGAAAAGAATTTTGATTACAGCAGATTTACATTTTGAAAGAATAGAGAAAGAATTAATTCCGTGTCTCTTATCTTATATAGAGGATACAATTAAAACATATAGACCAAATATATTCTGTATAGCTGGAGATACTACTGATGATGCTAACTTAAGAGCGGAAACAGAAGAGTTTATCAATCTAGTTAGCTTTATAGAAAACATATCAAAGATATGTAGAGAATATAATACGTGTTTTATAGTATTAAGAGGAACTCCAAGTCACGATGGAAGAATTATGGAGAACATACATAAGATGCTTGATACGTTTATATATGTGGATAAAATGACAAATATGGAAATACAAGGGATTTCTTTATTATTAGTACCAGAATTATATTATCCAAAGTATGAGTTATTCTTAGAAGATTTAAATAAACACACAAAATCAGACGTGGTTATATTCCACGGTATGATGGACTTTGCTATTCCAGCTTTAAATCAAGTGGATAGTAAATTTAATATGGGACGTTCTATAGTCGTAAGTGAATATGACTTTATAAATAAAGCAAAATATCTTGTAGTAGGAGGTCATGTTCATAGTAGCATATCTAATAAGAATGTTTATTATACTAACAGAATAATAAATGAAAGAGGACACGACCATAATAAAGACTACGGACTTAAACTTATAGATTTACATAATAATGATTATGAATATAGAACTATAGAAAATCCTTATTTAATAAAACATGAATATATAAATTTAGATTTTACAAAAAATACATTAGATGTTCTTATAGCGAATAGCATTAGACCTAGCTACGATAATGTTATATTTAATGTAATACTTAATAATGAAGACCAGACGAAGAACAAATATAACACTTGGAAGCAAAGTATTAATGCTAAATATATAAAGAAAACTAATGTTAAAGTTGAAAAAGAATATGTAATTAATAAAACAGTATTACAAACTCAAGATGCTGTACATTTATTAAAAGATATCTATACAAAAACTTACAATAAAAGTATCCCTGAGGAGATATTAAAACGAATTTTAGAAGGAGATAACGAATGAGAAAAGAACTTATAGTGGCTGTATTAAACTGTATCTTACAAGATGTTAAAGATAGAGCTTTCGTATCAGCTGCAAATAGATGTATTAATAGTATGAATCAAGAATATAAAACGGATAAAGATATACAACTTTTACTTCATGTTTTATCTAAAGTATTAGATGAAAACATTATAGATAGAAATGAAGTTATGTATGAAATAAGTCAAACAGAATTCTCAGATGAAGTAAAGGTAAATATAAATGATGATAGTTTCTATACTGCATCATTTAGAAAAGATTTGTTAGACACTATCAATGCGATTAGTGTAAGAAGTAAAGTAGAAAATACTGTTACAACATTACAAGATAGTCTTAATACTATAGAATATGCAAGTAATAGTAAAAAGACAGTAGACGCTATGCGTACATTTATGCAGGCGTCTGATGAATTATATAAGCAAGTAAATATGATTAAAATAGGTTCTGCATCTTCTAATGTATTGATAATTGACCCTGATGCAGAAACTACACACGGAACTTTAACACCAGTATTAGTAGATATGCGTAAAGCAGTAACTAGTAGAATTAAAACTATCCCAGCAATAGATATGCTTTGCGGTGGAGGATTTACAGGAAAAACGTGTATATTATTTGGAGCATATACTGGTTCAGGTAAATCAATGATACTTCAAAATATTGCATTATATACTAGTAAACGTAATAGATGTGATATTATAAATGAAGAATATAAACCATGTGTTTTATATATAAGTTTAGAGCTTACAAGAAAGCAACTTATGGTAAGACATTTACAATGGTGCGGAATATCTATAGATGAAGAAGAAATGAAAAAGATGTCTGATGAAGATATTGAAAGATTAGTATTAGAAACTAATAAGAAAAGTGGACTTAAACTTCCTATAGTATATATAGAAAGACTTACTGGAGATTACTATACTACTATTAATGAAGTAGATGATGAATTTAATAACTGCGTGAACTTAGGATTTATGCCTATAATGGTACTTATAGATTATGTAGACAGACTTGAAGTATATAGTAGTAAGCATCAACATTTGGGAACTACAGGAGCAGACGGAGCAGCATTGCTTAGACAGAAAGTAAAAGAATGTAGAGACTTGGCAGTACATAAATCAGTTCCTGTATTGACTGCGGCACAATTATCTGGGGAAGTAGGAAATATTATTGGAGAATGTGCTAAATGGCCTAGGCAAGTAGACCCAGTGCTTAACTTTAGTCCTGGATTATTAGCTGGTTCTAAACTTCTTTCTACAGAATTAGAACTTATGATATTCTGTCATAAAACGTCTATTGAAGAAAGAAATGAAGAGACAGACCAAATTACATATCAAAACTTTATGAGTATGGGAGTCAAGAAAGATAGAGATGGTACAGCAAGATATAATCGTAGTCCAAGAGATATGGATAATGAAACTATGTATGTTCATTATACAAAAGGACTTCGTAACTCTGGACCAGTAAGAACTCTTATACCTAATAGTAGTGAAATACATGTAGTTATGCCTTTAGATAAATTTAGAATAAGAGAAGATGATTATGGACGTAGTATTAGAATGTTCTATTTATCTGATGATAATACTATGAGTTATGAACCGTTTAATATGGATAATAATACTACATTAGATGAATACGTATTAGACACTGAATTGGAAGAGGATGAATTAAATAAAAAACTTAGATCTATATAGAATAGTTACCATATCTATAACTATATATATTTAGGTATTATTATACAATTTTACTTTAAAAAATTATAAGGAGGAAAAGAAAATGTTTAACGTCGAAAGAAATCAATTACTAGATTTAAGAGGGAGAATTTCGGAACATCTAAAGCATGTTCCAGCAGGAGGAGATGGACTATACGGAACAATTACAACTCCGTTTGATACGTTCATAAATAATTATTATAATCCGACTGCATTTAGAAACAGGTATGACTATGCATTTGCATTGGTCAATGATGCCTATAAAAGGGCAAACACAAAGCCTTATGCTACGCAATTAGCTGTAGCACAAAACCCAGATGTTATGAACATCGTGGGAGATTTATGTACTAACTTATATAATTTTACTAATGACAAAGATTTAATATCATTCAATAGAGAATTATATAGAATGAGTTATATTCAAATGTTCCCAAGTAATGCAGATGGTTCAGTTACAGAAATGGATATAGCTACAATAAATCAAGCTAATCCAAATTTCTTAATAGGACTTCTAGCTAGAATGGGAAGTATACAAACTTCATTACAAGATAAAGAATTACTTAAACCAATGATTAATGAAGATTTGATAAGAATGTTAGGTATACTTAAAGCAAATGATGCTAAAGCATACGCATTGGCATTAAAACTTTGTAATATTACGGAAAGTTATTTTGCATTGGCAACTTCAGTAAGTAATATGGCAAAAGCTGCTTTAACTATAGCTCCACAACAACCGACAGCTGCAGTAGGACCTACAGTAGCAGTAGGAAATGTTCAAGCAGCACAAGTAGCGACAGCACCTCAAGCAATGTCTATAGGTGATATGATGAATAGATATATAAATGAAATGTCTATGTTTGCACACTTACCTGTTTATAGTGCATTGATATCTGGAGCTACAAGATTACCAGAAACAGCTTTAGATAATATTCATTTGATGTTAGCTGAAGATGCGTTAGGTAATCCGAATACTGTATTTAAATTGACAGTAGATGACAGATTAGTATACGCAACTAAGTTAGCTGCAAATACAAATGTATTACCATATAAAACTGGAGTAATAATAGCATATGCTCTTGGATGTATGGGATACGGTAATTTATCAGAATTATTATCTCAATGTGGATTTGTATTAGCAGATTATGCTGATTTTAATTTACGTAATGCGATGTCATTTGATATACACCATAATACTATAATCAATACAGCATTATTCGCATTGAATAAAAATAATGGAACAGTTGGTCAAGTAGTGTATAATTATATAGTACACGTATTAGCTAAAGGACAAGCTGTTAAGATTCAAGATGTCTTGGCATATACTTCAACATATATGTCAAATCCAGGAACTACAGTTACAGTTCAAAATGTAGCAAACTATATGCAAACTGCATTCCCAACTGTATTTGGTCCAGCATCTGGAGAAGCTCTAATGGTCCTAGCTGATGCAATATTACATTTAGGATATTAGGGAGGTAGAATATGAATGAAGCTATCATATCTTTAGATGATGAGAAATTTAAAGAATGGCTGGAAGATACAGCCTTTAGATTCGATAGCTTAAAAGAGATAGAATCACAACTATTATTACCAGATGCAGAAGTTGAGAAACTTTCTCCAGAAGCTAAACAGAAGTATTTAGAAAAGTCTTCTTTCTATGAAAGATGGGTGTTTGATGAACACTTTGATACTAATAGAAAGAAAAAATATATAAAGAAAGTTAGGAAAAGACATCCAGACTGGAAACTGGGTATGGATAGAACAGAGCCATATAAAACTATAAGTAATATCCATGAACCAGAAGATGGCAAAGATGAACTATTTCCTGGATTTAAACTTTCAGAAGCAAATCAAAACGCCGTATTGAAGTCATTAGAACCATACGGCGTAACATCTATATTGGATTTAAGTGAAGCTGCATTAGACGACTTCATTAAGTTCAATATAGCTATGGGCTTTTTTAATGAAATAGAAGATGCCTGTAGAGCAGTAGATAAAGATTATTCTAACTTATGCACTAGAAACTTAACACCAGGAGCAAAGATATATCAAAAATTTATGAGATATCTTGATGAGCCTTTGACTGAAGAAGAATATGAAGAACGTAATGGACGTTTCTTAGATGAACATATTAAATTTATCGAAGAGGCTGAAATAGTTCCAATAGTGCATGAGAATGGAGACACAAATATTAAAAGTCCTCTGTCTGTTGAAAGGATTACAGAGCATGACTTTGATGAAATACCAGAAGATAAAAAGCTGGTGGATAAGTCTGACACAGATGTTAAAATGGAACATCATGTTGAACTTACGCCAGAAGCAAGAGAGATGTATGAGCATGTATCTCAAAATGAATACGCAGATATTCAAGCACGTCAACTAGGAGTTAAAGGAATTGCTATGGACGATGACTTAGAGAAATTTGCAGAAGAAGTTCAAAGAGTTCAGAATGACCCAAATATCAAGGCTATCGACAAATCTAGACTTGAACATGTAATACAGTCATTAGCAGATAATAATAATTATCTATTCTTGACTGATGAACAGCTAAAAGCACTATTCTATTTACCAAGACATAGTAGATGGTTTAAACGTCCATCTGAGAAAGTGTATCCAGAGGACGCACTTGCAGATGCATATAGCGATGAATATGGAATGGTAGAAAGAGCTAGTGATAAATCTGTAATTGATTTAGATAGAGTCAGAGATATCAGACTTACGACTCTTACAGATTTACAGAATAAGCTGTCAGTGGCCGTCGACAACCTCCGTCCACAATTACTAGCATTGGGAACATTATTAGACCAAGAACAACTGTCACATTTATCCGTGTTATTTAAAGTAGCAGGACTAGACTTTGATGATGTAGTACAAGAAAAACAAATTGGGGAAAGCACTAACGAATTACTTATATCAGAATTATATGAAGTATTATATAATTATGATGAAATAATATACCCAAATGTTAAAATGGCAAAAGATATAGTATTTAAGCTAGATGATATGATAAGTAAAAAGATACCAAATATAACACCAAAGATTTATAAAACATTGGTAGACTTGGCATTCTTAGGATTTATTAATAGTAAGATGTCAGAATATACTTATATATCAGCATGGCTTAGTTTAGCAATAGAATATTTTGAAGCTCATCCAATGTATACATTTGTATATGATAATAAAGAGTATACTGTGAATATGTTAGAAAGACTTCATGCAAGAAAAGGTCAAAAAATAAATCCACTGGAAACACCAGTGATAGATGAAATAAAAGATTTAGGAGGAGAAGAGATGATAACTGTACAAGATAAAGACATAATTGAAAAAGCAGCAGCCGCAGTTCAAAGCAACTTTGGACCGACAGCTGGAATTCAAATCGGTAAGGGCGAATCAGACCCTTGGGGAATAAAGAAGGAAAATACGGCAGTATTGCCAAATGCAACTATTAAGCAAGCTGCTCCGATTAATCCTAAGAACCCACCTACAAATTTATTTAATACAAATACAGCTGAATATGATAAAAAGATATTAATGGGGCAAAGAGATAAAATACCAGTTATTGGAGACCAACCAGCACCAGTAGTAAATCCTAATTTAGGAATGCCTAGTGCACAAATAGTGGAATACAGAGTTGACCCAAACATAGATAAAGATTATTCATTTGGTACTCAGTATCTATGGGGATTGCCTGAATTTAAATTAACTGAAGAAATGTTTTACATAAATGAAAAAGAAGTAGCAGTTAAATATGCAGATGGTAGAGTATTCGTAGTTAATAATGTATGGATACCACTTATGCAAGCGGCATGGTCTTTGATAAGAGAAGCTAAAATGAAAGCAATAACTAATAATGGTGGATATCCAAGACCAACTGAATTTGGAAGTACAGACACACTTCAAATAGGAAGTTGGAATAATTTCCCACCACACTATAGATATAAAGTGTGTTCAACACATGACAACGTGTTTAGAGTGGAAGTAGCAAATAATAATAACAATAATTTTCAAGGAGGAATGAATATGCAAGCAAGAACAATTAATGGAATGGACGGATTTGGAACAGGAGTAGTAGATAACAGATTTAACACAGCGGCAGGAGCTTTAGCAGGAATGCCAGGAGTACAACCAGCAGTACAACCAGTGGCTCAACCAGCGGTACAACAACCAGCAGGATACGATGTAAATAGTTTATTACAAACTATTCAACAACTACAAGCTCAAATAGCAACTTTACAAGCTCAAGTACAAGCTCAATCAGTTGCTAGACCAAGTGGACCTGCTCAAATAAATAATAGTGGTTATACTCCAGGTATGTATACTCCAGGATATAATAACTTCAATACTCAACCAGCAGCTGGAAGTATTTATAATTTCGCAGGATATAATACAGGATATAATAATAACACAGGATATAATCCTAATTTAGTTAATCCTTTAGCTGCTCAATTAGCAGGAGCAACAACACAAACACCAGGATTTACTAATTATAATATGTCTCAACCTACATATAATGTAAACTTGAGACCAGCTCAAGTTACTAACACTGGAGTTTATAATCCTGTAGTAGCACCAGTATCTAATTATGCTCAACCAGCTTATAATTACAGTACTCCAGCGTATAATAATTATCAAGCACCAGCTGTAAATAACACAATGGCAATACCTGCGGTAAATGCATTTGCAGCACCTGCGTATAATGCACCAAATTATAATGCACCAAGTTATAATGCAGTGCAACCAGTATTAGGACCAGCTCAAGTTAATAATAGCGGATATAATCCAGGAGTTTATACACCTACTAATACAACATATCAAGCTCCAGCTTTCCAAGCTCCAGCTTATAGTGCACCTGCACCAGTTGTAAATAACAATATGTATACTCCAGCATCTCCACTTACAGCTGGATATAATGGATTCGCGTCTACAGCTGGTATGGACCCTGCTTTAATGAATGTTGGAGTAGCATTCCCATCAGGTGTACCAGGTGTGCAACCAGTAACATCAGCATCTCTTAATGCACAAAATCAAAATGCATTTGGAGTAAATCCTGTAGGAGGAGCACAACCAGTAGTTTATTTCTAAGGAGGAGAATATGTACATAAGTTTAATTGAATTAAATAATATAATAATGACAAATGGTATAAAGCCAATTACAATAAAGGAGTGGTATCCTCAGATTAATCCTGGGGATACTAGAATCCCTATTTCAGATAAAAATGAAATTCATTATAGCATGAGTAAACTTTGTGCTAGAAATGATGTTCTTATTAAATCTGGAAATATAAAGCTTGTAGTAGGACCATTAGGTATGTCTATGGATTTTGATAATTATAAAAGAACTCTTGATGAACTTTTAAGTTATTTAAATGCAAGATTTCCTAATGTTAAAATAACTACAGACGATGCTAAAAGTATGTATACTATTTGGAAGAATACTACTAGCAAATATGCTGTTTCTGGAGTATTGAATATCACTAATAAACCTATGGACCTTACAATAGACACATTAGCGAATATATGGGTTCCAGAAATTAGTAGTGGATACGCTATTCCAGATTATCATATAATGTCAGCATTACATAAATTCGTACCAGAGCTTACTGATAGTATAGTTATAAATGACTATATAGTAAATTATATGAATACGTATCTATGCAATCCAGCTGCTACAGCATTCTTATCAGTAGGACATTATGATATAGATGCCATGAGTAATTTCGTATCACAATTACTTCCAAATATAAAGAAAGAAACTTTGGATAGTATACTTGAAAAGCCAGTTGACCCAAGCGTACTTCCAGAATATTATATGACTATGATGAGAAGTGGATATGATTATAATATGGCCAAAGCTTTATTATCATATCATAGATTGGTAATAAAAGATACTGAAATTAAAGTAAGGGAATCTATAGGTTTACGTATGGCTATAGACCCTACAATAAATATTACTTTACCAAGTAGTATTTTTAGAGACGTATTTGATGTAAATAATAGTGATGTAATATCATTCATCTAGTACGTCGAAAGTATATAGTTATCTTACAAAATAGATAACTATATATATTTGGACGTATTATATAATTCGTCACATATTATATCATTATTATTTTAAAATTATAAGGAGGAAAAAGTATGCAAAAAATTAAGGAATTATTAAAATGTTTTGAAGGTGAGTTATCTACATCTATTAATTTTCAAACTAGAAATAAATTAATAGAATTTCTAACTAACCAAGGCTACACTGTTTATGGAGGTCAAAAGAGATTAGTGGTTATGGACCCACAAGGTTATTCAGTTTATAAGATAGCTTGTGACTTAATTGGTATTCAAGATAATATCAATGAAGTTGCATGTTCTGAAAGACTAGTAGAACTTTGCAATGAGGGTGTTTTAACTAGAACAGATTTAACTCTATTTGCTCTTGCGTCAGTTGAAGATGGAGACCCATTTGTTATTAAACAAGAAATAGGAAATCACTACGACAACGATGCTACATTCTTAGATTTCCATAATAAAGAATCAGCATCTAGAGGAGGACAAAAATCTACAGCTGACACATTCCCATTATATGTAAATAGAACAGCAAGATATGCAAATGAGTATAATAGAATAATGACTATTATTTCTAACCATTTCGTAGCATCAGATGTTTCTATAGCAAGAGAACCAAGAAACTATGGATTTAATCCACATTCTAATTCTCTAGTATTATTTGATATGGGAAGTGTGATACCTATGTTCAAAACAAATGGAGTTTACGATAAGCCATTATGTCCAGCATGCGGACAACACACAATGGTGTACACTCCATTCTTATTAGGTAATGGAATGACAGATGAAAAAGTGGCTAGTTTAGGAGGATTATATGGATGTACAAATCCAAACTGTACACTTTCAATAGTATCTGGTAAAGCTTCATTAGAAGCACAAGACCCAGTAGGACAAGCTGACCAAAATGTGTTCAATAAATATATTAGAGAACACATGTTCCAAGTTAATATAATGAACTTAGTTCACGGATATACTTGGGTTCCAATTAATCCACTAAATATTAATAATATATTGGATTTAAGAAATGACATAACAAATGGAACTAGAGGACTTGTTAATATCACTACTGATGCAGATATGATTAAAATCTGGAATAATTACATGACTAGAAGCTCATCTATAATCATATCTTCTATGCCTGAACTATTGGAAGCTCCAGTAGCAAATGGACAAAACCTTAAAACATATAGTATATTTGCTCAAGAAATAATGACATATATTTCTTCAAAAGCACCAAATACATTTAAGAACGTAGTCATTAATCACTTAGTAGCTATGTTATATTTAAGAGCATTAACATTGATATTAGGAAAGTATCAAATGTATGCTGATTTATGTAATAGTATTAACTATGTGCAATTTAGAGATGCTATGTCAAGATATGTTACTGTTACTAATGAGGCAGAACTTCAAGTATTATTTACTACATTGAGAGGTGTATAATATGGACTTAACAAACAGAGCAGTTTCAAGAGATTTGATTCTTGAGAGAATGAGATTATATAATACAGGAGAAGACTTGGAGCTTCAACGTATATACAAGTTCTGTTTGGGGTTGAATGATATTTCTGATGATGCCTGGGTACACTGGTGCACAGGAGCTACTCTTAAAAAGGTAGATTTCGCAGAAGAATTATCATTTATATATAATAAGATTTGTGATGGGTCTATTGACTCATCACAACCTTTATATGTTTACTTCAAACATATGATGTATAAACGTATAAACAGCATTATTAATACAGTTCCGTTAAATGTTATACTTAATTCAAAATCTAACACAGATGGAACTTTATTTAAAGACATTTTATTAAAATTAGGAGTTGTGGCTAACGGTGAAGTCATACCGCAGGAAGATTACGATGAAGCCGATTTTATAAAAATCATTAATAAATTCACGCTTGACATGAGAAGCAAGCATATTTCAAGGAGGAAAGAATATGGACAAAACTAATAAAATTGATACTGATGATTTATTAAAAAGATTAGAAAAAGGTGTTGATATTTGGAATTTATCTGATTTTCATTCTGATTTAAAACACGCATATATGTATGCGATAACATTACATAATATGTCTGATGAAAAATTTATAAGATTTACCGAATGTGATTTCGATTTAGGATTTCAACAGTTAAATAATCGTGTTTATGATAAGTTTGATGATGAAGTTTTTGTAAATATGGCACACAGCGAATTAGTTAAGTATATCAAATGGCAATTTTACAGTAAAATTAAAAAGTTACAAACAGCTGGATATGGACTTGAAGATATAGTTAATGATGGAAAACGTAGTGGTATTAAAAATTGGTGTATTACATTAGATATATTAAATGATGAAGACCAATTAGTTCCACAAGAAGAAGCAAACTTTGATGACCTAGTGAAAGAAATTGAACTATTTATAACACAATGTCAAAAGGAAACTGAAAGATATGAAAGATATGAAAGCTTAATGTATGACTTGAGAGAAATGATGGAGGATAATGATTTAGAAACAAATAACGTAGACGACATGAATACAACAGCTTTAAATGTTATTGACCAGTTAGAAAAACAATTAGCAGAAGTAAAGAAAGTAGTCAAAGAACATCTTGATGATAAGATGAGAATATAAAGGAGGAATAATTTATGAAAATGAATGCAAATTTAGGAACTAATTATGGAAATTTTGGAGGAGTACAACAACCAACAGTTCAAGTAGCTCCAAATGTATATGGATTAGGAACGCCAGTAGTGGAACAACCAATAGCTCCAAATCCATTTGGCATAGATATTAATAAAGTATCTATGAAAGAATTGGCAAGTAGTGAAAGTGTATTAAATAGTATTATTGAGATGCTACCAGATACACCTAACTCTGATGTAGCTATCAATCATATTAAAGCTCTTGTAAATAACAGAAAGCTTTCAGTAGAGAAAGATATGTCACCAGTAACAAAAGTATTTACTGAAAAAGTTGACGGAGCTTTAAAAGAATTACTAGTTTCAGATCCAGCTGGATTTGATAGAACAGTTGATAGTATTTTAGCAAGAGATACTTCATCAGTAGCACCAGTTGGAAATGTTGGAGCTAAATCTAAGTATGCTGGAGTAGCAAATAATGCTATGTATGAATTACTTAGAGCTGCTATATCTTATATGAATAAACAAAAGATTACTAATATTAATCTTGGTAAATTTAATAAGATATTAAATGATATGGCTTCTGAAACTAAATCAAAGAAGTTTAAAGAAGTCATAAGTAATACGCCAGTTGCAGAACTTTACAATATATTCAAAGGAATGATAGGAGGGAACAGATAATGAACGACTTAACACTTATAGTAAGTTTATATAAAGCTCTTGGAGAAAGAGCTAAAATGTCTGGAGTAGATAGTTGGGGATTACAAAGAGTATTTGTACAAACTCAAATAAAACAAAATGGCAATTATTATTTCTGTGCTGGAGTAATAAAAGACATATCTTTAGTTGCATCTATTCCTGTATTATTTATAGGAAGTTATGATGAAGTTAATACAAAGTTGATGGCATTCAATCAAGACCCAACTACACAAGTTGACGTCATGACTGATACAGAAGTTAAAACTATGTTTGACAATCAAATAACAATAACTTCTTCAGTAGGAAATAATATGATAAAAGCTGCTAATAGAAGTCCTATAGAAATATTAGGAACAGCTATTGATAATGCACTACATGATTATCAATTAGCTATGGCAACATTCATAAATCAATATCCTGGTCAAACTGTATACGGATATGCAATGTTATTACCTAGCTGGAACTATAGCAGCAACCATATGTATAAACCATTTGGAAGCACTGTATTCACATCAGGTTCTGGTATAGATATTGTACACAAAGGTATTGAAATAGCTGGAGGTCAAATGCAATACATCAATGATATTCAGCTATCAGGTGAAGTCGTTAGAGTTGTAAAACATGATAATATAGTTTAATTATTAACCCCTCTATAACAGAGGGGTGTTACATTTAAAAATGAAAGGATGATTAATATGATAACAAGAAAAGAAAAGGCTGAATTTGGTAAAACTGCACAAGGAACTATTGAATTATTAAACAAACTTTCACCAGAAATGAAAGCAGAGATTGTTAAAGCATTGACTGGAGAAAGTGGAAGAATTATGGAAGGTATCGTTGAAGATGCTATTAATAATATAGCTGCAACTGGAGAAGTTCCAGTAGGAACAGTTGAAGGTGTAGAAGCAGTTGAACTATCTGAAGTAGAAGCTGACTATCAACTTAAATTAGCGGCATTAAAACAAGCTGAAGAAGAAGCTGAAAAATTAAGAAATGAAGTAAAAGAAGCAGGTAAAAAAGTTGTTACTGAAGTTCTTAATGAAAAAGTAACTTTAGGTAATAGTGGTATAACAGTTAGAAGAGGAGTTATATTTAATCCACTTTTAGCTGGTCTATAATATTTATAAATGGAGACGTTATTGTCTCCATTTTTTTTTACAATCATCTGTTTTAATATAGGTATAACTATATATATTATGCAGTTACGACTAATTTTAAAAAGGAGGAAAGAAAATGAAATTTAAAAGAGAAGTAAGTGAAGTACAAAAGATTTATAGTAAATGGTTTAATAGCTTCCAGTTTACAGGATTTCTAAATGAAGAACTTCTGAAAACTAAAGATAGAGATTTCTGGAATGCTATGTTTAAAGACATATTTACTGATTGCTACACATCTTCTATTTATGAAGGTGTTTTAGTAGCATATAAAGAGGTTCCGTATAGCGAATTAGTAATACAGAATACGATACTTCTTACAAATGACGATGATGATATATATAAACCAGCTTCAGATGTATATGCATCGTTATATCCAAATAATGTTAAGATTTATCGTTGTATGTTTGCGGTATCTCCTATTAACAGTACTACTGCAAGAGCTGGTGCACAACTTTACAATACGTTACAAAAGCTTAAAAGAGATGACAAAGGAAATTTTATAGGAGAATTTGCTGGATGGACACCTGTACCAAAGGTATTAGATTTCTTTGAAAAACAGCTTACACTTCATAGTTATGATATGACTAAGCTTAAGAATGAAGAAACGTTATTAGCAAATAAGCCAGTAACTATATTAATGCCTATACCAGAACGTACAGGATATTATAATATCAATGGACAAGATAGAAGACCTCTTTTAGGAGAAACTTATTATCATAATAAGACTATCTACGGACAAATAAAATTTATATTTAAACAACGTGCTAAAAAGAAATTCCAAAAATGGACAGCACATTTCTCAGTAGGACGTTATATTAAAAATGGATATAATAAAGATATATTCTATATCAAATTCTTTGGAGAGCAATATATAAACCCACTAGAAGTATTTGAAGAGAGTGAGGCTAAAGCTTTAGTAAAGAAAATACTTGAATCAGATATATCTGAAAGCACTAGAGAAATAATGTTAAATACGTATGAAATGTATTTGATGGAAATAAATCTAGTGAGAACTAAATTTAAGAATAAAGTACCATCTATAATAAAGTATATACAAAAGATGGATGATGCTGGATTTGAAAGAAAAAAGCAAATGTATCTTGATGAGCAACGTAATAATATGGATTATAGCGAAGACTTGGAAGATATATTAGCTGATGATGAAGATGATATGGAACCTATCGAAGGTGTAAATCTTATTAAGAAAGACCAACCATTTACGGTAAATAGAAATACGATTACTGTAGACTTATTATATAAGCTTATAATGGGATATGATGGGAAAACACATTATTCATTCTACAGCCATTTAGAAAACGAATTACTAAAGATTACAGATATGACTAAGTCTGGATATAGAGGAGGAAGTAATGCAGAGACATCTGTTCATCCTCGTGGAATGCAACTATTTAAAACTATGGCATCCAATAGTGATATTATGATGACCAATGATAATAGTAATCCAATAGACATATTCAAGATGGTTTCATATAAAAAGAAATTATTTGATGTAGATACTTCAAATAGTAGTAAGAAAGGTGTAAAGTCAAAACCAGTACAAGACCATGAAAGATATAGATATCTAGGAGTTAATTATGGAGTTATAGATAGCCATACTGTAAAGAGTCCTAAAACATCAGGAATACAAGGTAATGCAAACATTTTACAATGTTGGGCGGATAGATTTATCTATAGAGATGAATATGAAGTTAAGACAGAGGAATAAGGAGAGATGATTATGCATAGACATATGGATAAATATATAGAAGAATCTATAAAGAAATATGGACGTAACAAGTTCTTTCTATTTGATAAATATTTCTGGATGTCTTTATTTGAAATTCCACTAAAAAATGAAGAAGTTCATGAAGAGAAAACGAAGAATGTTGATGATATTATAGATGAAGAATTAACAGAAATTGATACAAGTGTTGGCATTGAGAATAGGAGTGATTTAGATGTATGGAATGGATAATGAATTATATCGTGGTGGCCTAATGGAATTTATTAAACATCTAAATCGTGAAAATTCATCTGAGAGATTTAGTATGATGCATTTAATGAAATTTCCGTATCCTGGTATTTTAGAGAATAAAATCATACGCGGATTATATCTTTTCATATCTAGATACAAACGTAGTAAGAAATCTAAATGGATTACAGCATATCATGATTGGACTATAAAATTAAATGATAGATTTATTATAGAACCGTATGATGAAAAACAATTTACATCAGCCAATAACAAAATATCTAAATTAATAACTAGAAAGAGAGGGAGAATATGAGCTTAGCTAAAATAATAGATATTGAATACGATGATTATGGTTATGCAACTAAAATAGAATGGGCGTGGTATAATAATACCAATGCTAGTGTTACTAAAAAGATAAGATTACTTAAAGAGTTAGATGCTCTTGATTTTGAGTTCGTTATTAAATATTGTGAATGGCTTAATGAGCAAAGAATTCATTGCTTAAATAATATCATCAGAAAAAGAGGTGGAAGATATAAACGCCCCGTTAGGTAGATAATACACATAATGGATTAAAATAAAAGATAATGGAGGTAGCAACGTGAAAATAATAGAGATAGAATTCATTAACCACATAAAATTTAAAGATTTTAAACAAAATTGGAATAATTCTATTATATCTATTGTGGGTCTAAATGGAAGCGGGAAGTCATTCCTGCTTTCATCACTACATCCTTATGGTAGTTCTGATAGATATAGTAAGGCATATCCTGTAGTTCCTGGTAAATCTGGATATAAGAAAATCGTATATGATGTTAATGGAGTTATATATGAAACTATACATGAATACACAGCTCATAATAATACTCATAAATGTAAATCTTATTTGAATAAGATAGAGAATGGAATTAGAGAAGAATTAAATCCTACTGGAAATGTAGATACGTTTAAAAGACTTGTATTTGAACATCTTAAATATAATTCAGATATATTTGACATAGGATTTATTTCATTTAAATCAAATGGAATTACAGGTACTCCTACTAATAGAAGAAAAGTATTAGAAAGTACTGTTGATATGACTTTGGTAGATAAAATGAAAAAGAATGTATCAGTCATAGCTTCTAATCAAAATGCATTAGTAACTATTAGTAAGAAGAAACAAACAGACTTAGCTCAATATGGAACTATAGAAGAAATAGTTACAAAGATAAATAATAATAAAGAAAATATAGCAAACTTAGAAAGTAGAATATCTAAGATAGATGAAGATATAAATAACGTTAAACGTTCTGAGAATGACTTATTTGAGCTAGATACAAATATACTACTGGATATATCTAAGCTAGTTCAAACTCTTTCTAATATAGGTGCTAACGATTATAACAGCTTACTAGAAAAGCATATTAAAGCTAAATCATCTATAGACGGATTAACTGATAAATATGATAAATATAATGGTATTAAAGCTGATATTATATCTAATAATGCTTTAGTAATTCAAAAAGATGTGTTAGTAAAAGCATTGAATATAGCTAAAATGATAAATGATTCTTTAGAAAGTTCATTATTATCAACTGTAACTATGCTTGATAGATATAGTATAGATAAGATAATATCTAATCTAAAAATAATAGTAAATATATTAGAAAAGATAGATACAGTTAATACTAAAGTATCTAATATTAGTGAGTCTATAAAAGAGTTAGAGCATAATGTCAGAGAGTATACAGACTTCATAATGATATATGAAAGAAACTTAGAGATGTCTGATAATAAAGAGTATAAAGTAAACTTTGATGATAACTGTAATACTTGTGATTTATATGTACAGAAAGTTAAGAGTAAGAATTTTATAGAAAAAAATAAAGATAGATATGAAAGCTATAAAAACTTACTAAATGAAGCTAACAGAGACTTAAAGATATTATATCAAGTAAGTCCATTATATGACCAAGTAATCAATAGTGATTTAAAAGACTTGATAAAAGATAGACTTGTAGATAATATATTATGTAGTAATGTAGCATATGTACTTAATCTTATAGAAGTTATATCTGATAACTGGAATGATTATAATAGTAGAAATGAAGATATAGCTGAGAAAGAAAAGATGATAGAAGAAGTTAGTAGCGGATTTAAGTCTGTAACTCATTCTATGGAAGAAGTAGAAAGTATGCTAAATGATTTATCATTGGAAATAAAAGAATATCATAATATATTATCTTATAATATAGATGAATTAAATATTCCTGATAAATATAAAACATATAACGTATCAGAACTGAATAAGTTAATTCAAGATATAAGTAATATAGATAAAAGAAAGAAAGAGTACCATTTAAAAATGGAAGCTCTTAAAAATGAAAGAACTAATATAACAGAAAGTATAGAAATTATAAAGAGGAATAATACTATCTTAGAAATAAAGAAAGAAGAAATAGAACATACTTCTAAAGAACTTGTGGGATTTATGAATGATAAAGAGATTATTGGAAGATGTAAAGAAATAATAGAAAAGCATATTCCAATACTTTTATTAGATAATAACCTTAAGTTTATACAAGATATTACAAATGAAATATTATCTGAAAATAATATTCCTATTCAAGTAGAAATAATTATAGATAATACAACTATAGTAATACCTTGTACTGTAGAAGATACTACTGTTCCAGATGCATCTATGTTATCAGCTGGAGAAACTTGTTTAATAAGTTTACTATTAAACGCATCTATATTACATCTATTAGGATATAATATTCTATGTCTTGATGAAATAGATGCGAACTTAGATGTGGATAGAAGAAAGCAATTTAATAATATCGTGGTATCTATAATGAGCAAATTAGATATAGACCAGATATGTTGTATCAGTCACAACATCAGTAGTACTATAGATAGTGCAACTATAGTACAGATAGGAGAATTCAGTAACGATTTCTTATCAACTGATATATTATATATAAATAGGAGGTAGAATTGAAAATAATGGCAGAAACTCAAAAATTTAAACCGAAAGTATTAAATGATGATGAAATTAAGGATTTACTTATTCGTGTTAATCAGTTGTGTATAGACCTTAAGAATGTCTATTATAATTATAATGATAATGTAATAACTGATTTTGAATACGATAAGATTGAACAAGGATTCAAGATAGCTGATAAGTATAATAAACATGTTAATTGGGATAAAGACGTCTCATTTAATGTCCTATTAACACCAGGACTTCCAGTAGATGCATTACAAGTTGAAGACATATCACAATATAAACTATATGTTAGACAGTGTTATAATACGATTAAACCAATGTTGGGACACCTGGTGTTACAAAGTATGGAAAAAGCTAACGCAGAATTGAAAGCATTATTAAATAAATACGGTATAAAAGAAGAGGAGTTAGAAGATGAATAATTCGGATATTATAAGAAAGTATCAGTTTGTAAGAATTAATAAAGCTATGGGTTTTTGTTCTAATGGACAAATAGGACTTTTATTTAATAACTCACAGCTTAAAGTAGATACACTTGCTAAAATGGCAGAGGGTTTAAATCACTTCTTAGAATATTATTATCATAATGATGATAAAATATATGAAGAAATCGGACACTATATGTTTATGAAGATTCTTTATATAAACCAAGATATAAAGAATCATTTGGTAGATAATATAGAAAACTATAAGATAAATAGAGAATATCTTATATCTAAATATATAGCTATAGATGACCATATAATAGAATATATCTGTAGATATGTAAAAGCATGTTCTAAAATAGATATAGATGAATCAGAAGCTACTACAGAAATAACTCTTCGTAATACGGATTGTGCTATAATACACACTTTATCTGTATTTATAAAACTTGCATACGTATTATTAAATCAAATACGTGGAGATAAAAAGTTTGAAGAAATACTTGCAGAACATATAGATACTATTATCTATAAAATAATAAAAGCTTCTGAACATTATTTTGAATATCCAGATGGATTTGATATAGACATAGAACATAATCATATAGTAAACTTTATGTATGAGCTTTATAGAAGAGATTGGAATAAACAAAACAACTCATTCCAAATAAAGTTTGAAGAAGTAGGAAGAGATGTAGTAAAACTTTCATTATCTAGTATGGTAAGAGTGTTCTCTTCATTGAGAAAATATGTACCATCTCTTATAGATATGAATAATCCAAAATATAAGACATCTGAAGATGTGGATACTTCTACAGTATATTGGACTATAGATAAAGATTGGACAGAATTTGCACTTGTAAATAAAAACCTAGTAGGATATATCCGTACTACTACTATGAAGATAATGAAACGTCAAGATGCAAAAGCAACATTAGCTAATATAAACTTACCAGACTTTATGCAAGATGTATCTTCAGATGATAGTTTTGTACATAAAGAACATGCTTTGTATTATGATAAAAAGAAATTTATGTACGAAGCATGTAAATCAACTACTATAAAAGTGTTTGAAGAGGCTCTTAAAGCATTAAAAACATTAGATAAAGAGAAGAGTATAGATGTATCTATCTTAGGATTATTCTCATTATCTAAAGACCATGCTTTAAATCAATTCATACTTACAAAAATATTATTAGCTCTTACTGGAGATAGTAGAATATATCTAGACCAATTAGGAGTATTTTCTAAATTTATATTATTACTATTCTATGAAAGAGTAATAAGAAGCAAAGAGTTATCATTTATGCACGAAGTTGCACAATGTATGATAATGACACCTACTATCAGCTGTATGTTTGATGAGAAGAATGTAGATGAAACATTAAAAGAATTAAATATAGGAGACGTAAATCTTCAAGAGTTCTTTAAGATAGCTCCAGTATACGTTAGAGAAGAATATACAATATATCCAGACTTAGGTGTTATGTTAGACTTCTATAGCTTTATGCTTAATCCATCTAGAATACGTAATTTATTATATCCAGATAAGTATGAAGTAGAAGACTTAAATGCAGAAGAACCTAGAGACAGAGATGCTAATGAATATGAACGTCCTATACTGGAAGAATGTATGAGAGAGGTTGAAAATGGATTTAAAACAAAGCTTTAATTTATTTCTAGACTTTGTTAGAACAGAGCTTAGAGGTAAAGGAGGATATTATACAGGATGGATAAAGATAAATGGAGATAGAATATGTAATGAATGTCCACATCATAAAAGACGTTCGCTTTATATATTAATGAAAGAGGGAAATCTCCCATTCTTAAAATGTTTCCGTATATCTTGTACTATAAAGAGATATATCACTAAAGCTGATTTCCTTAGCTTCGGATTTACAAATATGGAGGCTATCAAATGTTTACTGGAAGACTCTATATCTTATAATGCTAAATCAGAAAAAGATATAGGGTCTACAGTACCCTTAGTTATATCAGATTACGCTTTATCTAAAGACCAAGCTGATTATTTTGAAGCTAGAACTAACATATATCCAGATTATGAGGCTATTGAAACATATAGAATAATTCCGAATATATATAAAGCTATATATGAAACTTATGATGATGTAGAAACACATATGAGATTTGAAGAGACTAAAATAAGAGAGAATAAATATAATATTACTTTCGCTACTCAAAACTATAATATGTTTTTCTACAGAGATATTCATGCTTCAAATATAAAGCTTAAATTCTCAGTAGGTAATACAGAACCATATACATTAGGAGATAATGATAGTCCGGAATATATGGTAATAGCTGAGGGAGTATTTGATTTAATAAATATATACTCTAAATATGCTGTAATAGATAAAGCTATTTATATAGCTACAGGAGGAGCTCAAGCGATATTTAATGAGATATGTGATTATTATACAAAACATATAGAGAGCATTAAATATCTTATAATATTTGCAGATAGTGATATCAGTTTAGGAAATAATAAATATACATATGATAAGAAATTCTATGATAATCTGTTTTATAAATTAAATAAAACATTGGGTAAAGATGTATTTAAAGAAATATATCTGGTGTATAATAAAGCTAGTAAAGACTTTGGGGATATGAGAGAAGAAATATTACCAGAGAAACTTCAAATAAAATAGGAGGAAAAGAATATGAATAAATTAATATTAGCTATGGTTAATCAATTTATGGTTGAACATGAAGATGAAATTTTAGAATGTATAACACATCCAGATGGAGAATTAGCTAAAGAATGGAAAGAAAATGGAGATGCGGTAAAAGAATATCTTGGTATAACAGAAGAAAAGGAGAAATAAATATGGATCCAGTATTAGCAAAAGTAGTAGCAACAGGACTTATAACAGAGGGTAAAAAGATATTAGCTCATAAGAAAGAATCTAAAAGAAGAAGACCATCTGAATATGTTAGAGTTATTTCATGTAGAAAGACAGAACCATTTCATATAACACCTATAGAGTTACAGATAGAAGAACAGATAAATGATATTATATATCAAGAGGCTGATAGAGGAAAACTTAAGAATATCACTAGAGTGTTTATGAATTATAAAGCAAGTGATGCTGGAGAAGACATGGTTACAGCTATACTTATATTTGAATATTTGGATAATCCTGGTGAAGAGGAAGTGGTTTATCCAAGAGACATGGAGGATTAACATGAGTTATGTTCGTATAGTAGATATAGAAATAGATAAAAATACAGCTGAAATTCCATCTAAACTCAATGATGTATTAGAACGTAGAATAAATGCAGTGATGAGTAGTGAGTACCCTATTAACGCACAATGTGTAAAGATATTAAGTACGGAAGACTCCTCAATATTTAATACTGTGACATACAAAGTACTTATATTATTTGGCTAGAAAGGAGAATATTATGCATAGAATATACCCATTTCAAGGAAACTCATCGTCTGTTGAATTTGATAAAAGATATAAACCAGACCCAGATAAAGCCACACAATGGCTTAAACTTATACTTAAAAAGGATGAAGATAAAGATAAAAAGGAAAATGACAAGGAGGATTTATGAAGCGAGAGATTATAACCGTATTCGGAAAAAGATATAAAGCTGTAGCTAAGTTCTCTAACAAAGAAGCAGATATGATAGAGATAGAACCATTAACAGAAATAGATGAACTTAAAGTTAAAATAGATTCTCTAGAAAGTAAAATAGGAGAAATTAATAGTAAAATTGATACGTTCACTATGCTTAATGATAAACTAGCTGTACGTAATGCACAGTTGGAAGCCAAGATAAAAGAGCTTGAGCATAAAGATATACCAGCTATTAAAAGAAAAAGTATAAAGGAGTTTTTCTAATATGGATAAAAACAAGAATCAAAAACCGTTAATAAAATCTATCAAAATAGATGGTTCATATATGATGAAAATTGGAAGTCATTATTATAAGTTTACGCCAATAGAAACTGAACATGTTACAAATACAGCAGCAGAAATGGACGTAATGAAATTTGAAGATGCTGTTGACTTTATGATAGATAGTTTAAATGATAAAATAGAGTCATTGGAAAGTAAGATAAAAGCGTTAGAAACTATAGTACATACGCTTACGGATAATGATGATAATGATGATAATGATGATACACCACTTGACCATTTATCAACACCTGAAGATGATGGAGTTAATGATTTAACAGCTCATTGCAAACCTAGAGAGTTATTTTAATAAGGAGGAATATATGGAATATAATCTATATCAATATTGGGATAATGCGTATACCGCACTTGTGCATACTATTTATGAGAATGGTGTATGGACTGATAGTAATGTAAGAACTAAATATGCAGATGGGACTCCTGCTACTTATAAAGCAGTAGCTGGAATATTCTTTAAACTAGATAATAGTAAAGACGATGCTTTCTTACTTACTACAAAACATGTAGCTTGGAAAGCAGCAGTAAAAGAAATGTATTGGATTTATATAATGCAATCAAATAAAGTAAAAGATTTACAAGACATGGGAGTGGAAATTTGGACGCCTTGGCAAAAAGAAGACGGCACTATAGGTCCTGCGTACGGAGCTGCTATAAACGTTCCTACATTTGGATATAAGAATCAACTTGAATATGTAATAGAGACTATTAAGAAAGACCCTAATAGTAGAAGAATTATGATAAACTTATGGGATGTAGATAAACTGCATGAAATGGCACTTACACCTTGCTGTTATAATCTAATATTTAATGTATTAGACGGAAAACTTCATATGCAACTTAATATAAGAAGTTCGGATGTAGCACTTGGACTTCCATTTAATATATTCCAATTCCAAGTATTACATAAGCTTATAGCTCACGAATGTAAAGTGGAACCAGCTGACTTTATGGTAATGATATCTAATCTACATTATTATGATAGACATGAAGAAAAGCTATTAAAGCAATTAGATGTATCCGCATATTTAGATGCGACACTTAAAATTAATTACCCAGAATCTATATGGGATTTTAAACCAGAAATGGTAGAAGTTCTAAATTATAAACATGGTCCTAAAATAGATTTTGAAATAGCAATATAAGGAGGAATAATGAAATACGAATTAAAATTACACATATTAGGTTCGGATGATGACGGACACGTATTATCTTTGATACAAGATGCTATGATATTAGTTACAGATTTATATGTTGTAGCATTTAGAGGAGGAGATGAAATATTCTCTATGAGAGTAGATAAGATAGACGATAAAGATGAAGAGGGAATTCTTACTTGTATATTTGATAATGTAGTACAAGATGATAGAGATGCTATATATCAATTAGCTACAGGAGTATCTCTTAACAAAGAACTACAAAAATATAGAGGACTTTATGAATATATAAAGAATGTATCGTCTGTTGAAGTAGAACTTACAAATGAAAAATAATAAATTATAAGGGTGCGTATAAGCGTACCCTTTTCTTTTTTTAGTCTCTAACCAGACAATAATATCGTATAAAACAATATATGAAAGGAGTTAATGATGGCTAAGAAGAAAAAAGAAAAAACAGAATTAGCAGTAGGTACGTTCGACCTTGGAAAAAATTCTGGCGAAAATCCCAACATGGTATCCAAACCAGAACCGCCTGCACCGATTCCTAGAGAAGACATCGTAGGAATATCAAAGCAAATAAATGCTGTTAATAAAAGAATTAATCCAAAAGATAGTAAAGTTAATAAGATACAAAGTTTACTTCAAGATGTAAGAACGGGGAGTAGTAAACTAGAGCAAGACTTAATTAGTCTATCTCCGTCTTTATATAAAAAAATAGATACTGAAGATCTATCTCTTACAAATGTAGCAGTATTAAAACCAAATTCAGATTCTTCTATATTTAAATTAGCTGGTAAAACTTCTAAACAGCAATCTTATACTGATGTTATAAGTAGTACGTTAGAAGAAAGAATGGGTAATATAGTATCCGGTATACCGACTGGACTATATACAAAGATACTTCAAGCTAAATATAATAATTACTTAGAAGAAAATCTACCAGTATTAAAGCAAAGTGCGACTATATTTATAGATGATGTTTGTAATGGAACTTATAGAGGAGCAGAGCAAGAAAATGTTAAAAGATTCCGTTTCTGGAAAGAAGGAGGAGTTGAAATAACAGATGAGAAACTTGTAACTAGAATGAATAATATTCTTAATCCTAAAAGTTATGAACGTATATCATCAGACGTATCATCATTTAACGATATAGATTACCAAACAGAATATACAAGTTGGAAAGATGGTTATAGTCTTGTAAGAGTAGTTTCTAATAGAAAAATAGCCAAAGAAATGTATATTAAATATGTACTTAAACAAGTTAAAGCTAAAAAAGAAGATAAAAGAGATACTAATAATCCTGTTCGTACTATAGAACCTGGGGATGGTAGATATGATTTAGCACAAGTAAATAGAATTATCAATATAGAAAATCATACAGGACTTCCACTTAATATTAAGAATAAACCATTAGCTAGATTAATAGATAGTAGAGTATTAGATAGGATAACTAAATCTGGTTGTGTTTATAGTATGGAGAAATATAATCCAAAGACATACACATCTGAATTTGAATTAAATGAATATGTGTATTCTAATGAAAGCTTTGCTGACTTTGTTAGAAGAAATGCTGAAAACAGAGCTAGACCAGTATATAATACTACTGATAAAATTTCTAATAATACTATATTTCCTGGTTCATATTTCACATTTGAAATAGGGGGATATAGTACAGGTACTATGAAAGTAGTGGCTGAAAAGATAGCTAAAATGAATAAAGAAGTGGAAATGCTTGGAACAGAATCTGTAGATAATTTTATGTATTTAGATACAGATACTATAAACTTTGATGATATTTATAGTAATAGATTTGATAAGTTTAAAGAATACAGTATGGAGGCATCAGGAATAGATACTATTCATCAAGGACCTAGACCATCTAATCTTAATAAAGAAACAGGTGTTTATAAATCTGTAGAAAAGAAGATAGCTAAAGATGGTATAAGTTTAGGACGTATAGAAAAGATGTTTGATACTATTACTGGAGAGTCTGTAGAATACTTAGATAACACACGTTGTATTCCGTTAATAGTAGGAAATAAGTTCCTAGGAACATTCTATATAGAATTTACGCATCAAGATGTAGAACATTACATGGGACTTAGACAGCTTATGAATAGTAATATGGTAGGAACTTCAGATACAACTGCTTTTGGTATTAATGTAGAAACTCAAGAAGAAACTATTGGAAGACTTATATTCTCAGATATAATAAAACCATTAGTAGAAGCCAATATGGATACTAAGTTTATAAAGAATAATGCTGACGTATTACTTACAATACAAAAGTTATTAAAAGAAAATGAAGTATCTACTACTATGAATTTAAATAGTATGGATAGACAGAATGGATTCAACTTATCTAGAGTTATATTTATACCAGCTGAAGAACTTATATTTAAAAGAAATGGTAAATTAGGTTTAGGAGAAAGTAGATTTAATATGGCTTTAGTTCCAGCAAATGCAGCTATATTAGGAAATGAAGCATACTTATCTTATTTACTTATAGATAGTAAAGGAATGTCTTTTATAGAACTTCCACAAGGACTTTCTGAAATACAAGGAGAAGAGGGTACAAATCCTATTATGGACCAATTTAACGATATACGTATAACACGTAGTAGACTTAGAGACCTTACTCTTAATAACTATGACTTAGGACATAAAATTATATATGTTCAAAAGCCAGAAAGTACACAAGGTATAAATATAAATACTATAAACATACCACAACCAGAACTTGATGATACACGTATTCAACAATGGATACAACAAGCTACAGATATAGTAGGATATAATAGTGCTTTATTTAATTCTATAGATGGAAGCGTAGAATTTGCAAGAAATCTATTTGAAATGAATGAAATGAAGTTGCTTCAAATTATAACTTGTAGAGCCAATAAGATAAGACCATCATCAGAATTAGCTACAAGATTACTTAGACTTAGAGACCCATCTTATAGCGATATAACAGTAGAATGGGTAGCACCGCCTATTAATAAATCTAATACGCAAAAACGTTCTGAACAAGCTAAAGAGATTATGGATTTATTCGACACGTATGGAAATGTTATGGATAATCTATATGGAAATAATGATGAATATGCTCTAGTAGCAGAAGAAGCTAAGAAGATACTTTTAGAGAAAGTAGCTGGAGATGACCAAATAATACAAGATATCTTATTCAATGTAGTCAAAGAAGCTAAACAAAAGAAAAACGTTGCTATTGCGATGGAACTTGAAGAAGAGGACGAAGACGAATAAGCCCCTTATGTAAAAGGCTACCTGAAAGTTTCAGGTAGCCTTTATTACTGTGCAAATGGGAATGGAGCAAGGCAGTAAGCCTCAGAT